>Ga0207797_1002654_pt1 | contig 12333 bp, 13 predicted proteins | sample PRCRCaboRojoPR_6_FD_187275 | JGI IMG/M metagenome (GOLD analysis project Ga0207797, IMG submission 187275) | Marine sediment microbial community from Cabo Rojo, Puerto Rico - PR CR 10% Liquid 1 (SPAdes) | ecosystem: Environmental > Aquatic > Marine > Coastal > Sediment | place: Cabo Rojo, Puerto... | reverse complement strand
CCGGCCGGCGGCAGTGGCGGCGCCCCCTCGGCGACGCCATCGGCTCGAGCCCGGTCTACTTCAACGGCGTCTGCTACATCGCCGTCGAGTACGGCGCCCCCGCGGACGGTAGCGTCGCCGCCGTCGACGCGGCCACGGGCGCCCAGCTGTGGGGGGACGGCCGCCCGACGAGTCACCCCCACTCGACCATCGCGATCGACCGCGAGGCCGGCCGGCTGGTCGTCGGCTCGAACGACGGCTACTGCTACGGGTGGACCTTCCCCGGCCTCGAGCGGGCCTGGGCCTTCGAGACCGGCGCGCCGATCAAGGGCCCCATCGCCACCCACGACGGCCTGGCCATCTTCGGCTCCTGGGACGACCACGCCTACGGGGTCGACCTGGCCGACGGCCGGGAGGTCTGGCGTCACGAGGCCGCCAGGGAGGTGATGAGCGGCCCCGCGATCAGCCCGGACGGGACCGCCTTCGTCGGCGCCCACGACTACCGGGTGTACGCGCTCGACGCCGCCACGGGCGAGGTGGACTGGTCATTCGCCACGGACGGTTCGCTCATCGGCTCGCTCACGGCCACGCCCGAGCACGTGCTCGTCGGCTCCTACGACACGGAACTGTACGCCATCGACGCCGAAACGGGCGAGGAAACCTGGTCGGTGGCCGGGACGGGGTCGGCGACGAGCGCGCCGCTGGTGACTGCGGAGGCGATCTACTACGCCGAGCGCCGGCGCGACGGCGAGCCCGGGTCGCTCTACCGGCTCGTCCCCGCCTAGTCCGGCCGGATGCGGGACAGCCGGAGGGCGTTGCCCGTCACGCCGAGGCTCATGCCCATGTCGCCGACGAGGACGGCCAGCGCCACGCCGACGTAGCCCAGGGGCACGCCCAGCGCCAGCAGGAACTTGACGCCGAGGCTCGACCAGATGTTCTCCCGGATGACGGCGTTTGCCTTGTGTGACAACGAATACAGGTAGGGGAGCTTCCCGAGGTCGTCCCCCAGGAGGGCGATGTCGGCCGTCTCGATGGCGGTGTCGGTGCCGGCCGCGCCCATGGCGATGCCGACGTCCGCGGCCGCCAGCGCGGGGGCGTCGTTGATGCCGTCGCCGACCATCGCCACCTCGCCGTCCTCGGCGCTCAGCGCCTCGACGGCCGCGACCTTCGCCTCGGGGAGGAGGTCCGCCCGGAACGCGTCGACGCCCACCGCCTCGGCGATGGCCGCGGCCGTGCGCTCGGTGTCGCCCGTCAGCATGACGACCCGGAGGCCGGCCTCCTGGAGGCGGGCCACCGTCCGCTCGGCCCCGGGGCGGACCTGGTCGGCGACGCCGATCACCCCGACGATCTCCTCGGCCGTCCCGACCAGCACCGTCGTCTTGCCCTCGGCCTGGAGGGACTCGAGGAGCTCCGCCGTCGACGCCTCGGTTTCGCCCTCCGCCGCGGACAGCGCGCGGCCGCCGTTGGTGGCGTGGTCGCCGTCGAGGGCCAGCCCCCGCTCGGCGAACAGGGCCGCGCTGCCGGCGAAGTAGGTCGTCCCGTCGAGCGTGCCGCGGACGCCCCGGCCCGCGAGTGCCTCGAAGTCCGCGGGCTCGGGTGGCTCGACGCCGGCCGCCCGGGCCCGCTCGACGATGGCGCCGGCGATCGGGTGCTCGCTGCGCCCCTCAAGGGCCGCCCCGATCCGGAGGACGGCCGCCTCCTCGCGCCCGCCGACGGGGACGACGTCGGTCACGGCCAGCTCGCCGGTCGTCAGCGTGCCCGTCTTGTCCAGGGCGACGACGTCCACGTCGCCCATCGCCTCGAGGTGGCTGCCGCCCTTGATCAGGACGCCGTTCTTCGCGGCGCTGGTGATCGCGGAGACGACCGAGACGGGCGTGCTGATGACGAACGCGCAGGGACAGGAGATGACCAGCAGCGTCAGCCCGCGGACGAACCAGAGCAGCGGGTCGGCCCCCAGCGCCACCGGCGGGAGGACCATCGTCAGGACCGCGAGCGCGACGACCACGGGCGTGTAGACGGCGGCGAACCGGTCGACGAACTGCTCCCGGCGGGTCTTCTTGGCCTCGGCGTCCTCGACGAGCTCGATGACGCGGGCGATGGTCGACTCGCCGGCGGTCGCGGTCGCCCGGACCTCGAGGTAGCCCTCCGCCGCGATCGTGCCGGCGAAGACCTCGTCGCCGGGCGCCTTCTCGACGGGGACGCTCTCGCCGGTGATCGGCGCCTCGTCGACGGCGCTCGACCCCTCGATCACCTCGCCGTCGACGGGGATTCGCTCGCCCGGCCGCACCAGGACCACGTCGCCGACGCCGACGGCGTCGACGGGCACCGTCTCCTCGACCCCGTCACGGCGCATCGTCGCCTGGTCGGGCGAGAGATCGACGAGCTCCCGCAGGGAGTTGCGCGCCCGGTCCATGGCGTAGTCCTCGAGCAGTTCCGCGATGCCGAACAGGACCGCCAGCGTCGCGGCCTCCTCGAACAGGCCCACGGCCGTGGCGCCGAGGATGGCCGCGCCCATCAGGAGGTCGATGTCGAGGTTCAGGTTGCGCGCCGAGTAGTAGCCGTTCCGGAGGACCGGGCCGGCCGCCAGCCCGGTGGCGACGAGCAGGGCGACGTCCGCGACGGTGATCGGATAGTCGAGGACGGCGGCGACGGCGACGTCGAGCGCCGTGAGGAGGAAGCCGATCGCCAGGCCGGCCGCGAGGAAGACCGCCGCGGCCCACAGGAGCAGCGCCTCCCGGCTGGTCCAGACGGCCCCCGCCGGCGCGAGTGCGGCGGCCTCGCCATCGTCCGGCGCCTCGCTGCCGCCGACGACCGCGTACCCGGCCTTCCGGACGCGCTCCTCGATGGCCCCGCGGTCGGTCTCGGCGGGGTCGTAGCTGACCACCACCCGACCGCTGGCCGTCCGCGGGGAGACCTCCGTGATGCCGGGGAGCTTCCGCACGCTCGAGGTGACCTTCCCCGCGCAGGTGGGGCAGTCCATCTCCGGGACGGCGAGGGTCACCGATTCCGTCTGGACCTCGCTCACGCGCGTCCCTAGGGCGCCGGGGTTGGTATCAGTTCCTCATCGGGACGCGCCGACGTGGTCCGGTACCCGACCCTCGGCCTCGAGGCGGTCGTGCACGCGTTCGAGGGCCCCACGGAGCCGGGCCTCGGGCAGCGGCCCGTGGAGGTGCGTGGGGCAGTCACAGTCCGAGGCCCCGAAGCCCGGCACTGGCGTCCCGGGGGTCGCGGCGGCGACCGCACACTCGCCGTCCACGCCCGGCGTTCGGACCGCGTCGACCACACTGGCCGCGGCGTGTCCGAGCAGGTAGTCGAGGTGCCAGTGGCGCGTGTCCCGCTCGCCGGCGGCCACCGCCCGGTGACGGTCCAGCCGGGCGAACCCGCCGGGGCCCCGCGCGCTGCCGGCGTAGGCGTACGCGCCGGGCTCGAACGCTCGCTCGCCGAGCGCGCCCACGTCGACCGTCGTCGCCTCGCCGACGGCCACGACGAGCGAGTACGTGCCACCGGTCATGCCGGCGGCTCGGTGCTCGAGGCCCCACCCTCGCGGAGCGGCGCCGGAATCAGCCGCTCGACGGTGCGATCGAGGACCGGCAGCAGGTTCTCGGCGTCTTCCCGGTTGTAGGCGATCAGCCGCTCGAGGGCGCCGTCCCGGCCCGCCTCGTGGGCGTGCCAGAGCCGGACCGCCTCGCGCCCGTCGACGTCGGGTAGCTCGCGGTCGATGCCCAGGGCGTCCTCGACGCCGTCGAGGCCGCCCGAGAGGCCCGCCTGCCGGCAGACGTGCATGCAGTCGAGGTGTGGCCGGTCGAGGTCGACGTCGAAGTGCCGAGCCAGGAAGGGCACGTCGAAGCGCTTGCCGTTGAACGACACCAGCAGGTCGGCGTCGGCGAAGGCCGCGGCGAGGGACTCGTCGGTCAGGTCGTCACCCCGGACCAGCGTCCGGGTCTCCCCGCCCTGGTGGAGGGTCACCGTCGTCACGACCGCCCGGTCGGGGTCCAGCCCCGTCGTCTCGATGTCGAAGGCACAGGCCCGCTCGCGGAAGCTCCGGAAGTACCGCCAGCGCTCGCTGGCGGGGAAGGCCGCGTCGAAGAACTCGACGTCCTCGTCGGCGAGGGCCTCGCGACCCCGCTCGATGAACGCCGCGATGCCCTCGGCCCGTGTCGGACCGACGGCCTCGCGCTCGAACTCGTCCCAGTGGGTGACGCCACCCGTCCACAGGGACCGTTCGGTCTTCGGCCCGACCCCCTCCGCGCCGATGAAGCTGTTCTCGACGCGCACGGAAGTTGGTTGGATCGGCCCGGGTCTTAAGCTGTCGGTCCGCTCGCCACAACGCGTAAGTTCGGCCCGCACCTCTCCACCCGGAATGGTCACGGTCCTCCTGGCGAGTGCCTCCGTTCACACCACGGCGGCCGCCTGTGACCTCCTCGCGGGGTGGCTCGAGGCCGACGACCGCCTGGTCCACCTCGGCGTGGTCGAGGCCGGCGTCACGAAGCGGGACCTGGCGGACGCCGCGAACGTCGCCAGGGGTCGCCTGGTCGCGCCGGCCGTCGAGGCCCTCGTCCGGACGGGCGACCCGCCGACCGTCGTCGCGGCCGTCGCCGACCGGCGCGACGTCGACCACGTCGTCCTCGGCGGGGCCCGTGGCGATCCGTCGGCGGCCGGCTCCCGGCCGGGCTCGACGGCCCGGGCGCTCCTTGCGGCCGACCGCTGGCCGGTGACCGTGCTCCCCGCGGCGCCGTCCCCCTAGTCCCGTTCGACCGCGCGCTCGACGTGGTCGACGGCGGCCGCCGGGGTCTCGACGGGCTCGATCCCCTCGACGCCGTCGACGCGGTGCGTGTCGAGCCCGGCGACGGGCCGGCCGAGGTCCAGGGCGTGACCCAGTTCCGAGAGCGTGCCCGTCGCCCCCTCGAGGGCGATCACCGCGTCGCCGTTCAGCACGACGAGGACGTTCCTGGCGTTGCCCATCCCGGTGGCGATGGCGGTCTCGACGAACGGGTTGGCGGCGGTCCGATCCGCGCCGGGGACGATGCCGATGGTGTGGCCACCCCGCTCGCGGGCTCCCCGGCAGGCGGCTTCCATCACGCCCGTCAGGCCGCCACAGACCAGTTCGTGGCCCCGATCCGCGAGTTCGCGGCCGACCGCCTCCGCCCGGTCCGTGGCGGCCGCCGAGGGCGCCGAGCCACCGATGACACTCACGCGCATGGGCGGGGGCTCGGCCGGCGGCCGCTTGACTCGCTCGGTTTGCCTACTCGTCCCGCCCGGCCAGGCCGACGACGTGGCCGAGCGTTGGGAGGATTAGCTCCGAGACGCCCAGCCGGACGGCCGCCTCGCTGCCGGGGAGACAGAAGATCGCCACGCCGCCGCTGAGGCCGGCGGTCGCCGTCGAGAGCATGGCCCGCGGGCCGATGTCCTCGGCCGAGCGGGCCCGGAAGCGCTCGCCGAAGCCGGGCAACTCGCGGTCGAACAGGGGCCGGACGGTCGGCACCGTCACGTCGTCCGGCGAGGCGCCCGTTCCGCCGTTGGTGATGATGGCCTCCACGGCGGGGGTGGCGAGCAACTCCTCGATGGCGCCCGCGATCGCCTCCCGCTCGTCCACGACGACCTCCCGGGCGACGACCGCGTGGCCCGCCCCCTCGAGGAGGTCGACGATGGCGTCGCCGCTGTCGTCCTCGGCCAGCGACCGGCTCGAGGAGACCGTGACCACGCCGACGCCGACCGACTCCGCGTCGTGGGCGTGGTGTTCGTCGTGCTCGTGGTGGCCGTGGTCGTGGTGTCCCTCGTGCTCGTGGTCGCTCATTCGCGCTCCTACCACTCCATACCGCCGTTGACGGCCAGCACCTGGCCGGTCATGTAGCTGGACTCGGGGCTGGCGACGAAGCGGACGATGCCACAGATGTCCTCGACCTCGGCGAACCGGTTCAGGGGGATGCGCCGGATGATCTTCTCCCTGACCCGGTCCGGGACGTCGGCGAGCATGTCCGTCTCGACGAAGCCGGGGGCGACGCAGTTGGCCGTCGACCCCTCGCTGGCCAGCTCGAGGGCGAGCGTCCGGGTAAAGCCAAAGAGGCCGGACTTCGTCGTCGCGTAGTTGGCCTGGCCGTAGTTGCCCTGCTGGCCAACGACGCTCGAGATGTTGATCAGGCGGCCGTGTTCGGCCATCTTGACGTCCTCCCAGAAGGCCTTCGTGCAGTTGAACACCCCCGTCAGGTTGACGTCGATGACCCGCTGCCAGTCCTCGTGGGTCATGTTGTCGAAGACCTTGTCGATCGTGATCCCGGCGTTGTTGACGAGGACGTCGACCTCGCCTATGGCCTCGTGGACCTCCTCGGCCATGGCCTCGACCGCCGCCTGGTCGGCGACGTCGGCCTGGACGGCGATGGCGGTGCCGTCCATGTCCTCGATTTCCTCGACGACGTCGTAGGCCTCGCCCTCGGAGGACCGGTAGTTCACCACGACCGCCGCGCCCTGTTCGGCCAGTTCGAGCGCGATCCCGCGCCCGATCCCTCGCGAGGACCCGGTCACGACGCAGGTCTGATCCTCCAACATGTGTTACACGTCGGATCGGACGAGGAAAAAACCGTCACATACACGACGACGATGTGACCTGTCAGCGACTGTCAACCTCCCGCGGGCGGCTGCGCTTCGGGCGACTCGTGCCGGCAGAAAATCCGGTCCCGCTCAGAGCGCGTCGAGCCACTCGCCGGCTCGCGTCTCGTTCGTCTCGGCGATCTCGGCGAGTTCGGCCGCGTCGTGTTCGGCGAGGTCCGCGACCGTCTCGATGCCGGCCGCGCGCAACCGCTCGGCGAAGGTGGGGCCGATCCCGTCGACCGTCTCGACGTCGGCGCCGCCGACCGTCGCCTCGGCCGCGGCCTGGATCGCCGCGACGCTCGCCTCGGCGTCCGCCGCCTCGCTTTCGGATTCGGCCGGTGCCGCCTCCGCATCCGCCTCCACGCCGTCCGCCTCGGGCGCGCCCTCGGCCGTCTCGCCCGCCGCCGCGTCGGGGGCGGCCGCCTCGCTTTTCTCCCAGTACCACTCGGCGACGCGGGACCAGACGTGCTCGTGGGAGGAGCCCGAGACCGACAGGCCGATGTGGCCGGTCGGGTACTCGATGATCTCGGTGTCCTCGCTGCCGATGACGTCGTTGAACGGCTTGCTGGACTCCGGCGGGATGAGGTGGTCGTACTCGCCGAGGATCTGCAGGACGGGCATGTCGACGGCGTCGACGTCCACGTGCTCGCCGTCGAGGTAGAGTTCGTTCTCGGTGAGGCGGTTGTCCTGGTAGATCCACTCGAGGAACTCGGCGTAGGCCTCGCCGGCCACGTCGATGCCGTCCGAGAGCCACTTCTCCATCCGGGCGAAGTTCGCCGCGAACTCGTCGTCCTCGATGTTCTCGTAGAGGCTGACGTACTTGCTGCCGTAGTTGTCCACCGGGTCCATGATGGCGAACCCGTGGTCGAGCATCTCGGCGGGCACGTTGCCGAAGGTCTCGGTGACGACCTCGGGGTCGTAGTAGTCCTCGCTGCCCCACTCCTCGAGGACGCCGCCGGTGTCCTCGAAGTGCAGGCCGGCGGCCATGAGGCCGAGGGCGTTGACCTTCTCGGGGTAGAGGGCGGCGTACATCGCGCTCTTGGTGCCGCCCATGCAGTAGCCCAGGATGTTGATGCGGTCCTGGCCCGAGCGCTCGCGAACCTCGTCGACGCAGTTGTCCATGTAGCGGTGGACGTAGTCGGCGAGCGTCAGGGACTGGTCGAGCCGGGAGGGCTCGTTCCAGTCGATCAGGTAGACGTCGTGGCCGGCGTCGAGCAGCTTGCGGACGACGCTGCGGTCGGGCTGGAGGTCGAGGATGTACGGGCGGTTGATCAGGGCGTAGACGACCAGGATGGGCACCGCGTTTTGCTCCTCGGTCCGGGCCTCGTAGTGGAGCAACTCGAGCTTGTTCTCCTCGTAGACGACCGTCGAGGGCGTCTGGCCCACCTCGATGGTCTCCATCTCGACGGCCCGCTCGGGGAGGCGGGTGTTGTGCCGCGTCGCGTCCGCCATCGACTCGAGGACCTCCGACCCGGCGTCGAGGGCGGCGGTGAAGGGGTTGAAGGCCATCGCTCACTCTGCCAGGTGATCGAGGACCGCGTCGAGCTTTTCCTCGACGGCGTGCTGGCGCCGCTCGAGTTCCACGAGGCGCTCGCCGACCTCCTCGACGTCGTCCCGGGTCGAGAAGCCCAGCTGGCTGAGGGTGTCCTGGTTTGCCTCGTCGACCTCCTGCTGGGCCTCGAGCACGTTCGTCACGAGGCGACCGTTTGCCGCCGCGAAGGCCGAGGTGGACATGACCTCCTTGAAGGCCTGGTTGGCCGACTGGAGCCAGATGTCCCGGAGCTCCCGGGGCTCGACGTCCTCGCCCTGGGCGGCGTCGGCGGTCTTCGCCATGACCTGCTCGGCGGCGTCCATCCAGACCTCGTAGGCCCGGTTCATGCCCTCGACGCCGTCGGTCATGACCTCCTCCTCGGGCAGGTTCTGCTCCATGGCGTCCGTCCAGGACTCCGCGAAGGCGGCCTGGGCGCGGACGTTCTGCTCGACTGACTCGGCGATCGCCTCGTTCAGCTGTTCGACCATCTCGGTCCACTCGTCTTGGATCTGGTTCGATTCACTCATTGTCATATCTGGGGGCGGTCGGGGGGAAAAGGTTCCGGCGGGTGGGACCGAGTCAGGCCTCGATGGCCTGCTGCTGGACGTCCTCGAGCTGCTCGCCGAGTGCCTCGAAGCCCTCGGCGGCCTGCTCGACGGCCTCGACGGACTGGGCCTCGAACTCGCCGTGGGCCTCGATCAGCAGGTCGATCTGCTCCTCGAGGGCGGTCACGTAGTCCTCGCTGAGGTCCTCCATGGCGTCGGCGCCCTCCTCGTACTCGCGGGCGACGGCCTCGAAGGCCTCGGCGTGGTTCTCCAGCAGGGCCTCGTAGCCCTCGTCGACGGCCTCGCGGACCTCATCGACGGCGGCCCCGCTGCCGGGGACGGTGGCCTCGACGGCGTCCAGCGTCTGGTGGACGCCGGTCTGGAACAGCTCGACGGACCGGCGCTGGGCCGACTCCGTCGACTCCATGCCGTTGAGGACGGCCCGGTTGAAGTCGTGCTGGAACTGGATGCCCTGCTCTAAGGCCTGCTGGCTCTGTTCGATCGTGCGGCGCTGCATCTCGAAGGTGCGGGTCATGGGGTCGGTGTAGTTCATGCTAGTCACTCCTGTTGCGTTTGACCGGGATCACGACGGTCTGGACGATGTCGCCCTCCTCGATGTCGAGGGCCTCGCGCTCGGCGTCCGGAATGGAGATCCGGCCGCCGCTCTGGACGCGCGTCTTGAAGGTCGCCGTCTGGCTCATCGCGCTGAGCTGACTCATGTCGACGCCCGGCAGGCCACCGCGCATCAGCTGCTGGAACAGCTCCGTCTGCTGCTCGACGGCCTGCTCGCTCGTCTCCTGGAAGGCCTTGAACATGGCGGGGGGCCACGCCGGACTCTCGTCGTCTTCGGTCATCGCGTACCTGCAGGTAGGCCCGCTGAGGTGATAAACGTTACGTTGAATACCATCACGTACCATCTGATGGCAGCGACTGGGTTACCCCCCTTGGCCCGCCCGCCCGGCGGCGGAGCCCGGCCGCGCCCCCTCGCTACCACGGCCGCATTCACCGAATTCGGGGCATTCGAGGCCGCTACGCTCGGTCTACCGGCCGCGGACGACCCTCACCATTTATTAACGGGTGCCGCCTACGGGGGATTTGATGAGTTCTGAATCGACCCGGAGTGCGCTGCTGGATACGTGGACGGAGACCTCCTCGCACGTGTTCGACAGCGTCGTCGCCGCGAACCGGGCCGCGTTCGCGGCACTCGGCGTCGAGGCGGCGGACGACGGCTCCCCGACGGCCCCACCGGCGGACCGCATCGAGGCCGCCGGCGACCTCCCGGAGTGGCACGCGGAGATGAGTGCCGACGACCCGTCCGAACTGAGCGTCGGCGACCGCTTCGAGTTCTCGAAGACGATCACCGAGGAGAACGTCCGCAACTTCGCGGCCGCCAGCGGCGACACCAACCCGCTGCACCTCGACGAGGAGTTCGCCCGGCGAACGCGCTTCGGCGGCCGGATCGCCCACGGGACCCTCGTCGGCGGCCTGATCAGCGCGGCCCTCGCGCGCGTGCCCGGGCTCGTGATCTACCTCTCCCAGGACCTCGAGTTCCACAACCCGGTGCGCATCGACGACCGCGTCACCGCCGAGTGCGAGATCGTCGAGGACCTCGGCAACGCCCAGTTCCGCCTCTCGACGCGCGTCTTCGACGGCGAGGACGTCGTGATCGACGGCGAGGCGGTCATCATGGTCGACGACGTCCCCGCGTAGTCAGCGCTCCACCACGAGCAGCGCCACCCGTTCGCGGACGAGGGCCGGGATCCCCGCGTCCGTCGCCCCGAGTTCTGCCGCCCCGACGTCGTAGAACGCCCGCACGCGCTCCGTGTCGTAGTCCCCGATCGGCCGATCGTCTGGCTCGAGCAGCGACTCGACCGCCCGGGCCGCCGCCCGTTCCTCGCCGCCGTCGACCAGGACGATCACCGGCCCCTCGCCCCGGGGCAGCCCGATCTCCAGGGCCACCTCGATCTGGCGGGTCCCGGCCGCATAACAGAGGATCTCCATGGCGCGATCGTCGGCGATGGCCTCGCCGCGGTCGATCGCCCGGTCGGCCAGCGCGACCGCCCGCTCGAGGTGGGCCCGGTCGACGACGTAGCGGGCGTCGAACCCCTGGACGGTCGCGCCGTGTTCGGCGCCGATGTCCTGCAGCTCGGCCACGAAGGCGTCGAGGTCGTCGATGCTGGCCCGGCCCGTGACCAGGTCCATCAGAAGTCCCCCAGGCTGGCCTGGTCCTCGGCGGTGTCCTCGCCGCCCTTCGCCGACTCGACCTCCCGGCCGACCGGCTCGGAGCCGGTCTCGGGCCCGTCGGCGGGCTCGACGCCCGCCATCGAGGGCTCGCGGTGCCCGGCGTTCTCCAGGATCGTCTCGGCGGTCTTCCGGCGGCCCCTCAGCGCGTCGAGGACCACCGCCTTGTCGGCCTCCCGGAGATCCGCCCGGGTCTCGATGCCGGCCTCGAACAGCCGGCGGGCCCGGACGCGGCCGACGCCGCGGACGCCCGCCAGCTCGACGAGTTCCTCGCGGACGCCGTGCTCGACGCGGGTGCGGGCCTCGCGGATCGCCGGCACCACGTCCAGGTCCAGGTCGACCGCCAGGGACTCGGCGGCCCCGAGCAGCCAGCTCGCCGTCTCGACCTTCCCGCGGACGTCGCCGGGGCCGATGCCGTAGTCGTCGGTGATGGCGTCCTCGTCGACCTCGCTGGCCCAGTCCTCGAGCATGCGGGCGGTCTTCAAGGCCGAGAGCCAGTCCTCGAAGGCGGGGTCGTACTCGCTGGGCGGCCGACCCAGCAGCTCGTCGCTTCGCTCGAAGGCAACGTCCGTGTACTGCTCCTCGTCGCCCGAGCGCAGGTACAGCTCGTACATGTCCGGCGTGCGCGAGACGAGGTGGTACAGGCCGAGGACGCTCGGGTCCCGTGGCGCCCCGCCGGTTTCCCCCTCCCCGTCGACGAGCTCGCTGGCCGGCTGGAAGCCGTCCGTCTCGACGGTCTCGCCGCCCGTGGCGGGCGCCTCGAGCGACCGGAGGCCGTCGATGATCTCCGCGGCGCTCATCGGGTCGAGGTAGAGCCGGGAGACGGTGTGGCCCAGGTCCGTCGCCGCGAGTTCGGTGCCGTCCCGCGCTTGCGGCTCGTCGCCGCTTGCCCCATTCGAGGCGCTACGCGCCTCGCGCCGGAGGAAGTCGTTGACGACGAGGTAGTCGATGACGGTGTCGGTGACGTCCTCGAGGCGGCCACGCTCGGCCGTCTGCTCGGCGTAGAGGGTGGCCTCGAGGAACTCGAGCAGGCCCTCCCGGGAGCGGGCGAAGCCGGAGGCGACCGTCGCGAGGAGGTGGGTCCGGAGGGCGGGCTCGGCGGCGAGCTTCGACCGGACCGGTTCGGGATCCGCCCAGACGTAGCGGTCGAACAGCTCGTCGAGCTCGTCGTGGCTGCTCGCCAGCAGGACCGCCTCGCCGTAGGGGTCGAGGCCGGGCCGGCCCGCCCGGCCCATCATCTGGTGGACCTCGAGGACCGAGAGGGGGGCCATGCCGCCGACGCTGCCGTCGTAGCGCCGCCAGTCCCGGACGACGACCCGGCGGGCGGGCGTGTTGACGCCGGCGGCGAGCGTGGGCGTCGCGGCGACGGCCTTGACGAGTCGCTCGCGGAAGGCGTCCTCGACGAGCGAGCGGTGCTCCCGGGCGAGGCCGGCGTGGTGGAAGGCCGCCCCG
>Ga0207797_1002653_pt1 | contig 12334 bp, 6 predicted proteins | sample PRCRCaboRojoPR_6_FD_187275 | JGI IMG/M metagenome (GOLD analysis project Ga0207797, IMG submission 187275) | Marine sediment microbial community from Cabo Rojo, Puerto Rico - PR CR 10% Liquid 1 (SPAdes) | ecosystem: Environmental > Aquatic > Marine > Coastal > Sediment | place: Cabo Rojo, Puerto... | reverse complement strand
CTCTCCTTTGTCAAATCCCCGCTCGATCCAGTATTTACCGTTATGCTGCTTACCTGTGGCGAAAGTGGTATATCCATTTTTACGGAAATATTCTGGAAAAGTCAGCAAATCAACATTGCCCTTTTCTTCACTTGGAAACTCCCAAAGAGTATAGGCATTGCGGGGAATGTTAAAATAATGTCTCCCGGTCATGAGCATCGCCCGGCTCGGAGAACAAACTGCCCCGTTGGGGGCGCCCAGAATATAGGCATTCTCGAAGGCTACACCATTTTCGACAAGCCTGTCCAAATTGGGGGTTTCAATCTCAGGATGGCCCATAGCCCCTATGCTACCATAACGCTGGTCGTCGGTAAAAAGAAAAAGGATGTTGGGCTTTTCCTGCTTCCTGTCTTCCATTAGTGAGCAGGCGTTCACGATCAACTGAAGGACTCCGAGCAAACCCAATACTATTTTTATTTTTATCTTCATAATATTCCTTGATTTTTTTGGATTACATCATTGGTTACAAAGAAAAAATAAATTCATTTATTTACGCTCATTGCACATGAGATGATACAGGCTATTCCACGTTGAAAACTGCGAAACGGCTCACCTGTGGCTCTGCCCTGGCCTCATCGATAAACAGACGCAGGCGTTTACATTTTACCCCTTCAAATTTTTGTATACGCTTATTTCCAACTGATTGACCCTGGCAAACGGTTTCCCATCTTCCGCTTATTCTTGCCTGTATTTTATAACTTCTTATGCGTTCTCCTTTGGCTATATCTTCTTCAAGAATGACATGGTTGACCTGTTGGGTTTCGTTTAACCTAAGATCAATTTTTCTGCCCCTCCCTGAGGTGTTGGCAACGGGATTGGAGAACCTCTTTCTTATTTCTGCTCCCCATTCTTTCAGCCTTTGTACATCAGGCTGTGGAAGCAAGCCTTCAGGATTGGGCGTAAGCCCCATGATGAGGGTAGAATTGCGTCCTACGGATTTGTAGTACATCTCCATCAGGTCTTCCAGCGGGTAGATATGGTCTTCATCTCCGGGTTCCCAAAACCATTCATGGCGGCCGTTATAGCCACGTAAGGGAGCATCGGCCATAGCCGGAACCCAGTATTTCCCGTCCGGGTCGCCTTGTTTAAGCAGTTGACGGTCATTTTTGGAAATCTCTTTGCGGGCTGATTCATATAAGGCAGGATATGGGAAGGTGGACCAGTTGGGATAGCCTACAGTACCCGATTCGGAACCGCCCCAGCGTGCTTCAGCCAGTTGCTCGTTGTGGTAGAACAGGCAGTTTGGCTGATAACGCTGGATTATAGGCAACACATCAGGGGCTCCCTTATCGGGGTGACTGGCTCCACCGTCAAACCAGATCTCAAAGAGCTCTCCATAGTTGGTGCAAAGCTCTTTGACCATGCCCTCAACCATTTGGTTGTACCACTTCTGGCGGTTCTCCCTGAACTGGCCGGTACCATTCACTTTAAAATTATGCACTCCCAGGAAAGAATTCCAGCGGATGCCCAGGTAGATGCCTGGCTTGATCCCGTATTTGCGGCAGGAATTTACGAAATCGCGCACAATATCACCTTCTCCATCCTTATAATTCAGGGCTTTCATGCAATAGGGATTGACATCGGACTGGTACAGGGCAAAACCTGTTTCATGGGTAGCCGTTAATATGGCAAAGGTGAACCCGGCATCCTTAATGGCCTTGATCCATTGGTCGGTATCCAGCTTATCCGGACTAAAAATCTGGTAATCCTTAACCGGCGTGATTCGGTTTGTGCCCTGTCCGTATTTCTTACCGTCGAAGACATGAAGGTCGTAATGAAAGACTGCTCCAAGTTCCGCCTCCTGCCAGGCCAGCTGTCGCTCGTTAGGTTGTGGCATCTCATTTTGCTCCACAGGGATAAAAATGGTGTACGAGTCATCCTCTTTTTTAACGGCCAGGCTCAATACCTTCGGCTCACCATTTTCCGTATAAACAAACGGCCGCTCCAGCCTGTCGGGTTTCAGTCTGGATCCATCCGATCTGGGTACAACCTTTTGCATCAGGGCATACTCTGTGGCTTTATCCCAGTTTATTCCATCCCTTGAGCTGATCATGCCGATGAAGCTGTGGGCATGGAAGACGCCGTAAAAGTGTTCTCTTTTTTGATCATACCACATCGAAACGTCCTCGGTATCCATATAATCTATGACAGGTTTTGGCTGGATTTCAAAAGGGCCCGTCGGTGAATCGGAGATGGCCATGGCCTGGTTGCGGATGAAACGTTTTTCATTGGGCTTGTCTCCCTTTACGATGAGGTAATACCTGCCATCCCTGCCTTTGCCTATAGCCGGGTTTACCGTGATGGTGGTGATTGGTCCCTCCGGTTCAATCAGCGGCTGATCCCTACGTTTCCAGGGACCGTTAAGGGAATTGGAAACTGCAACGCCCGTCCTCTGATTGGGCCGCAAAATCTTCCAGTTGGGGTGAGAGTATCCAGTACGAGCTGTTTCTAACAGTTCCTGGTTCGTATAATCCTTTCCACCCAAATTCGTGGAGCAATAGTAAAGATAGTACTTACCATCAAAATATTTAATTTTGGGATTGTGGGCTGTAATGGCATCCCAGTGGCCTTTTCCTCTTCCCCGCAAAACAGTTTCCGTGTACTTCCAGGGCCCCGCAGGATTATCGGAGACGGCATGGGCGATCTCCGAGTGGGTCAGCCATCCATAAAAAGAATAGTCCCTTTTCCACCGCGAATAGAAAAGATGGTACTTACCTTCTCTGCCTTTGATGATGGAGGCGCCCCAGTTATAGTAGCCCTTGGTTTTAAGGATGTTTTCTTCTGAGATGGACTGCAAACGGTCTTTGAAAAACAGATTATCGCGTTTCTCCTGTCCAAAAGCAACAATTGCAGTAAAAATAAAAATGATGGATATACTCAATTTATTCATATTAACCCTTTTTATATTGGACTCATAGTTTATTTATAAATTCTTGTTCTATTTATTGTTCAAGATACTCAAGAGACAAATCTTTATAGGCCCTGACCAGGGTTGCTATGTTTTTGGCATCTCCCTCAAAGGCATCAATGGGTTTCGACAAGTATTTATCCATGGAAGGCAGTAGTGAGTTTTCGGTAGGTTTGGTGAATCCATAAAGCCCTACACCCAATTCCCGGGCTGCCGGAACAATTTTTGTTGGGTCGGCGTTGTTCCAGTTTGCCAAACAGGTGATCAGCTGAGTAGAGGGCCCTATATCATGCTTCACCTTTTTGACAGATGCAATGTCTCCAGCCTCGTTCATCAGCCAGTCAACTTCCCTGAATATTTTTGTACCTTTCACCTGGGGATGTTCCAGGTCGTAACAGCTTAGCCAGATGATACAATCAGGGTCAGCTGATTTAGCGGCTGACCTGATGCGATCCCAGCATCGGACTACAGACCTTCTGGCAAATTCAGTCTCCTGATCCCGGGTAACCTTGTCTTTACCAGGAAAGTCGGTACCCATCAGTTCTTTCCACATTTGCTGTTCACAGGGAAGCCACTTTAACCGTTCACCGGGATGTATGGGGCCATGAAACAACCAATCGATCATGATGCCATCGATTCCCGTTTTCATAATTAAATTCTCTCTATCTGCAATAATTTGTTTTAATATAGATTCAATCCGCATTATGGTAAAAATACCTCAATATACATTTTTTTCCGCTGCTTTCCGGGTTTTTATCATTGGTTAACCGGATATATAATGTGTGTCTCTTACTCTTCAAACCGCTGGCCAGGGTATAATACCAAGGCAGATACAATCGATTGCTCCATTTTGTGAATAAATCCTGTTTTTTCCAGGAAGTGCCGTCTATGCGGTATTCTATGATTCCGGCGTTGGGGCCTGCAGCTACCGCAATACCCACTGCATTTCCTTTAAAATCAAAGCGGATGGCTTTCCCGGGGTATTCGCCAACCAGCATGGGAACATTCACGTAATTTGCCCTGGTTCCTTTGTCATCGGAGGGTTTCCAGTCTTCAACCAGATCCCAGCCTTTGGTATATTTTGGATTTTCAGGCTCAACCAGTTTTCCGTTTGTATAGGGGGAGGGATCTATTGATTTCGGAAGTTCGGTTTTTTCGATATGTTTATTGCTAAAATCATTGTTAAAGGAATATTCCAGAAATTGTTTCATCGAATGATAGTAGACATGCTGTCCAAAAGGGGAGGGGTGGAGGTTTTTAAAATCGTTTTCCCAGTCAAATTCACCGGCATCGATGCGTTCGGTAACCTCTTTAGCCAGGTTGATTGTTGGAATGTTGTAATGCCTGGCCACCTGTTCGTGTATACGAATAACCTCCGGCACTTTACCGCGGCGATAAGCTTCCATTTTTCCGGGATCGACAAAATGCATCATTACTATATTGCATTTTGGGTTTACGCGTATGGCATGCCTGACAATTCCTTCCATTGCCCTTATGATCTCTGTCGGGGTGCGCCGGTTTAGGTCATCGTTTACTGCAGCTTCAACAAAAAGCAGATCAACCGGACCATGCTTAAGCACATCCCTTTTAAAACGGAAAGCATCCGGAGTAGATCCCATTGAGGGGATTCCCGCATTGATAAAATCGAAATCGGTTTCGGGAAATTTTTGAATAAAATAGTTGCAGAGCGAATCACGCCATCCAGGATTGTGGGTGATGGATCCCCCCAGATAAACCACTCTTCCCTTATTCTCCCTTTTAAATTTAAGGTAGGCGTTTTTTAATGAACTCCTGTGGATGTGGTAGTTATCAGCGTTCAGTTCCTGGCTGCGGATATTTGAAACCGGGAATGTCAGCAGGTAAAAAAGGGATATGGACAATAATATCTGATGTTTCAATTGTTTTAAGTTTAGAATAAATGTTAAAGATATCTTGTAATCCTAAAATATCCAGGATGGATGTTCATATTGCTCTAATCTTTTTTGATTATCCGGGCAATCCATCCACCACCCGGGGCAAGATCTATTTCAAGGGTTTGTGAGCTGTTTACCATTTTTGATTTTTTCACATAGTCAATGGCACGCGTATCGGCATTGATGCCATCGCGGATGAATTCCATTTTGTAATCCCCTTCATCCAGAAAATCGAGACTGACTTTGAACGATTTACGATTCCAGTTGGTAATGGCACCCATATACCACTTTTCACCGTTTTTCCTGGCCAGCACCGTATGTTCGCCAACCTTTGAATGAAGGACCTTCAGGTCGTCCCATTCGGTTGGTATGGCTGAAATGAACTGTGTGCATTCATCCTCTTCATAATAGTCAGAAGGAGCATCGGGAAGCATCTGCATCGGGCTTTCCAGGATAACATAAAGGGCCATGGAATGTGCCCGTGTACCCATTCCCATGGGCATATCCCCAACAGGGCGCCAGGTATCCTTCTGTGCATTATGGGTGGTGTAGGGGATATAGTCCATCGGTCCGGCTACCATCCTAATGTAGGGCAACAGATTGTGGTGCACAGGTGTATCATGATCGGTCCAGCCATTGTATTCAAATTCGATCAATGCTTCACGTGTAAGCACATTTGGGTAAGCGCGGCGCAAACCTGCCGGTTTGTATGCCCCGTGAAAATCAATGACCATCTTTCTTTTGGCTGCCTCCCTGGCTGCTTCATAATAGAACTGAACCATTTTCTGGTCATCGCGGTTCATAAAGTCAAATTTGATCCCGCTAATGCCCCAATCCTCGAGCATTTTCCAGACCTCGTCCTTCTGCTGCTGAAAGGTGTTCCAGATGGCCCAGACCATGATCTTTACCCCCTTGTGTTGGGCATAATCCATGACCTCCTCCATATCCAGGCCTGGATTTATAGCCAACAGGTCACCCTGCTCCGACCAGCCGTCATCGAACAGGAAGTATTCAAATCCATAATCGGCGCAGAAGTCGATGAAATATTTGGCTGTTTCGGTATTGATCCCCGATTTAAAATCGGTGCCATAAATATTGCGTTTGCCCCACCAGTCAAAAGCTACCACTCCGGGAGTAATCCATGAAACATCTTCGATTTGCACGGGCGGTGCCAGCTGGTAAACCAACGTGTTTGTCAGTAGTTCCGCATCATTTCCAGCAATGGCAAAGATGCGCCAGGGATAATTTCTGGTACCTTTTACCCGGGCAATATGGTCTGCATGTTTTTTCACCTGTCCCTGTCTATAAGCATTTCCCTCACGAATGTAAGATACCGGGTAACCAGGATTGGCTGATTTCAGAGAGGAAGTTCCGGTTGCTTTTAACCACAACCCGGGATAATCGACCAGGTTTGATTCCGTAATGACTACATTCATTCCGTTTTGCTTCTGGACTAAAGCGGGCAGACAGCAATATCCTTCAGAGGTCACATCCTTCACAGCACTATGCTCATAGGGTGTTTCGTAGGATGAATTAAAGGTTTCAGATTTCTGTACATAGATGGAATCCTCTTCATTGAACTGCAAATTAAAATTTTCACGGTTTACAATGATATCATCATCGAAACTTGTATTGAAACGATAGGTTATTCCGTTGTTATAGGCCCTTATTGTTAGCGAAAAATCACCTTTATATTCCAAAAGCAATTCGTTGTAATGATCCCGGATCTTACTGTATTTTTCTTGTATATCAGGATAAATCATCCGGTCAACTGAGTTTCTGCTTTCCCTTTTAATTTGTTCAATTCCTGTTTTGAATTGCTTTCCTTTGATATCCAGTGAAATGTTATCAACCGAGAAGAGCGGTGAATTAAGATGATTGGCTTTAATAGAAATACCGGTATTAACGGTAACTACAACTTCTGTTTTATTGTCCGGTGAGAAAAGCTTGTATTCTTTTCCCAGGGCCGGAAGAACAAATAATATCCCGATTAAAGCGGCAAATAGTTTTTTCATATCTTATTATTTTTCTGTATAGATTTCTGTTTTTCATTAATTAAGATCCTTGTTTTTAATTACTTGAATGAATTGGCCAAAATAAGCTCGTGGCTCCCCGAGCCCAGCTTCAATTTATTCTGCTCTTCAGTGGAGTATACCTGAATTAATCCATCTTTTCCGGCTTCTGGCTTACTGTCATTAACCTGCAAATCACCGGATGGTAGTAGCACGGTAGCCGTTGTATTAACTGGTATTTCCAGAGTCAACGAAATTTCACCTGAATTTTTCGACCAGTTGACGGCAATATCTCCATAACCGGTATGCTTGACACACTCTACCCACTTCATTTCAGTTGGAAACCACGGCTCAACAATAAAGTGTTTGAATCCCGGTGATTCTATATCGGGTTGGATCCCTGCCAGGGTTTTATAGAACCACTCTCCGATACATCCAAACATCGGGTGGTTCAATGAATTTTCTCCGTCCCAGTCTTCCCAATGGGTAGTTGCACCCTTCTCAATCCAGTTTCCCCAGCCGGGATAACGCGTGGTATCGATCATGTCATATACTACCTCCTGGTAACCATGATCAGTAAGCACGTTGGGTACATATTTGGCACCCAGGATCCCGAAATCGAGGTTTAAGTCACTGGTTTGTATGTTTTCTTTCAACTGATTTACCAAAGTTGGTACCTTCGAGGAGTCGACCACATCCATAAACACAGCAGACGCCAGTCCGGTCTGCGTTGGGTGCAGAAATTCGTTGGTCTGATTGTCGAAAAATTCCCGGTTGTATGCAGCACGAATCTTTTCAGCCTTGTCCTTAAAAGCAGTTTCCTCACTATCTTTCTTAAGCAATGAAGCAATATAAGCTGCCATTTTCAGATTCCTGTAATAGATGGCGGTGGAGGTTACCTTCGGTGGGGTAGAGGTTCTGGCAGGAAGCCAGTCACCCAGACCTCCACTCACGATGCCATTATTTGCCTGCGAGGCCATAAAATCAAGGTAATTTTTCATGTACGGGTAAACCCGCTCAAGGAGCCTCTGATCGCCCTCGTAAAGGTAAAGGTTCCAGGGTATTTCAAATAAGGCGTGGTTCCAGGCCGGGAGAATGCCCCAGTCGTAGCCCCAGCCGCTGGTTGGAACGATAGGTGCCAGTGCACCATTGGGTTTTTGAGAATCTACAATGTCCATGACCCATTCTTCATACGAGTTGAGCAGTTTGAAATTATACAGCAAAGCCTCGGAAGTGAGCTGTGCATCTCCGGTCCATCCCAGTTTCTCCCTCTGCGGGCAATCGGTCGGAAAGTGAATGAAGTTCGCGTAGAATGAGCGAAGGGTGTTCTCCTGAATTTGGTTAATCAATGGCAGGGAACATTTGAACCGGCTGGTGGTTTTGAAATCTGCGGAAATGAAATAAGCCTTCAGGTTATCGCTTGTCAACTCCCCTGGCCAGCCGTTAACTTCAACGTATCTGAATCCATGGTAATTGAAACGGGGATGCCACTGCTCTACTCCCTTCCCCTTAAAGATATATTCATCGGTCTGAAACCGTGATTCAGAAACATACGGATCGATGTTGCTCTGATCCGCCCCTCCATTGGGGCCAACCTTTTCACCATATACGAAACGGACCTTTTGTCCTTTTTCTCCTTTTGCCTTCATTTCAATAAAACCGGCCATGTTCTGCCCGAAATCCACCAGGAAGGATTCTTCTCCCAGCCGTGTTATCTCCTCAGGTTTCAGTGTATCTATAATTTCAACACCGGGCCGGTTTTGGGCCTTCAGCTTTCCACGTGGACCGCGGACAACCCTTACGTCGTGCCACTGCTGGTCGTCAAAACCCGGTTGGTCCCAGCCTTCTGCTTCCCAATTGGCATCATAGGTTTCTCCCAGCCTGATACTGGAAAACCTGATGGGTCCTTCTTCACAGCTCCAACTTTCGTCACTGACAACCACTTTTTTGCTGCCATCCGCGTATTCAATTTCGAGCTGGCAGAGCAATGTGGGATCGGCGCGCCAGGGAGCCCTGCTGAAGCTCCATACATCGGTGCTGATCTGGTTGTACCAACCGTTTCCCAGCATCACACCAAGGACATTTTCTCCTTGCTGCAACCGATCAGTCACATCCATTACTTCATAAAGAACAGTTTTGCTGTAATCGGTGAATGCAGGTGAAAGTATTTGATTTCCAATATTTTTGCCATTCACATGGAGCTCGAAGAAACCCAATCCGGTTATATAAGCCTTGGCTGATACAATTTCCTTCTGAACTTCAAAAGATTTCCTTAGCAAAGGCATGGGCTCCTTTGGTGCAGTTTGATCCCTTTGCGTGCGGGCCATCTGTTTGATTTTGCCATCCCGCCTGCTCCAGTTAAATACACGGGGCGGGCTGATCCATTTGGCCTGCCATAGGCTGCTGTCCAGAATAGCCATCTCCCAATGTGCAGGTTTGGCATATCCTGAAGGTAATCCATCCTGATTCCATACTTTCACTGTCCAGTAACATTTCTCTCCTGAAGACAGTGATTCTCCCTCATAAGGTATCAGGACTGATTCAGAGGACTCAACCTTTCCGGAATCCCAAAGATCTGCCTTCCCTTCTTCCAGCAAATCCTTTGAAGAAGCGACTAAAATGCGGTAAGCGCTTTGATGCATTCCCCTCTTTTCCGAATTCATTTGCCAGGTTAGCCTGGGTGAAGGATGATCAATGTGATTGGGATTGACCTGGTTTTCACATAGCAAAGAACTAAACTGCAATTCTGAATTTTCCTGGTCTTTTGAGGTCGAACATCCAAGGATAAGTAAAAGCGACAATATAATCAGGTACCTTTTCATAGTATGCTATTTATTTTACGTATTATTTAGTGGTATAAGTATATTTACCTCCCGGCTCTATCTCAACAGAGAATTCCTCTGAATCATATTTTACATCCACTTTGCCTCCTTTTTCAGAGCGGATGACGGCTTTGGTTAACTTCCCTTCCTTCCACCAGATATCGCATTCAAAACCTCCGCGGGCTTTCAGGCCTTTCACACTCCCTTCACTCCAGGCTTCGGGAAGAGCCGGCAACAGACGAATGACCCCGTTATGCGACTGCATCAACATTTCAGCAATTCCTGCTGTACCACCAAAATTGCCATCGATCTGAAAGGGGGGATGCATATCAAATAGATTTTGGACTGTTGATTTGGTAAACAACTGCTGAAGGTGATGCAAGGCTTTCTCCCCGTTTTTCAGGCGGGCAAAGAAACTGATAATCCAGGCGCGGCTCCAGCCCGTATGACCGCCACCATGCTCCAGTCTTCGCTGAATGGTTTTTCTGGCGGCCTCGTAAAGTTCAGGAGTTTCCTCCGTTATCTGGGCCAGGGGATAAAGTCCCAGTAAATGAGACATGTGTCGGTGTCCCACTTCCACTTCTTCATAATCCTTAATCCATTCCTGGATGGTTCCGTTTTCTCCGATTTGGACCGGCGGCAATTGCTCCTGTATGTCCTTTAATTGGCGGGCGAAGTCCTGATCTTTATCCAATAGTTGGCTGGCCTCAATGCAATTATCTATAAGTTTATTGATGATTTGAATATCAATCGTAGCTGCATAGGTGAGGGATGACTGTTCCTGTTTGTTGGTTCCCGGCACAAAGAAGGCATTCTCCGGTGAATGGGAGGGATTGGTTACCAGGTAACCTTCCGGTGATTTCACAAGGAATCCTTTGACAAACTCAGCAGAGCCTTTCAATAGGGGATAGATCCGACGAAGGTAATCCATATCCTGTGTGAATTTAAAATGCCTGTACAGTGGGAAGGTCATCCATGGACCGGCCATGGGTGATACACCCCATACTCCGTCAGCAACACCCGTACGACCGAATGGATCAGTAAGATGATGCAAGGTCCAGCCTTCCGTACCGTACATCTTTTTGGCCGTAACCGAACCCGGAACGGTCAGTTCTTCCATGAACCGGGTAAGGATCAGGCTGGTCTCAGAAAGGTTACCTACCTCAGCAGGCCAATAATTCATCTGCAGGTTGATGTTGGTGTGGAAATCGGAATTCCATGCGGCATTGAAGTCTTTGTTCCATACCCCCTGCAGGTTTGCTGGCAATCTACCTGGTTTGCGGGAGGAACCCATCAACAGGTACCTGCCATACTGAAAATAAGTAGTAGTTAAACCATTGTCAATGTGACCGTTCTTCACGCGTTCCAGCCTTTCATCAGTGGGCATATCCTGTAATGTATCCTTACCGAGCGAAAAAGATACCCGGTTGAACATGTTGCTGTGATCACTCACATGGGCATCTTTAATCTCTGAAAAGGATTTTTCTTCTGTATTTTTTAGAATGGATTTACATTGAGCAGCGGGATCGATGTTATCTGAAAAGTTCAGCGTGTCCAACACATAATTGGTAGCAGCAGTGAGATAAATAGTCAGGGAATTCACTGATTTGTAAGACAGCCGGTCTTCATGGCTTGCCAGTTCGCCACCTTCAGTTTTCACCTCCGCTATTGCTGAAAATTTCATATGAGGCCCGGCAGGTCCCCTTGATGGCTCTTTGGGATCTATGATCTGCCCGTTCATTATCATCTTTCCATCAGACAGGAACTCAACTTTCGCATCCCTTTCCCGCTTCATATTCACATCCACATTAAACGGTTCGGTGGCTGAAATATGCACAGCGATAAGATTGGCTGGTGCTGATGCAAATACTTCCTGCTTTACCTTGTTTTCACCTGCAGTAAAGGTGGTAGTGGCAATGCCGGTCCGCAGATCCAACTCCCTTCTATAGTCCTTTACCTCGCTATCCCACTGATAGTTCAGGAAAACGTCTCCAAAAGTCTGGTAGGAGCGTATTCGGGGAGGAGTTCCCAATAAATACTGATTGGCCATTTCATAGGCCTTTTGATATTTACCATCAAAGATCAGCTCGCGAATTTCCGGCAGATGTTCCAATGCCTGTGGATTGTTGTTGTCGATTTTGGTTCCGGCCCATAAACTCTCTTCGTTGAATTGTATGCGTTCATTTTTGGGGTCTCCGAAAACCATGGCGCCCATACGGCCATTTCCAACAGGTAGGGCTTCGATCCATTTTTCGGCTGGTTCATCATACCACAACCGGTGCTTAGGTAAAGAGGTCTCCTTTTGTCTTGAACAGCCTAATAACATAAGCATTGACAAAGCAATCATCATTATTGTTCCTTGTTTCATAAGATAAGGCTTTTATAATTTACATTTGATATTTTCCTGGTATATTTAAAAGTTTTTATCATGCTGATTTATTGGTTTAATTGAATTGAAAGCTTACGCATGGCTTTATAGTGTTTTTTGGGTATCAAGTGTAAGTGTTATGCGATATATTCCTGTATAACTAGATATCAGTCTGCAATTATTTCAAATTATTTATTGCCCGGATTTAAGCAGATAACCGATATTTTTTACCAATTCGAATTCAGTATCCGTATTTTTCGGATTCCAGGGTG
>Ga0207797_1002652_pt1 | contig 12336 bp, 7 predicted proteins | sample PRCRCaboRojoPR_6_FD_187275 | JGI IMG/M metagenome (GOLD analysis project Ga0207797, IMG submission 187275) | Marine sediment microbial community from Cabo Rojo, Puerto Rico - PR CR 10% Liquid 1 (SPAdes) | ecosystem: Environmental > Aquatic > Marine > Coastal > Sediment | place: Cabo Rojo, Puerto... | reverse complement strand
GAGGTCGAAGGTGTCGTCGAACCAGGCCTGGAGGATCAGGGCGTCCCAGGTCCCCACGAGGGCCGCGGCCACGGCCTCGGGGTCCGCGTCGGTGCGGAACTCCCCCCGGTCCATGCCCTCGCGCACGAGCCCGGCCACGATGCCGCGGAAGCTGCTGTAGATCTCCCGGAACACGTCCTTGAAGCGGTCCCGGAGCTCCGAGGAGGAAGAGGCGGACCAGAACTCCATGACCAGGCCGAAGTAGTCGTCCATGCCGGACCACTGTTCGAGGAGCGAGCGCCCGAGGGAGCGCAGCTTCTCCGAGGCGGTGCCCCCCAGGGTGTCCACGCCGATGCGGGCACGGGTCCAGGAGGTCTCCGCGACCCACTCGAACACGGCGAAGAAGAGATCGTTCTTGCTCGAGACGTACTCGTAGATGGTCCCCTTGCCCACGCCCGCCTCGACCGCGATCTCGGCCACCGAGGCGCCGAAGAACCCCTTCCGTGCGAACACCCGCGCCGCGGCCTCCACGATGCGCTGGCGCTTGTCGGACTTTCGGTGCTCAGCGGGCATGGGTTCTCCGGCAGTGACCATAAAGTCGAAAACAATTACCTGAGATCATAACAATAAAATCGGCTAAAAATTTTCCGACCGACTGGTCAGTATTGTACAGGGCCTGACTCCCGTGTCAAGAAAAAAAATGAAGGCCGTCCTCAGGACGTCCGCCGCAGCAGGCGTTCGTAGGAGGCCTGGAGCTGCACGAAGGCCTCGCTCTCCCCGCCCCGGTCGGGGTGGCACTCCATGGCCAGCCTGCGGTAGCGCCGGGTGAGCTCCTTGCGGCTCATGCCGCGGAGCTCCTTCGGCTCGATCCCGAGCCGGCGGCAGGCCCTCTTCTCGGCATCGTCGAGCCCCGGGGCGCGTCTCGGCGGAGGCGAGCGGTGCTTCCGGATGAAGTCCTCCACGTACTCCCGCCAGGGGGCGCTCCGGTCGTAGTCCTGGTCGAAGTAGAGGACTGCGTAGCGCACCAGGTAGGCGTGCAGGTCTTCCGGGCGGTGGTCGTCCACCCCGCGGAAGAACCGCTCGTCGCGGTTCAGCCGGCAGAGGTCCTCGAGAAAGGCCTCGTCCACCCGTTCCGGGTCCAGGGCCTCCGGGCGGTTTCGGGTCAGGAGGTGCCCGAAATGGGTCCGGCAGCGAAGGGCCGTGTACAGGTAGGGCCTCACCTCCCAGGGCGGGAGCTCCCGCTCCATCTCCTCGAGGACCGCCTCGACCTCGTCGCGGCTTTTGTCGATGAGCACGTTCAGGAAGGGCCAGGGCCGGGCGTCGAGGTTCCCGATGCTCGTCCGCCCACACCGCAGGTAGTGAAGCCGCCGCTTGTCGAAGTCGTGGAGGGTCTGCTGGCGCCGGAACAGCTCGTCGCGGGAGTAGGCCTTCCAGGGCTTCTTGGAGGGGTCGACCCGCTGGAACTGCTCCACGATGCGCCGGATGCGGGGGGCGAGAAAGGGCAGGAAGAGCGCCTCCAGGTCGTCGTCCGAGACGGCCGAGCCCAGTTCCCGAAGCTCGTCCGCCAGATCTTCTTGCACGTAGAAGCTGTTTCCGCCGGCGTACTCGATCCAGGCCCCGGGGTCGGGACCGAGGTCCTTGAGCACCCGGTGGCGCCACAGCTCGCCGGCGGCGTACGATTCACAGATCAGGTAATGATTCCGATTGTTTCGGCGGATGCGCTTGAGATACATGAAAACCTACCGGTGTGCGATGCTTCCCGGGCCGTGAACGGCCCTGGGGCGCCCCTGCCCGGGAGATGTTATCATCGCACGCATTCGGCCGAATGAAAAGGTCGAATCCGGAACGGACGGGCCTCACCGGGATGCGACCAGCCCGTCGAGGGGGTGCAGGGAGAATCAGGAGGGCTGGGGGCGGCTCACCTTCTCCTCGTACACCGAAAGGAGAAAGATGGTGGCAAACGGCTGGGTGAAGAGCCAGCCGATGAACACGGAACCGCCCACTGCGGAAAGGCCCAGGTAAAGGACCATCACCACGACCTGGTCCAGGGTGCTCTTGCCGGTGGACATCCGGACGCTCTCCTTGACCGCCTCCACCACGCCCAGGCCCCTGTCGGTCATGAGGGGCAGGACGTAGAGGCAGCCGAAGGCGACCGCCAGGGAGATCAGCAGCCCGGGGAGCACCAGCAGGGCGAACCCGATCATGATGGCGAGAAACACCACCAGGCCGAACAGGAACAGGGGAAGAAAAAGGCGCATCTGGGAGAAGATGTCCTGGACTCTGGGCTCCCGGCCGTCCCGGATCATGAGGAGGATGGCCTGCATGTAGCCGGCCATGGTCACCGGGGCAAGGATCCCCAGGGAGAGGAAGCTCACCACGGCCATGGCGAGCGTCATCAGGATCAGGGGGGCGATGTAACGAAGGGTCAGCGTCCAGGCCGTCTCCAGATGGGCTTTGAAATCCATGGCATCTCTCCTCTGCGCGGGGTTGGACCGAAAATAGCACAGGCTCGGGCCCTTGTCCACACGAAGAAGATGATTATTACTTACCGGTAGGTAGGTTTTTCTTGACCCGGGCTTCAGGGCTGTGCTACGGATGCCGATTCCAGAGCGAGACGAGGTTGTATGACCAGGGAAAACAGACAGGGCGGCGCCGGAACGGACGCCCGGGAACGGCTCCTGGAGGCGGGAACGGCATTGTTCGCGGAACGGGGTTATGCCGGGACGACCGTGCAGGCCGTCGTCGGACGGGCCGGGGTGACCAAGCCGGTGCTCTACTACTACTTCGAGAGCAAGGCCGGGCTCTTTCGGTCCATCCTGGACCGTGCCGGCCGAATGCAGGAGGAGCTCCTGGGGCGCGTCCTGGAGGCGCCGGGGACCGCCCTCGACCGGTTCCTCCTTCTCTACCGGAGCATCTACGAGGGCCTGGCCGACCATCCGGAGCTGTTCCGGCTGATCCACAACCTGCTCTTCGGGCCGCCGGACGGCATCCCGCCCTACGACGTGATGGCCTTTCATCGCCGCATGTTCGGGACGGTCCAGGCGATCTACAGCGAGGGGATGGCCCGGGGGGAGGTGATCGAGGCGGAGCTCAACGAGGTGGCCATGCTCGTCCTGGGCCTCATGGACTTCTGCTTCCACCACGACCAGGTGCTGGGGGGCGCGCCGGACCCGCGTCGGCCGGAGCGCCTCCTCCGGCTCACCTTTCAGGGGCTGGCCGCTCACACCCACTGAACAAACGGGGGGGTACACCGGCCTTCGATGGACGGTCGCAGCGGTGGTCGAAGGTTCGGGCGATCGAACCGGTTTCACGAAGGAATAGGCCCATCAAGGGTCCTGGAGACTCGGAAGAGGGGATCATGAGCAGGGTTCAGAGCATGAAGAGCCGGGGAGCGGTTGCTTTTCTCGCGCTGCTCCTGGCGCTCCTGCCCGCCGGCGGGTGCGAGCAGACCGAGGGCAACGCGCAGCCCCGGGAGGAGGGGCCCCGGGAGCGCGTCGTGCAGGTATCCGTAGAAGTCGTGCAGCCCGGACCCATTCGGGACGTCCTGGTCCTGCCGGGCGAGACCGAGGCCTGGGAGGACGTGCGGGTCCCGTCCGACATGGTGGGCAAGGTGGAGTGGATCGGCCCCGAGGAAGGGGACACCGTGAAAAAGGGAGCGCTCATCGCCAAGGTGGACGTCTCCTCCCTCAAGGCGGCGCTGGACCAGGCCCAGGCCGCCTTCGACCTGGCCGACGACGTCTACCGGCGCAGGCTCGAGCTGTACGAGAAGAAGCTCATCGCCAAGGAGGAGATGGAGCGGAGCCGCACCGAGCGGAGCGTGGCCGAAGGGGACCTGAAGCGGGCCCGGGTCGAGCACCGTCGGGGGTTCACCTACGCGCCCATCGGCGGTGTGGTCAACCACCTCTACGTGGACCAGGGGGAGTTCATCGGCCGGGGGGACCCGCTCGCCGACATCGTCAACGTGGAGCGGATCGAGGTCCACGTGGACGTGCCGGAGATGGACGTGCGGTATCTGGAGAAGGGCCAGGATGCCATGGTGCGCATCGACGCCTTCCCGGAGGACCGCATTCCCGGCAAGGTGAGCTTCGTGGCCTACAAGGCGAATCCCGCCACCAAGACCTTTCTGGTCAAGGTGGTCATCCCCAACCCGGACCGGAGGATCCGTCCGGGCATGATCGCCCGGGCGGCCTTCCTGCGCCGGGTGATTCCGGACGCGCTCACGGTGCCGCTCTTCGCCCTGGTGGACAAGAGCGGCGAGCGGATCCTGTACGTGGTGGAGGAGGGGGTGGTGCACGCCCGGACCGTCTCCATCGGTGTGATCGAGGGCGACCGCGTGCAGATCACCGAGGGGCTCGAGCCCGGCGACCGGGTCATCGTCAAGGGCCAGAAGGAGGTGGAGGAGGGCATGAAGGTGGAGGTCAGGTAGATGTTCATCAACCAGGCCGCGCTGAAGCGCCAGGTGACCGTCCTGGCCCTGCTGGTTCTCATCGTGATCGCCGGACTCTACGCCTACGCGACGCTCCCCCGGGAGTCCTTCCCGGACATCACCATCCCCTACGTCTTCGTGACCACCGCTTACGAGGGCGTGGCCCCCCAGGACATGGAGGAGCTCGTCACCATCCCCATCGAGCGCAAGCTCAAGGGGATCTCGGACGTGGAGGAGATCCGCTCCACCTCGGCCGAGGGAATCTCCACGGTGGCGGTCAAGTTCCTGCCGGACGTGGACCTGGACGACGCGCTCCAGAAGGTCCGGGACAAGGTGGACCAGGCCAAGCCGGACCTGCCGGACGACCTGCCGGACGAGCCGGTCATCCAGGAGGTGAACTTCTCCGACCTCCCCGTGATCCGGGTGGTCCTCTCCGGGCCCTTCAGCCTGCGCCGGCTCCAGACCTTTGCCGAGGAGTTCGAGGACCGGTTCGAGTCCGTCTCCGGCGTGCTGGACGCCTCGCTCAGCGGCGGGCTGGAGCGGGAGATTCACGTGGAGTTCGACCTGGATCGGGTCCGGGCCTACAACGTGCCCTTCTCCAGCCTGGTGAACGCCGTCCGGCAGAGCAACGTGAACATGCCCGGGGGCAGCATGGACATCGGCCAGGGCAAGTACCTGGTCCGCGTCCCCGAGGACTTCAAGCACCCTTCCGAGATCTTCTCCATCGTGGCCTTCGTCCGGGACGGCAAGCCCATCTACCTGAGGGACGTGGCCACCATCAAGGACGCCCACAAGGACCCCCTCACCCGCAGCCGGATCAACGGCCGCAGGAGCGTCACCCTGGGGATCCAGAAGCGGACCGGGGAGAACATCGTCCGGGTCACGGACGAGGTGAAGAAGGTCGTCGACGAGATGGAGCCCCTCATGCCGCCCGCCCTCCGGATCGACCTCACGGCGGACATGTCGGACGACGTCCGCCTCATGGTGGCCGACCTGGAGAACAACATCCTCTCCGGCCTCATCCTGGTCCTGGCGGTGATCTTCGTCTTCATCGGCGGCCGCTCCGCCGTGTTCGTGGCCCTGGCCATCCCCTACTCCATGTTCCTGACCTTCGCGCTCCTCATGGGCATGGACGTCTCGCTCAACATGGTGGTGCTCTTCAGCCTGATCCTCGCCCTGGGCATGCTCGTCGACAACGGCATCGTGATCGTGGAGAACATCTACCGCCACATGCAGGAAGGGCAGTCCCGGCAGGAGGCGGCGCTCGCGGGCACCAACGAGGTGGCCTGGCCCGTGATCACCTCCACCATGACCACGCTGGGGGCCTTCGTCCCCATGCTGTTCTGGCCGGGCATCATGGGGGAGTTCATGGGGTTTCTGCCCCTGACGCTGATCCTGGCCCTCACCTCGTCCCTGTTCGTGGCCCTGGTGATCAACCCCGTGCTCTCCGCCCGGTACCAGACCGTCAAGGCGGCCAAGCCCCGGAGAGCGAAGAAGGAGAAGGACGGGCCTTCCCGGGAGCCCCTGGTCAAGCGGGTCTACCTGGCGGTCCTGCGCCGGTCCCTGCGCCACCGCTTCCTGGTGGTGTTCCTCTCCTTCGTCCTGCTCTTCGGCTCCATCGCCGCCTACGTGAGCTGGGGCAAGGGGACGGAGTTCTTCCCGGAGACCGAGCCGAGGCGGGCCTACGTGCACGTCAAGGCCCCCGAGGGGACCAACCTGGACGCGTCGGACCGGATCGTCGCCCAGGTGGAGGAGATCGTCTCCGAGTACGAGGACATCCGCTACGTGATCTCCAACATCGGCGCCGAAGGCGGGGACCCCTTCAGTCAGGGCGGCACCGGGACCCACATCAGCCGGGTGGTGCTGGACTTCAAGGACTTCCACGACCGCTCGCGCCCCTCCTCGGGGATCATCAAGGAGCTCCGGGATCGCATTCTCTCCACCGTCCACGGGGCGGAGATCCAGGTGGAGAAGGAGGAGGAGGGCCCGCCCACGGGTCCGCCCGTGAACCTGGAGATCTCCGGCAAGGAGATCCTCGTTCTGGGCCGGCTGGCCGCCCGGGTGCGGAAGGCCGTCAAGGACGTTCCCGGCCTGGTGGACCTCAAGGACAACTTCGTCGAGGGCAAGCCGGAGATCCGGGTCCGGGTGGACAAGGAGAAGGCCGCGCTCATGGGGCTGGACACCTACACCATCGCCTACACGGTGAAGTCGGCCATCAACGGGGCCAAGGTAGGGGTCTACCGCGAGGGCAAGGACGAGTACGACATCATCGCGCGGCTGCCCGAGGAGGACCGCCGGTCCATCGAGAGCCTGAAGCGAATCACGGTCTCCGGCCCCCGGGGCGAGCCCATCCCGCTCACCAGCCTGGCCGAGGTTTCCCTCGAGAGCGGGCTGGGTGCCATCATGCGGCTGGATCAGAAGCGGGTGGTCACGGTCTCGGGGGACACGTCGGGACGCCTGGCCAACGACATCATCCGGGACATGGAGCGGATCCTGAAGAGCGAGATCACCTGGCCCCGGGGCTACGAGTACACCTTCACCGGGGAGCAGGAGGAGCAGGCCAAGGCCCAGGCCTTCCTGAGCAAGGCCTTCGTGGCCACGCTCTTCCTGATCCTGCTGATCCTGCTGACCCAGTTCAACTCGCTCTTCACCCCGCTCGTCATCCTGACCTCGGTGGTGCTCTCCCTGATCGGCGTGTTCACGGGGCTGCTCGTCACGGGCACGGCCTTCGGCGTGATCATGACGGGCATCGGCGTGATCAGCCTCGCGGGCGTGGTGGTGAACAACGCCATCGTGCTCATCGACTACTACCACCAGCTCATGGGGCGGGGCCTCACCAGCCTCGACGCCCTGCTCCGAGCCGGCCTGGTCCGGTTCCGGCCCGTCATGCTCACGGCCATCACCACCATCCTGGGGCTTCTGCCCATGGCCACCGGGATCAGCTTCGACTTCCGGAAGATGGCCTGGGACATCGGAGGGGAGTCCAGCCAGTGGTGGGGGCCCATGGCCGTGGCGGTGATCTTCGGCCTGGCCGTGGCCACGCTCCTCACCCTGGTGGTGGTGCCGGTCCTCTGCTCCCTGGTCCACAGCCTGAACCGGAAGCTCGGGCGAACCTCCGCCTAGGGTTCCCGAGCCCTGCGGCCCCCTCTGGATTTCAATGGAGAAGAGGGATCTTCTTGCGGATGGATGGTTCGATGTTCAATCTGCAAGACCTCCTGAGGATCCGGTCGACGGAAGACCTTCGCCTGCACGGTTCCAGCGGGGCTTCGAGGGCCTCAACCTGATCACCCGCCGCTGGAAACGCCACAACCTGTTGATATTCCGCAGGCAGAACTCAAGGCTCAGGGCTTTTTGCGCCCCCATTGAGGATTCCGCCTGCGAAAAAGTCAAAATTCAAGACTTGACCCCATTTGTGTTTGCCGGCTGAGAGGCTGGACCGGATCGGGCCGCGGGCGCCGGAGGGGCCGGCGGGTTGGGGGGTTGAGATGCGGTCGAATCGTGGATACAGTAGAAGACCGCGGGTCGGGCGTCGACCCCCGGGAACCAGGACAGCCGACACACCGGACAAGGAGCAGGACAGTGGAGTACACGAAGATTCCGGGTCTCGACCTTCAGGTGAGCCGGGTGGCCCTGGGCACCTGGGCCATCGGCGGCTGGATGTGGGGCGGGACCGACGAGATCGAGTCCATTCGAACCATCCACGCCGGTCTGGACCGGGGGGTGAACGTCATCGACACGGCCCCGGTCTACGGTTTCGGCACCTCGGAGGAGATCGTGGGCAGGGCCCTGAAGGAGGCGGGAAACCGCTACTCCCTGGCCGTGGCCACCAAGTGCGGCCTGGAGTGGGACGCCGCTGCGAACTCGGTCTGGCGAAACAGCGACCCGGAACGGATTCGCAGGGAGGTGGAGGATTCCCTGAGGAGGCTTCGGACCGAGGTGATCGACATCTACCAGGTCCACTGGCCGGACCCCCTGGTGCCGTTCGAGGAGACGGCCGGGCTCATGGAGCGGCTCAAGCAGGAGGGAAAGATCCAGGTGGCCGGGGTCAGCAACTTCGCCCCGGAGCAGATGGACGCCTTTCGCCGCCGCGGGGAGCTCGCCGTCTGCCAGCCGCCCTACAACCTCTTCGAGCGGGGCATCGAGCAGGACGTCCTCCCCTACTGCCGGGAGCACGGAATCTCCACCCTGACCTACGGCGCCCTCTGCCGGGGGCTCCTCACGGGCAAGATGGCCCGGGAGACGAGGTTTTCCGGGGACGACCTGCGCAAGGTGGATCCCAAGTTCCAGGAGCCGCGGTACGCCCGGTACCTCGAGGCGGTGTCCCGCCTGGCCCGGTTCGCGCGGGAGCGCCACGGCCGCGACCCTCTGCATCTGGCCGTCCGGTTCATTCTGGACAAGGGCGCGAGCATCGCCCTCTGGGGAGCGCGGCATCCGGACCAGATGGACCCGCTGCCGGGCGCCTTCGGCTGGGCCTTGAGCGGGGCGGAGATGGCGGAGCTCGACGGGATCCTCGAGGAGACCGTCCCGGACCCGGTCGGCCCCGAGTTCATGGCCCCGCCGGCGCGCGGTGGGGCTTCGGCCTAGGGACGCCCTGAGAGGGAGGGCGCATCCCCCAGCACGCGGGTGAGGGTCTCCCGCAGCTCCTGAAGGGAGAACGGCTTGGAGAGGAAGGCCTGGGCGCCGGCGTCGAGGATCTCCCGGGCCGGCCCCTCCACGGAGTAGCCGCTCGTGACGATCACCTTGAGGTCCGGCCGGGTTCGGATCAGCTCCGGGTAGACGCTTCTTCCGTCCATGTCGGGAAGCAGGATGTCGAGGATGGCCAGGTCGATCGGCTCCGGGAGGGACGCGGCGGTCTCCACGGCCTCCCTTCCGGTCGATGCGGTCAGGACCCGGTACCCCATCCGCTCGAGCACCATCCGAAACACCTCGAGCACCGCCTCCTCGTCCTCCACCACCAGGACCGTCGCCCCCTCGGTCCTGGCGGTGGTCTCCTGCGGGACCTTCTCCTTCTGCACGGTCTCCCGGGAGGGGAGCCAGATGGAGATGCACGTCCCTTCTCCCGGGGCCGACGAGGCCGTGATCTCGCCCCCGTGGTTTCGGACGATGCCGTACGCCGCGGCCATGCCCAGACCCCTTCCCTGGAGCTTGGTGGAGAAGAACGGCTCGAAGACTCGCTCCAGGGTTTCCTCGTCCATCCCGGCCCCTTCGTCCTCGACGGTCAGCAGAACGTAGGCGCCCGGCTCCAGGCGAGGGGGTCGTTCCGGGTCGCTGACCCCCGTCCGCACGTTCCGGGCCGAGATCCAGATGGTCCCCTGGCCCTGGATCGCCTCCGAGGCGTTCTGCACCACAGCGGATAGGAGCATCTGGATCTGGGTCGTGTCCGCTTCCACGCTCCAGAGATCCCCGGGCAGATCGGCGTCCAGGCTGATGGAAGGGCCGATTTGATGCGCCAGAAGGGGCAGGGTGTAACGCACGAAGGTGTCCACGGGGATCACCGTCGGGCTGTAGCGTCCTCCCTGGGCGTAGGCGAGGAGCTGGCGCGTGAGAAATTCCATGTGCTCCAGGGACTCCTTCATCCCGTCGACGTACCGCGCAAAGGTCCGGCGGGTGTCCGCGTCCAGGCCGCCGAGATCCATGGCGAGGAGATCCAGGTTGCCCAGGACGGCGGACAGGGCGTTGTTGAACCGGTGGGCCATCCCCCCGGCCAGGGTGGCGACGGCCTCGGTGCGACGAGAGGCCTGGAGCTCCGCCTGCATCTGCTCTCGTTCCTGCTCCTCTCGAATCCGGGCCGAGATGTCCCGCGCGAACACCGAGACGCCCCCGCTCGAGGAGGGGTAGGCGTGGAACTCGAACGATCGCTTCTTCCCGCCGAAGGTGCCCCCCTGGACCAGGGTCTCGGGCCGGCGGGTCTCCTGCACCCTGCGAAACATCTCCTCCAGGGGCGTGCCCAGGCTCCCGGGCAGGACCTCGAAGATCGAGCGGTCCGCGGCCCGATCCCCCCAAAGGCCCGTCATCTCCTCCGAGGCACGGTTCCAGTAGGTGACGTGGAGGTCCCGGTCCATGGCGAAGAAGAGGTCCGTGATGCTGTCCGCCAGCTCCCGGTACCTGGACTCGGTCTTTCGAAGGGCATCCGTGGTTTCCTGGAGGGCCTCGGCGTCCGTGCGGGGTCCTTCGCTCTTCGCCTCGCCGCGTCCGGGCTCCCCGGAGAGAAGGACGTGGTCGCTCCTGTCCGTGATGTCCCGGCAGACCCCCACCACGCCCTCCACATCGCCCGTCTCGTTCAGGACGGGCGAGTAGACGGTCTCGAAGCGCCTCGCCCCGCTGGGGAGCGGGATCTCGTGCACCGCGGAGACCCGGGTCCGCTCCTCGAGAACCCTTCGAAGGAACGGTTCGATGGTGTCGGCCCCGGGCCCCAGGATCTCCCGGTTGGTGCGACCGACGACCTCCTCGACTCCCCGTCCCAGCAAGGCGGCGCCGGCCCGGTTGACGAAGGTGTAGCGGAGCTCGGTGTCGTAGGAGACGACCACGTCGGAGAGGTGGGAAAGGAGGCTGTCCACATCCGATTCGCGGTCGGGCTTCCCTGCAGGATGGGACGGGCCCGGGTTGGAGCCGCCGGGCCGTTTTGCGCATTCGATGATCATGGGATGCTTCCTCTCAGACCCCGGCTTCGGCCGAGCGCCCGGATCCGCGGCTTGAAGGCCACGGCCTTTGCTTGCGCCCGGCACACCAAAAAGTTAACCGCTTTTGCGAGGGAAATTCAAGGTCTTTTGGCTGAGCCGGGCACGCGGCCCGATCGGAGCCGACAGGAGATCGTTCAGGCGCGAACCTCGCAGTCGCCCACGCTGCTTCGCAGGGGCCCCCGCGGCCGGGGTCTCCGCGCTCCCCGTGGCGTTGGGGAACTCCTCGGCCTTGTAGGCCTTCCTGTGCTCCTGAATCGGCTCCCGAGCCTCCTCCGCAAGACCATGGGTTTGGGTGCGTCAGGGCTTTTTGTTTCGGCGGCGAGCCCGGTGAGCCGTGCCGCCGGTTTGGTCGCCTGCCCGCTGTCCGCGCCGGAAGCCGTTCCATGCAGTCGTTGTACAGGGCCTTCCCTGCAGGCGGCGAAGCGGCGGCCGGAGTTCAGATGCCGGCGGCGTCCCTCAGCCGGGCGCTCACCTCCCGCACCACGGCGAACGCCTTCTCCACGGTTTTCTCACGGTCCGGGTTCACCAGGCAGCAGGTAGCCGGCGAGATCAGGCCCTGAGCCCGGAGGCGCTCCAGATCCACGCCCCGCTTCCCCAGCGTGTCCCAGAGATCCCGGATCGTGCGGACCAGGGAGTCCACGCTCTCCTTTTCGAACGGCTCGACGTTGGTAGGGACCACGCCCCAGGCCAGGACGCCTCCCCGCTCCAGGAACCGGGAGATGCCCTTGGCGTAAGAGGCGAAGAGCTCCCCGTTGGTGAAGACGTCCAGGGAGAGGATGTCCAGGTCGAGGTCCAGCAGGAAGCTCCAGTCCGGGTTGCCGCAGAGGTGAACCCCGCGCGGGCGGTCGATCATGGCGAAGAACGCGTCCAGGTCCCGCCGGGCCGCGGCCTCGCCGTACCCGGACATGCCGCTGAACACGAACTGCAGGCCAGGCTCGTCCACGTACATGAAGGCGTTGGCGTTCCGCTCCTTGAGCCGGGCCAGCTGGACGTTCACGCGCCGGGCCATGAACTCCAGCATGAAGGGGCGAACCGTGTCGTCGAACAGGATGGGCCGGTCGTCCCGGTCCTTGACGTTGAAGCCGAAGCTCACCGGTCCCTCCAGCTGCCCCCGGATGGCGGGGCGGTCCGCCAGGTCCAGCTCGAGGAACCTGGGGTAGACCTCGGAGAAGGACGGGCTCACGTCGAAGGTCTCCGGGTCGTCGAACCGGGCCAGGGTCTCCTCGAGCTCGGCCGCGAAGCGATCCATGG
>Ga0207797_1002651_pt1 | contig 12341 bp, 5 predicted proteins | sample PRCRCaboRojoPR_6_FD_187275 | JGI IMG/M metagenome (GOLD analysis project Ga0207797, IMG submission 187275) | Marine sediment microbial community from Cabo Rojo, Puerto Rico - PR CR 10% Liquid 1 (SPAdes) | ecosystem: Environmental > Aquatic > Marine > Coastal > Sediment | place: Cabo Rojo, Puerto... | reverse complement strand
ATATTGTTTATATTTACCTTTTCCATAGCCAATGCCCAACATTTTGGCCAATCCGAGCATCCGATGAATAAGACTACGGATGACAGGGTAATACTGGAATATTGGGGAAATAAAAGCGATAAGATAAAAACCCTTTATGAATCAGCCTATAAGGTGTTTTCTGACAACGAAAATGCAGCCTATATCGATTTGTTGAATGATATACCATTTCGAAGGACAATTGACAAATATGATGTGCTGAAACTGGGAGGCCCTATGTTGGGGGATATCACTTCAGAGGGAGTCTCAGTATGGCTGCGTACAGTGAGGTCTGCAAAGGTTGATGTTGAAGTAATTGGTGAGGATTTTAAAAGAGTATTTGGCCCGGTTTATTCAAGGCCGGAGACAGATTTAACAGCGGTGCTCGAGGTTGAAGGCTTACAACCTTCTCAGAAATACCAATATAGGGTATATGTCGACGACAGACTGGTTGAAATACCTGACAACGCTTCTTTTCGAACTGCCCCTGCCTCTGCAGACCAATCTGTAAGAATAGGATTCGGTTCTTGTACCCATCGCTGGGGTCTGGGCAATGAAAAATTATTTGACCAAATGATAAATAGAAAGCCCAGGGCATTCTTAATGCCGGGAGACGTCGCTGTACAGGATCGGAATAATAACCTGGGAATGCACAGGGCGGATTATTTATTGCGAGATTTTCATCCGGCATGGCAAAAATTTGCTGCTTCGGTCCCTGTTTATGCCACATGGGATGATCATGATTATTTCGATAACGATGAGGCTGGCATCCCTGAAGGATATACCAATGCCAACAGGAAGAATGTAAGGGAGGTATTTCGTTATGCCTGGAACAATCCCATGTATGGGTTTGAGGATAAAAATGAAGGGATATTTCTGCGCACCCGTATAGGCCCTGCTGACATCATTATGGTAGACAACAGATATTTTAGGAAAGATGAAAGGGAAAAGCATGCCTTTCTTGGCAAGGAACAAATGCAATGGTTGAAAGAACAACTTCTTGACTGTAAGGGTCCTTTTATTATTTTGTCCTGCGGAACGATGTGGAGCGATTATGTCTCCAATGGCAAAGATTCCTGGGGTGTATACGATCCGGAAGGTAGGGAAGAGATTTTCAGTTTGATCGAAGAAAACAATATAGGTGGAGTGCTGCTCATATCCGGTGACAGACATGGAGCCAGGGGATTTACCATTCCCAGGCAATCAGGTTTTCGGTTTTATGAGTTTGAAGCAGCAAGTTTGGGAGCAAGGGTGGGACCTCCTGCTACCCGTCCGGAATGGGATAACCAGCTGTATGGTATAGATGGGAGGTTTGCATTTGGTGAGTTTACCTTTTTCCCTTCCCGGACCGATCCGGAAGTATTATTTCGATTGATAGGTGAAGACGGGGAAATCATTTACAAGCTTAGATTGAAGAGAAGTCAATTAACTCCCAGTTGAAATCTCAATGAATTTAAATCATTGATTTTTGAGATTTATTTTTAACTTGGGGCTTGGGAAAATTTAACTGAATGCATATTTGAATGATAAGTTCAGAATAGGAACATTTTTTTAAATTTATAATCCATGAATTAATTATTGATATTAAGCAGACCAGGCAATACAAATCTTTTAAACTTTTGGGAATTATGAAATTTTTAGGTTTAGACAAAAAAGATACTATTGGAATAGGAATTGGTTTCCTTACTTTGACCGCTATTGCTTCTTCCTGTACCGGCGATGGAAGTAAAAAGGAAAAAGTTCCGAAGCGTCCGAATGTCCTTCTGATATTGGCAGATGATATGGGATTTTCTGATCTTGGATCTTATGGCAGCGAGATAGAAACTCCAAACCTCGACAGCCTGGCTGAAAATGGACTGCGATTTACCCGTTTTTACAATACTTCTAAATGTTTTCCTTCCCGTGCCTCTCTGCTTACCGGATTGTATGCTCAACAAGCTGGAATGTTAAAAACACATGGCCATTTCTCAAATAATAGTGTAACCCTTGCTGAAGTATTAAAAGATGCCGGATACCGTACATTAATGGCAGGAAAACATCATGGAGATGATAATCCGGTGGATTTCGGATTTGATCGGTATTACGGTTTGCGGGACGGTTGCTGCAATTATTTCAATCCCGGTGTACAACGGGAAGGAGAGGGCCGTCCTGCTTATAAAGGAGATTCTTCAGACCGGATCTGGTGTATTGATGATTCGGTTATTTCACCTTATACTCCGGAAGCAGAAGATTTTTACACCACCGATTATTTTACCAAATATGCCCTCCAATACCTGGAAGAATATGAGGAGGAAGATAAACCGTTTTTCCTTTATTTAGCCTATACTGCCCCTCATGATCCATTGATGGCATGGCCCGAGGATATAGCCAAATATGAAGATACCTATAAAGTTGGCTATGAAGCCATCAGACAAAAACGCTATCAGCGGCAAAAAGAAATGGGATTAATCGATGAACGTTTTCCATTATCAGAGCGTGCTTTTACACCATGGGACTCCTTAAATGAAGAACAGCAAAAGAAGGAAGCTCGAAAAATGGCCGTATATGCTGCCATGATTGACAGGATGGATCAAAATATCGGAAAGATTTTAGAGAAAATCAGGGAGATGGGAGAGGAAGAAAATACATTGATCATGTTTGCTTCAGACAATGGTGCCTCAGCAGAGGTGGTAAGCCTGGAAGATGATTACGGCAGGATTGGCACCCTTACCAAATGGACTTCGCAGGGAGGAGACTGGGCCAACGTGAGCAATACTCCTTATCGTTATTATAAAAACTGGAGCCATCAGGGAGGAATAGGAAGCCCATTGATAGCATACTGGCCTGAGGGTATAAAGGAAGATAACAGGATCACCCATTACATGGGCCATTTTATTGACTTTATGCCAACCCTGATTGAAGTAAGCGGCGCTTCCTACCCGGATCAGCAAGATGGCCATGAGATACTTCCCTTTGAAGGGAAAAGTCTGGTACCGGTATTTCAGAATGAAGATCCCGGACCAAGAGGCCCGCTTTACAATAAATGGAGGGCAGGAAAGGCTGTAATAACCCCTCATTGGAAAATTGTGGAGCCAAGGGATGACAAGAATTGGGAACTGTATGATATGAAAACGGATATAACAGAAACAGAGAATCTCCGGGATCAGCATCCTGAGGTAGTCAGGCGGCTGGATAGTCTCTATGAAAACTGGATAGGCAATATGCCAGAATAGCCAGATAGTGTGAGATCAAAATACAACAAATTAACAAATTGTTATACATCAATTTTGGAGCCTAACATCATTTAAACACGATAAAAAATCAACCTATGAAAAAGTATATCATTTTTTTGCAATGTCTTGTCTTTCTTTTGGTTATTAGTTTCAGCAACATATGCCTCAGCGCAGGCAATGATTCTATTCCACCGCGTCATGAGGTTACCCTTCCTCAGGCCCATGTTGGAGATTTGGAGATAGACATTAAGTTGCTTGACAGTTACGGGCTTTCAACCGATAATACCAGGCAGTTTTACCGTGATGCACGGTCTGTTTTTTCCGGAAATGCGGATGCTGATTTTACCAATAACAGGATTATAGAGTCTGCCCAAAAACACAATATGCCATTAATGGGAGGGCCCATGCTTGGTAAGCTGGGCGAAAATGAAGTGAGTCTTTGGATACGTCCGGCTACCAACGATCCATTGGTTGTTAAAGTGACAGAATCTGGTGGGGATGATGAAAAATCCTATACGAAGCATTCTGTGGAGCAAGGCGTGGAGCAAAGAATCCTACTGAACGGGTTGTCTTCAGATACGGACTACAAATATGCCGTTTATGCAAAGAATCGCCGGATTGCAGAAGGTGAATTTACCACAGCACCAGCTAATGGTAAAAAAGGTATGTTCAGATTAACCTTCGGCTCCTGCTTTCATAAGATAGGGCTGCACAATCCGAATCTTATCAATCAAATTCTGAAAAGAGATCCCCACGCAATGATGCTTTTGGGCGATCTTGCGGTCGATGACAGGGATGACCGGATTAACATGCACAGGTCTGATTATCTGCTTCGTGATGTTTCAGAACCATGGCAGAAACTCTCAGCAAATATACCTCTGTATGCTGCCTGGGATGATCATGATTATTTTAATAACGACCTTGCCGGCATCCCTGATGGATTCACTGCAGCAGACCGGCAGGCTATCCGGACAGTATGGCACCAGAATTGGAACAATCCGGAAAACGATAAGCCGGGCATTTATTTTAACACAAGGATAGGCCCGGTAGAAGTGATCATGCTGGACACCCGTTCATGCCGGGAAAACGATCGAAGACACCAGTATGGCTCGTATTTGGGTGAGGAACAGCTTACCTGGTTAAAAGAGACCCTGGAAAAATCGGAAGCTCCTTTTAAGGTCATTTCAAGCGGAACAATGTGGAGCGATTATATAAGCAATGGCAAAGATTCATGGGGCACCTGGGATACTGAAGGGCGTGAAGAACTTTTCAGTTTTATTGAGACAGAAAATATCTCCGGTGTTCTGCTGATTAGTGGTGACCGCCACGGTGCACGTGGATTTACCATTCCCAGGCCATCGGGATTTGCTTTCCATGAATTTGAGGCAGCTTCGATGGGCGGAGTACCGGGGCCTGATGCAATGGCAGATGACACTTCCAACCAGCTTTTTGGGTATCATGGAACCGATGCAATAGCTTTTGGTGAATTTACTTTTGATACCACGGGAGATACGCCAGAAGTTATCTTCAGACTCATCGATCAGTTTGGCAATATACTGGAAGAACATATCTTACCATACAGTAAGCTGATGCCCCGGTAAGAATTAACTGGAAAACGGGAAATCTATGCCGTAAGACAATTGTAGTTTGTAATCAAAAATCATAAAGCATTATGAAACCTTTAAAATTGTATTTAGTATTGGTACTTTTCCTTGGTACCCTTTTCAACGGGTTTACTCAGGAGCAATATAAGAAAAACCACCGTGAAGTAATTCGGTTAATTACTGAGAATGAAATTGATCAAGCTATTGAGCTTGCCAAATCTTATCTTTCAGATTACCCCAATGATATTGAGTCTTTTTATACGTTAGCCATTGCTCACGCTCAAAAAGGCGAGATCAATGAAGCTATGGATTATGTGAATAAGTCTTTACAGCAGGGCATACCATTCTCCAGGTATTTGGCAGGTCCACGGGATCTTCTTCAGCCTCTGTTAAACAGTGAACCATTTCGGCAAAGACTTCAGGACAGTGAACCTTACTTACTCCATGGGCCGATGCTGTCCGATGTAACAGATTCCCGGGCTGAATTTTGGTTACGGACCTTCAGGGAACAGCCTGTTACTGTCATTGTAAAAAAGCTCGGTGAAGAGGAGGCCATAACCTCCGAAACGGTTGAAACCAGCGCTTCCATGGATTATACGGCAAGAATTTCAGTTACAGGACTGGAGTCGAACACCGAATATCATTACAACCTTGTAATTGGAGATAAAGAAATTGGAAATAAATCGACTGATAAACGCTGGGTTTTTCGTACATACCCGGAACCAGGAGAATCCGCCAAAGTAAGTATAGGATTTGGTGGTGGAGCCGGCTATACCCCGTTTTATAACCATATGTGGAATACCCTGTCCTCCCACTGGCTGCCTGCATTTCTTTTCCTGGGTGATAATGTTTATATTGATCATCCTACCTATCCATCAGTACAGGATTATTGCTATTACAGGCGCCAATCTTCCCCGGAATACCAAAATTTCATTTCCCGGACCTCTGTTTATGCCATATGGGACGACCATGATTTTGGCGAGAATGATTCCTGGGGTTCTCCGGCAAAAGACCAGCCCGAATGGAAGATTCCGGTATGGGAGAAATATAAGGATAACTGGAACAATCCTTACTACGGAGGAGGGGAAGAAAACCCCGGTGTATGGACCGATTTTTCCATAGGCGATATTGATTTTTTTATGCTTGACGGAAGGTATTACCGGTCTTCACCTACTGTGGAAAATCCCGATATGTTGGGAGAATCTCAGAAAGAGTGGTTATTTGAGAAGCTTAAACAATCCGAGGCAACCTTTAAAGTAATAGCCTCTCCCGTTCCATGGTCTTTTGGTGTAAAGGGCGGAACTCAAACTGTTTATGGTCCATCGGGTACAGTAGACCCCGGTGATTCAGAATTAAAGAAATACCCTCCATATAAACCAACCGAAGTGCCTCGTACATCTGATACCTGGGAAGGATATGCTGAAGAACGGGAAAAGATCTTTTCCTTTATTGAAGAAAATAAAATTGAGGGGGTTGTTTTGATTTCAGCAGACCGCCATCGCTCCGATGCGTGGAAAATTACCAGGGAAGATGGTTACGATTTCTACGAGTTTGAAAGTTCAAAGCTGACCAATGTACATACGCACCCGGTTTTCTCGGAGTCCATATTTGGCTATAATGAAAAATGCTCGTTCGGACTTTTAAAATTCAATACCCAGAAAAGGGATCCTGAATTGACTTATCAGATCATTAACATCGATAACGAAGTAATGAATGAAATAACAATAAGACGTTCACAATTAGATTTTAAGTAGATTTTTCAAAAAAAATTACTCCTGGAGGTAGGGTTTTTGAAGTTTCAGTTGTCATATGTATAATATGTTAAAGATCGTTAAAATTTTATATGTTAAATTATAAATACAGTAACACATTATCATTTATAATCTCATAAGGAAAGGAGGCGCCCGTGAAAGATAACCCTGAGCAGCCTAATTACAGTTAAAAAGCGGAGAATGCAGCCATATGATCCGCCATTTCGAGAGTTCAAACGAATTATTCAATTAAAAAGCTTAACAGATCATGAAAAAGAAGATCACAATTAGAAACAGATCCCTTTGGTTGCTGATTTTTTTCTTTTCATTTATACACCTTTTATCGGCAGCCCAATCAGATGGTTTGAATGCATCCGGAAAAACTACCGTTCCTTTGCTTAGTCAACAACAAATTGAGATTACAGGAATGGTAACCGATGCACAAACCGGAGACCCTCTACCAGGGGTAAATATTGTTATACAGGGAACAACCACCGGTACTACTACCGATATGGATGGTAATTATTCCATTGAAGCTCCTTCTGATGCCACATTGGTTTTTTCTTTTGTTGGATATCAGGTAAGCTCCATTGATATAGAAGGTCGCCGGACTATAGATGTTGCCCTTCAGCAGTCAGTTACGGAACTGGAAGAAGTTGTGGCGGTGGGTTATGGTACTCAAAAAAGATCCAATATTACGGGCTCAGTTGCTGATATTGAGGCTGATGCCCTTGAAGAGGAGCCTGTTGCTCAAACTTCTGAAGCATTACAGGGTGATATAAGCGGCATCAGCATTCGCCAGCAGGGTGGCGCCCCTGGCCGGGAATCAGCCAATATACGTATAAGGGGATACCAGACCTTTAGTGGAGCTGGTAATGATCCATTGGTTTTGATTGACGGAGTTCCCGGCTCACTGGATAACGTAAATTCTGCTGATATTGAAAACATTTCCGTGTTGAAGGATGCTTCCTCTGCAGCCATATATGGTGCAAGAGCTGCAAACGGGGTAATATTGGTAGAAACAAGGCAGGGTAAAGCAGGTGCCATGCAGGTGACTTATAATGGTTATGTGGGTTTTGGCGAGATGCAGGATACTCCGCGTTTTGCTGATTCATGGGAGTATGCAATTGCCAAGAATGAAGCCCTCCAGGCTGCAGGATTGGGTGCTGAATTTACCCAGGAGCAAATTGATCAGTTTAGATCAGGTGAGTTGCCCAATGATCACCATTATGAAATGGCATTCGATAATATGGCCTGGCAGACCAAACACAATTTGCAGATCAGCGGGGGTACCGATGAAAACCAGTATATGTTTTCAGTGGGATATTTGCGAAAAGACGGGTTGCTTCAGAATAATCTGTATGATTCTTATAGCGAAAACCTCGAAAACTGGTTTGATCGTTACCAGGTAAGGTTAAATGTAAACAGCCGGCTTCATGAACGTCTGAATATGCAGGTGAATGTTTCTGGAGCTCATTCCAAAGACTGGGCACCAGGCGCTTTTACCGGTGATGGAACACTGGAAAGATTGGTAACCCGTATTACTCGCCAACCTACCACTGACCCCGCAAGGATTCCTGCAGGAGATCAGGAAAGTTCCTCTGGTTATTTTTATGCCCACGTAGACCGGGGTGTACCCTGGGGAGCCATAGACAGTGAGAATCATGAGGACGATCAGGATTGGAATTTGAATGGAATGGCTTCATTGACTTATGATATTGCCGAATCATTTGAGATTACAGGACGAGCTGGATATACCCTGGATAACAACAGGTATAAAAAATTCAGATCCTATTTTATTTGCCAGCCTTATTTGGTACAGAATCCTTCAAGACTTCAGCAGTCCATGTCAAGAAGTGATGAAATGTTGCTTGAGGCACTGGCAAGGTATGGAAATACATTCGGGGAAAAGCACGAGGTAAATGTGATTGCCGGTTACTCTCAAACGGAGCATACAAATGAGTGGATGAGTGCTTTCCGGGACGAATTCCCCAGCAATCAGCTGTGGGAACTGGCTGCCGCAAGTTCGGCAAATCAACGAGGTAATGGTAGTGCAAGTGAATGGGCTCTTCAATCTTATTTTATGAGGGCAAACTATTCCTTTGCTGGCAAATATCTGCTTGAGGCAAATGCACGTTATGATGGATCATCTCGTTTTGCCCCGGAAAACAGATTTGGTCTGTTCCCCTCATTTTCTGCTGGTTGGAGAGTTTCTGAAGAAAATTTTATACAGGAAAATGTTCCCTGGATTTATAGCTTGAAATTGAGAGGTTCCTGGGGACAATTGGGTAACCAGCAGATTGGTACCTATCCCTATCAGGCTCTTATCAATTTGGGACAGAATTATGTATTTGGTGCTTCAAAAACTGTAGTGAATGGAGCGGAAATAAGCACAGTACCAAACCGTGACATTACCTGGGAAACCACCACGATTACGAACGTTGGTGTGGATTTTGCTCTTTTCAAGGGGCAACTCAGTATGTCAATTGACCGATATAAAAAGAAAACCAGCGATATTCTCTATGGCATCTCTACAGCAGGTGTACTTGGTATGGGTTCATCAGATGTTAATGCTGGTGAGGTTCAGAATACCGGATGGGATTTTGAATTGAATTATACCGGGAGCAGTAATGATTTTACATACAGCTTTACTCCCAATTTTTCGATTGTTAATACTGAAGTGCTTTCTCTTGCTAAAGTTGAGAGGGATATAGGAATGAATTTGTTCATTGGGGAGCCTTTAAATGCCATTTACGGATATAAAGACGATGGTTTATTTGTAGATCAACAGGATATTGAGAATTATGCGGAGCAGCCATACGATCCCATACCCGGCGATATTCGCTATAAAGACCTGAATGGTGATGGAAGAGTAACCCCGGAAGATGATCGCACGGTAATTGGTCAAACATCACCCAAATACACCTATGGAGGAAATGTAAATTTGGGTTACAAGAATTTTAACGTAAGATTGACTTTTTACGGGGCAGCAGGAATGAGGAGAGAGCTGGAACATTATGCTGCCAGGGCTTTTGCCAACGGATCAAATGTACAGAAATGGATGTTTGATAACAGATGGACGCTGGAAAATCCTGACAGAGATGCCCTATATCCAAGGATGAAGATCCATGGGGAAGGCCGGGGTGATCCTTATGGCTGGCATTCGACATATTGGGCTTGGGATGCCTCGTATTTGAAGATTAAGACACTTCGGATAGGATACAATATTCCCCCAAATCTGCTTCAACCCATTGGCATTAATAACTTACGCATATATACTTCTGCCAGGAATCTGGTCAGTTTTGACAACTATGTTCCCGGATGGGATCCTGAAATGCAGGTGGTAAGTTCAGGTGGAGGAAAGCACTATCCCAATATGAGAGTTTATACCTTGGGTATTAATGTTCAATTTTAAAAAATGTTTGTTATGAAACCAATATTAAAATATATAGGTATACTAATCATCACAGGAGGTTTCTTGTTGAGCGGTTGCGAAGAATTCTTGGACCGAAATCCCCTGGATCAGGTATCCGAAGCCACCTTTTGGCAAAGTGATGATGATGCACTCCTCGCTTTACATGGCGTTTATGAAAGAGATGGTGAATGGAGGGATGCTTATGAACTGGCACATGGTGACTGCTGGAGTGATAATGGTCTACAGGCAAAAGCAGATGTAAGGGATCCTATTGTAGGTACTGATTTTACCCCTAGTACAGGAATGGTGGCCGGACACTGGAATGGTTCCTACGATCAGATTTCTAAATGCAATACTTTCTTGGAAAATATTGACAAGGTAGATATGGATGAGGAACTGAAAAACGAGTATATAGCAGAAGTCAGGTTTTTCAGGGCGTGGGAATACTATAATTTGGTTCAGTGGTTTGAGGATGTTCCTTTGGTGAAAAAGGTATTGACCATGGATGAAGCGAATAGTGTGACCGTTACTTCAAAAGACGAAATCGTTGATTTTGTATTGAGTGAACTTGATGCGGTGATACCCGTTTTGCCTGCAACACGTCCGGATAATGAGCATGGAAGAGTGTTAAAGGGAGCTGCCTATGGCGTCAAAGGTAGGTTGCTTATGAGTGAAGAAAGATGGTCAGAAGCAGCTGCCGCATATGAAAATCTGATCGATATGAATGTCCATAGCATTGATCCCGATTACAGAAGCTTGTTTGATGGTTCGAATGAACAAAGCCCGGAGATTATTTTTGTTTCAAAATACTTAAAGGCCGAAGTCACACATAATCTTCAGCTTACTGTAAGACCAAACCTTGATGGAGGATGGCATCATTCGAATCCAAGTAAAGATCTCGTGGATACTTATTTGTGTGCCAATGGTGAGAGCATCGAGGAAAATGACACTTACCAGAATGCGGACAATTTTAAGGAAGAGTTTGTTAATGACCAGGGTGAGTGGTATCGTGATCCCCGGCTTTACTATACGATTTATCTTCCGGATGTGCATGTTCTGCAGGGAGGATTGGTTTATCAGGGCCATCCCGATTCTACACAGAGCGGCGACCAGGTTGGTGAAGATGTGGGAACCACCGGTTACGGACTCAGAAAATGGGTGGATGAAAATTATGAGGGTGACATCTGGAACAGTGGAAATGATGCGCCCATTATCCGGTACGCCGAGGTGCTGCTGAGTTATCTTGAAAGCAAAATCAAGGCTGGTGACCCTATTAGCCAGGAATTGCTGGATAACACAATCAATGAAATACGGACAAGAGAATCTGTTGATATGCCTCCTGTGAGCCGATCTGATTATAGCAGTCCAATGGATTTATGGAACAATTGTGTAAAAAGGGAACGGAGAATTGAATTGGCATATGAAGGTCTGAGATTATGGGATTTGGTTAGATGGGATGAAGATGGAACCTTGACTGATAAAGTGGTCTATGGTATAAAACTAACTGAAGATCCTGATAATTACCAGGGTGAGTTTTCAATTGATGAGAATGGATATGCAAGGATATTTACGATGGGATATCAGGAGCATTATCATCCATGGCCCATACCTCAGGATGAACTGGACATAAATACCAATCTGGAACAAAAGGATAACTGGAAGTAACTTCATTTGAATAACTTTGATTAGGAAGTTTTGAAGTATTGTAGTTATAATAAATTTTTATGCCACGAATGTACGAATGAATATATAATATCTTTTATTCGTGCATTCGTGGCTACATTTTATAACTCGCAACCGGGTTATAATTTATAATATCAGTAAATGAAAAACAATAACTTGTACACCTGGCTTTTGGTTGCCTTCCTGTTTGTTTTTTTATCATTCAAAGGAGTGGATAAGAGGAAAGGGGATGTGAGTCAATCAATATTTACGAAAGATTTAGCTTCTTTGGTATTTGTTGAAAAGAAACCCGGATATCATGCTTCATTTTCAGGGATGCAGCCGCCGTCAACTGATTCTTTAGATTCGGATGCCCTGGATGTGCTGGACAATAAAGATAAGGCTCCGCATCAGCAGATGCTTTATCGTTATTTGACAGATCGTGTAAATAAAGCACTGGACGAACGTAAAAAACATTTTGAGGAACTGATTAAAAACAGAGGGTCCATCCCAGCTTACCAGGAACGAATGAAGAAGCATTTATTGGAACATCTAGGAGGTTTCCCTGAGAAGACCCCGTTGAATTCTAAAATTGTTGATGAAAAGGTTTACGAAGATTACAGCCTAGAAAAAGTGATTTATGAGAGTCAGCCAGGATTTTTTGCAAGTGCTTTATTTT
>Ga0207797_1002650_pt1 | contig 12344 bp, 11 predicted proteins | sample PRCRCaboRojoPR_6_FD_187275 | JGI IMG/M metagenome (GOLD analysis project Ga0207797, IMG submission 187275) | Marine sediment microbial community from Cabo Rojo, Puerto Rico - PR CR 10% Liquid 1 (SPAdes) | ecosystem: Environmental > Aquatic > Marine > Coastal > Sediment | place: Cabo Rojo, Puerto... | reverse complement strand
AGCGTCCCACCTGTGTAGCCGAGCCCCTCGCACGTCTCACCGGAGAGGTCGGTCCCGTCGCAGGTCTCCGCCTGCTCGGCGGCCCCATCTCCGCAGGTAAAACAGCTCGACACGTCATAGCTCTGGCAGTCCGCCGCGCAACCGAGCTCGCCTCCCGAGTACCCCTCGTCGACGCAGGTGCGGCCCGACAGGTCCGGCCCGTCGCACGTCTCTCCCTGCTCGGTAGCGCCGTTCCCGCAGTCGAAGCAACCCGACTCGTCGAAAGAGAGACAGTCGGCCGCGCAGGCAAGCTCCCCTCCGGTGTGGCCGAGGCTCTCGCAGGACTCGCCAGCGAGGTCTCCCGGCTCGCACGCCTCGCGTCTCGTTCCCCGCTCACGACTCCGAGGCCGGGAAGGGGAACTCGTTCATCGCGTCGTACCCGACCCGGTTCGGTGACCCGCGCCACCAGTCGGCCGCCCCGATGCCGTCGCCGGTCTCGGGGTACCCCTCACCCGTCCCACGGAAGGTGACGTTGACGGCGTGGACCGGGGGCCACTCCCGGTCCTCCACGGTGTACTCGTACACCTCCACGCGGAGGAGGCCGGTGAGGTCGGCCTCGATGCCGGTCTGCTCGCGGACGGCACGGGTGGCCGTCTCCTCCAGTGACTCCCCACCCTGCTGGGCGTCTCCGGGGTCGACCCACCCCTCGGCACCCACGGGACGGACGAGGAGCACCCGGTCGCGGGGGTCGGTGACCCACGCGCCGGCTCCGCCGACGACGGCCTCGCTCTCGAAACGGTTGACGGCCTCGCTGTAGCGGGTGCGGGAGATGGTGTTCGACGCCTCCACCACCTCGAACTCGCCGTAGCGCTCGCGGAGATCGGCCAGCGTCTCGTCGACCCGGGCGCGTGACCGGTCGGCGACTGACATGGGTGAGACGACGGACGCCGCCGGCTTAATGCCGGTGGAACCGGGGGCGGAGCACGCGACGCAGTCGGGCGGCTTTTTGTTCGCCCGCCGCCGAGAGCCGGTATGACGACGTCATCCGCCCCCGGCAAGGTCTATCTGTTCGGGGAGCACGCGGTGGTGTACGGCGAACCCGCGGTGCCGTGCGCCATCGAGCGACGCGCCAGCGTCCGGGTCGAGGAACGCGACGACGGCAGACTCCGGGTCGACGCCGAGGACCTCACGCTCGACGGGTTCACGGTCACGTGGGGCGGTGAGGCTCCCGACCGCCCGGACGTGGATGTCCCGACACCACTCGTCGAGGCGGCGATGGGCTACCTCGACGGCGCCATCGAGCAGGCACGGGACGTCGCCGACCGGCCCGACGTGGGGTTCGACGTTACCGTCTCCTCCGAGATCCCGCTGGGGGCGGGTCTCGGCTCCTCGGCGGCCGTCGTCTGTGCGGCCATCGACGCCGCCGCCCGCGAACTCGGCGTCTCCCTCTCCGCCGAGGAGATCGCCGACCGAGCCTACCGGGTCGAACACGAGGTGCAGGACGGGCAGGCCTCACGTGCCGACACCTTCTGCTGTGCCGTCGGCGGGGCCGTGCGGGTACAGGGCGACGACACGCGGCACATCGCGGACGTGCCGAACCTCCCGTTCGTCGTCGGCTACGACGGCGGGGCGGGTGACACGGGTGAGCTGGTTGCGGGAGTCCGGCGACTCCGCGAGGAGTACGGCTTCGCGGCGGACACGGTCGGCGCCATCGGTGACCTCGTCCGCGAGGGTGAGGCCGCGCTGCAGGCCGGTGACCTCGAGGAACTCGGGCGGTTGATGGACTTCGACCACGGCCTCCTCTCGGCGCTGGGCGTCTCCTCGCGCTCGCTGGACACGATGGTCTGGGCGGCCCGGGAGGGGGGTGCGCTCGGCGCGAAGCTCACCGGCGCGGGTGGGGGTGGGTGTATCGTCGCCCTCGACGAGTCGGACGGCGCGAAGACGGCCCTCGACTACACGCCGGGCTGCGAGGAGGCGTTCCGTGCCGAACTCGACCTCGAGGGGGTGCGCCCCGAGTGACCACCGTCCTGAAACTGGGGGGGTCGGTTGTCACCCGGAAGGACGAACCGGAGAGGGTGGACGAGGCGACCCTCGAACGGGCCGCCGCGGCTATCGGGTCAGGGACGTCGGACCTCGTCGTCGTCCACGGTGGCGGGAGCTTCGGCCACCACCACGCGAGCGAACACGGGGTGACGACCACCGAGGGGACCCACGAGGCCGTCGGCGTCACCGACATCCACGGCGCGATGAAGCGGCTGAACGACGCCGTCGTCTCGGCACTGCAGGCGGCAGGTGTCCCGGCCGTCCCCGTCCACCCGTTCTCGCTCGCACGGCGCGACGCGGAGGGGACGCTGCACCTCCCGGTCGACTCCGTGCAGGCGATGCTCGACGAGGGGTTCGTCCCCGTCCTGCACGGCGACGTGGTGATCCACGTGGGACGGGGGGCGACCATCCTCTCGGGCGACGAACTGGTCGTGTCGCTCGCCGCGTCGCTCGACGCAGACCGGGTGGGGCTCTGCTCGGACGTGCCGGGCGTCCTCGACGACGCGGGGGCGGTCGTCCCCCACATCGAGCGGTTCGAGGACGTGGCGGACTACCTCGGCGGGAGCGAGGCCACCGACGTGACCGGTGGGATGGCGGCGAAGGTCCGCGAGTTGCTGGCACTCGACGCCCCTGCACAGGTGTTCGACATCGAAGGACTTGCGGCGTTCCTCACGGGCGACGCTCCGGGGACCCGTATCGGCTGACCGCGGGTCGGAGTCGACGGCGAGGCCGAGTTAGTCGTCCGCGTCCAGTTCACCCACGACCCGTTCGGAGAGTTTCACCTTGTCTATCTTCTGCGAGCCGGTCCTGGGGAACTCCGCGACGAAGACGACCCGGCGTGGCTTCTCGTAGCCGGCCAGCGCCTCGCTCGTGTCGCAGTGTGCCTCGACGTCCGCCTCGGTGAGCGACTCGTCCGCGCGGACGATGGCTGCGGTGACGGCCTCCCCGAGGCGGTCGTCGGGAGTCCCGAACACGGCCACCGCCTCGACCCCGTCCAGTTCCTGCAGGACGTTCTCCACCATCGCCGGGGCGACCTTCTCGCCCCCGGAGTGGACGATGTCGTCCACCCGGTCGACGTACCGGAGCAGGCCGTTCTCGCCGCGGACCACCACGTCGTCGGTGTGGAGCCAGCGCGGCCCACCGTCCTCGGCCTCGCTGAACGTCTCCTCGTTTCGCTCCGGGCGTTCCCAGTAGCCGTGCATCACGCTGTCGCCGCGGAGGAGGAGTTCGCCCTCCTCGCCGGCCGGGAGTTCCTCGCCCGTCCCGATGTCGACGACCCGACCCTCGAGACAGGGGAGCGTCCGCCCCATCGCCCCCGGCACGCGCTCCTCGCCGGGTGGGTAAGTCACCGCGAGGCCACACACCTCGGTCTGGCCGTAGTAGTTGAGCATCCGGTCGACGCCGAACGTCTCCTGGAACCCCTGGATGACGGGCTCGGGCGTGGGCGACCCGCCGTAGAAGTGGAGGCGGAGCGAGGAGGTGTCGTACTCCCGCGCCGCGTCGGTGTTCAGCGCGTCGACCATCATCGCGGGGACGAGCCCCGAGAGGGTCGCCCCGGTCTCCCCAACGAGTCGCGCCCACTGCTCCGCGTCCCACGCCGGCTGGACGCAGATGGTCCCGCCCGTCGTGAGTCCCATCAGCGTCAGCCCGTGGAATCCGCCGACGTGGAACAGCGGGACCGAGGCGATACCGACGTCCTCGCTCGTGACGCCGAAGACGTTCACGCCCGCTTCGACCTGTGCGGCCACGTTCCGGTGGGTCTGGACGACGCCCTTGGGCATCCCGGTGGTGCCCGAGGTGTGCATCACGATGGCCGGGTCGTCGTCGAACCGGACCTCGCCGGCCGGAGCCGCCCCGGGGTCGCCGAACGCGTCGTCGACGAACGCGTCCGTGTGGGCGACCACCACCGAGTCGACGCGCTCTACGTCCTCGCTGGCCTCGCGGGCGCTCCCCTCGAACACGGTGTCGGTGAGGACGACGGTGGGTCGGATGTCGTCCAGCACGAACGCCACCTCCTCCACGCCGAACCGGTAGTTGACGAGCGTGAGCACACACCCCGCTCGCCACGCGCCGAGCGCGCAGGCGACGTACGACGGGTTGTCCATCATGTAGAGGGCGACGCGGTCGCCGGGGTCGGTCCGGTCCGCGAGGAACGCGTGGACGGCCCTCGCCTGTCGGTCGAGTTCGGCGTAGCTCAGGTCGTCGCTGTCGGGGTCGGTGATAGCCACCCGGTCCGGATGTGCACGGGCCTCCCCGGCGAACTGCTCGTATAGGTTCATGACTCGGCGGAGACATACGGGAGTGCACGCATAACTGTGTTCCCCGATGCCAAACCTCATCACCGGTCGGGGCGAGCCCCGAACCGGATGGAGTACGAACGGCTCAAGGTACAACAGCCCCAGTGGGGTGGCGTGAACGTCCTGCGGGTCGGGGACACGCTCGTCGACACCGGACACGTCGCAGCGGTCTCCCGCGACGCCGTGCGCGAGGCGCTGACCGAGGGCCCACTCGCCGGTGTCGATCGCGTCCTCCACACCCACCCGCACATCGACCACGTCGGGGGGAGCCAGACCATCGAGGCAGTCGCCGACCTGCCCCACGTCGTCCCCGCGGGTCAGACCGAACTGCTCCACGACTACACCGGCTACCTCCGCCGTGCCCGCGCGGAGATGACACGACTGCTCGCCGGCCTCGGTGTCGAGGAGGGGACGTGGGACACCTACTTCCCGCTGCTGGACTACGCCGAGGACGACATCGAGGTGGTCCGCGAACTCGGTGACGGCGACCGGGTCGAACTCGGTGGCGAGTCGCTGACCGCCGTCTCGACCCCCGGCCACGCCGACCCGCACCTCGCGTTCCACCACGAACCGAGCGGGACGCTGTTCTCGGGTGACCTCGTGGACCCGAGCGGGCGGTTCCAGTACGGACCGCTCCTCGGCGACGTGGGGGCGTACGTCGAGAGTCTCCGGCGCGTCGAGTCACTGGCGCCGGCGCGGCTCGTGCCGATGCACGGCCCGGCGATGGAGGACCCCGCGGCACGGGTCGAGACGGCGCTCGCTGACGTGGAGCGGACCGTCGACCGACTGCTGACCCGACTGGCCGACGGTCCGTTCCTCGTCCGGGAGTTCGTCGTCGACGCCCTCGGCATCGAGGACTTCAGGGTGGGTTACGTCACGCTGACGATGTACGAGTACCTCCGGTATCTGGAACGTCGCGGTGAGTGTACCCTCTCGGTGACGGACGAGGGGATACGCGTCAGATGACGATGCGCGACCGGATGCAGTCCACCGAGCAGAACCACTCGTCGACGTCGAGGGCGTCGGCCCCGCCGCCGAAGTAGGTCAGGTGGAAGTGGTCGATGGACTGGTCGATGCTGGTGCGACACGAACTGCAGTTCATGCCCGCTCCAAGGGCTGTCAGGTGACTTAACACTTCGCGGTGTGCCGTGTCGACAGGACTGTCGCGACGGGGTGACACACTCCCGAGACCCGGTGGTCCGATTCTCACGCCTCAGAGGTCGAGCAGTTCCTTCGCGATGATGTTGCGCTGTATCTCGCTGGCACCCTCGCCGATCTGGTAGATCTTCGTGTGCCGGTAGTGGCGCTCCACCGGGTAGTCCGTGGTGTAGCCGTTGCCGCCGTGGAGCTGGATGGCGTCGCTCGCGACCTCCTCGGCGATCTCACTGGCGTAGAGCTTCGCCATGCTGGCGAGTTTCGTCGGCTTCTCGCCGTCGTCGACGCGCTGGGCCGCATCGTAGACGAGGCGCCGGGCGAGTTCCACCTTCGTCGCCATGTCCGCGACCTTGTGCTGGACCGCCTGGAACTGGCGCAACTCGCGGTCGAACTGTTCGCGCTGACTCACGTACTCGACGGTCTCCTCCAGACAACCCTGCGCGATGCCGAGTGCTTGTGCGGCGATGCCGACCCGCTCCTCCTCGAAGAACTCCATCAACTGGTAGAACCCCGCGTCCTCGTACCCGACGAGGTTCTCCTCGGGGACCTGGACCCCGTCGTACCGGAGCTGTGCCGTCTCGCTCGCGTTCCAGCCGAGCTTGTGTATCTCGCTCTCCACCTCGAACCCGTCGCGATCCGTCTCGACGATGATGGCCGAGATGCCCCCGTGCCCCTCGTCGCCGGTCCGACACATCGTCAGGACGTAGTCCGCGATGGTGCCGTGCGTGATGAACGTCTTCACGCCGTCGACGACGTACTGGTCGCCCTCCTTCCGCGCGGTCGTCTCGATGCCGGCCGCGTCCGACCCGTGGTTCGGCTCCGTGTTCCCCAGCGCACCGATGAGTTCGCCCTCCGCGACGCCGCGGAGTATCCGCTCCTTCTGCTCGTCGGAGCCGTACTCGCGTATCATCCGGGTGCCGAACTCCGTCCCGATGGCGGCGAGCATCCCCGCGTCGACGCGACAGATCTCCTCCATGAACAGGCAGGTCTCCACCTGCGAGAGGCCGGCGCCCCCGTACTCCTCGGGGATGGTGCCACCGACCAGCCCCGTCTCGACCGCCTTCTCCCACACCTCACGGGGCCACTCGCCCGTCTCCTCGTGGTGGCGAGCGACCGGCGCGATCTCGCGTTCCGCGAACTCGCGGGCGGTCTGCTGGACGGCGCGTTCTGTCTCGGAGAACCCGAAGTCGACCATGGGTGTCGTGTGTGAACGGCCCTCAAGTCGGTTTCGGAACCGGGAACCGCGTGCCGGCCGTTCACTCCGGGACGCTCAGGCGGCGGCCGTCCGTGGGAGTCGGACTTCGAACAGCGCACCCCGCGGCTCGTTCGCCTCGACCGTGAACGTCCCGCCGTACGCCTCCACGAGCGTCGACGCGAGGTAGAGGCCGAGGCCGTCCCCGGTCGAGGTGGCGCTCTGTTCGCCCCGACGCAGGTAGCGGGACACGAGCTCCGCGGGGATGCCGGGCCCGTCGTCGGCGACGTGGACGCACACCTCGTCGCCGTCGGGGGCCACCGTCACCTCTACCGTCGGCGCAGCCCGGTCGCTGTGGACCACCGCGTTCGTGAGGAGGTTCTCGAACACCGCGCCCAGCGTGGCGTCGGCCATCACGGACAGGTCGGGAGCCACGTCAGTGCTGAACGTCGCCTCCGGGTGGCCGCTCCGGGCGACGTCCACCTCGTGGAGGACGGTGGCCGAGCAGTCGACCGGGACGGGCTCTACGCCCTCCGTCAGCGTCCGCATCAGCACCCGGACGTTGGCGACGAGTTCGGCCATGTGCTCGTTCCGCCGCTGGACCGCCTCGAGGTAACGCTCGCCCTCACCCTCGACGTGGTCCTCCAGCAGGTCGGCGTACCCGTCCACCACCTGTAACCCGTTCAGGACGTTGTGCCGGAGGAGGTGGGTGATGAACTCCAGGGCCTCCTGCTGGTCCGCCGTCTGTTCGAGGAGGCGGCCGTTCTGTGCGGCCCGGGCGCGGTTGACGCCGGCGACCAGCCCGAGTATCGCCCCGAGGTTACCGTAGAGGAACAGGTCCGCCAAGAACCCAGCGGTCACCGCGTCCGCGGGGAGGTCCCCGGACCGGGACCAGGCGTAGAGTGACCAGCACCCCAGAACCGTCGCGACGGTGAACCGGGTGACGGTCCGCAGCTCCGAGCGCTGGAGGTCGGAGCGCGAGACGTAGCCCGCGGACGCGACGAAGACCAGCGGGAGGCAGACGTCCATGAACGCGTAGAACAGCACGGTCGCCATCGACTCGCCGCGGAAGTGGTAGGGGGTCGCCGCGAGCCCGCCCGCGACCAGTACCAGGGCCAGCGCGTAGAGGCCTCTCGCTCGGAGGAGGGCCGACCAGCCTCGCCCCGTCGAGGGTCCGTGCCGGTACATACGGTCTTGCGGGCGGGAGTGAACATAGCCTTGGCGCCGACGTGGCCGGTCCGTGACGCGTGCTGTCGTGCCCCAAACGCTAAGCACCACCCGTCCGGGGCGGAGGTATGAACTTCGCCAACTACGTGGACAGGGCAGCCACCGAGAGCCCGAGCGACCTCGCAGTGACGGACCCGCAGCGCGAACTGACCTACGAGGGACTCTCGGCGGAGACGGACGCCTTCGCGAACGCGCTGGTGGACCTGGGCGTGGACGCGGGCGACCGGGTGGCGCTCTACCTCCCGAACTCGACGGCGTTCGTGGTGGCGTACTTTGGCGCGATGAAACGCGGCGCCGTCCCGTTCCCGGTGAACATGCGCTTCGAGGGCCCGGAGGTGGAGTACGTCCTCGAGGACGCGGGCGCCCGGATGCTGGTCACCGTCGGTCAGTTCGAGGACGCGGCGGCGGCCTTCGAGACGCCCGACCTCGAGCACCTCGTGGCCGCGGGGGGAGAGCGTGGTCACGACTTCGCTGGCCTGGTCGGCGACCACGTCGGTCCCCACGATGTCCACTCCCGTAAGAACCCCGAACTCGCCGAACTGGTCTACACCTCCGGGACCACCGGGCGACCGAAGGGGGTACGCCACACCCACGGTAACCTCTCGGCGAACGCCCACGGGCTCGTGAACGCGATGGGGTGGACCAGTCGTGAGGTGACGCTCACGGTCTGTCCCTGTTTCCACGTCTCCGGGCTGAACGTGACGACCACCCCGTTCGTCGTCGCCGGCGCGGAGAACCACTTCCTCCCCGCCTGGGACGTGGACACCGCGCTCTCGACCATCGCGGAGCGTGGGGTCACCTACGTCTTCCTCATCCCGACGATGCTCATCGACATCCTGAACACGGGCGTCGAGGGCCACGACCTCTCCGCACTGGAGACGGTGGGCGTCGGCGGGTCACCGATGCCCAGAGAGCGCATCGAGGCGGCCGAGGAGATGCTCGGCGTGCAACTGCTGGAGGGGTATGGGATGACCGAGACGACACCGCTCGCGGCCATCAACCGACCCGACCAGGACGTCTACAAGGCCGGGAGCATCGGTCCGCCGGCACTGGAGGTGGTCGACGTCCGCATCGAGGACCCAGAGACACGGGAGGCGGTCGGTACGAACGAGAAGGGCGAACTGCTCTGGCACGGCGACACCATCACACCGGGCTACTTCCGGATGCCTGAGAAGAACGCGGAGGCGTTCGTCGAACGACCCGCGCCGGCTGGAGAGGGGGACGGGACCACCGGGGAGACGGAGCCCGAGCCGTGGACGTGGCTCCGCTCGGGCGACATCGGCCGCATGGACGAGGACGGGATGCTGTTCGTGGAGGACCGCATCGACGACATGATCATCACCGGTGGCGAGAACGTCTACCCCCGCGAGGTGGAGGACGTCGTCTACGGGGTCGACGGGGTGGAGGAGACGGCAGTCGTCGGCGTCCCCGACGACCGCCTGGGCGAACGGGTCGTCGCGTTCCTGGTCGGCGACGTCTCGCCGGAGACGGTCGAGTCGGCACTGCGCGGGCGGCTGACCGACTACAAGATACCGAAGGAATTCCGCGTGGTCGACGCCCTGCCGAAGACATCCACGCGCAAGATAGACAAGGTGGCCCTGCGCGACCGGTTCGAGTAGGGGAGCCGGTTCGGTGGCGCCACACGTGGACCGCGGGAGTACACCGGACCCCGCATCCGGGGCCGTGGTTATTTACCGGCTCCCACGGTCCGGGAGTGCATGGCTCACGAAGGGACGGAACGCTGGCCGGCGACGCCGGCGGCGACGGAGCTGTTCGCGGAGGACCTGCTCGACGGCGAGGTGGCACTCGTCACCGGCGGGGGGACCGGTATCGGCGAGGAGATCGCCGTCGCGTACGCCGAACTGGGCGCGGACGTCGCCATCGCCTCGCGGAACAGGGACCACCTCGAACCGGTCGCGGAGGAGATCGAGGCGACGGGTGCGAACGCCTGCGCGACCACCGTCGACGTCCGGGAGATGGACCGCGTCGAGGAGATGGTCGAGACGGTGACCGAGGAACTCGGCGACATCACCGTCCTCGTCAACAACGCGGGGGCGAACTTCGTCACCCCCACCGAGAAGCTCTCGGCCAACGGCTGGCGCTCCGTCGTCGGCACGATCCTCGACGGCACGGCCTACTGCTCGATGGCCGTCGGCGAGCGGATGATCGAACACCGGAAGGGTGGCTCCATCATCTCGATGGGCGCGACGAACAGCGTCAAGGGCGCGCCCTACCACGCCCACTCCGGGGCCGGGAAGGCCGGCGTCCACAACCTGATGCAGACCCTCGGCGCCGAGTGGGCGAAGTTCGGCATCCGCGCGAACACCATCGCCCCCGGCATCATCGAGACGGAGGGTATCGCGGGTGCTGTCGGCGGCGAACTCCCCGACGTCCTCATGGACGAGATACACGCAGACAGGTTCGGTGCGCCGGCCGACTGCGTCCCCCTCGCCGCCTTCCTCGCCTCGCCCGCCGCGAACTACGTCACCGGCGCCTACTACTCGGCGGACGGGGGCCACCTGCTCCCGAACGTGCCGTTCTGAGGGCTCGGGAGTAGCGTCAGGCGATACCCGGGAGGAACTGTCCGTGGAAGTCGAGCGGCAGCGCGTGCGGCAGCGGCGCCCTCGCCAGTCCATCCATGGTCTCCCCGTCGACGACGTGGAGCACCGACCGCGCCGCGTCCGGGTCGAGCACAACCGCGAGCAGGACGCCGTCGTCCTCCGTCTGGCCGTCCGGGCGCGGGACGAACACGGCTTCGGAGGTGTAGCCGCCGGCGTCGTACCACCAGTCCTCGCCCGTCTCCACGTCCACCTTCAGTATCGACTGAGGGAGGCCCGTGACGGGCTGACCGGGGTCGCCCTGCGCGTAGGCGTAACGGTACTCGCTGGCGGTCACCTCGGGCGAGACCCGGGGGAGGCCGAGGTGGCCACCGTGTACCTCGTGGGTCGTCACGGTCTCGGTCTCGGGGGCCACCCGTGCCCGCGTGAGGCGGCCACCGTCCAGCTCCCACGACGATGGACTACCCGTGTCGTCGAAGTAGAGCTCCGTGATGGCCTCGGCGTCGGGAAAGGTGACCATGTCGAGGACCAGTTCGTGGCCGTCGTCGTAGGCGTTGACGTGGTGGAAGCAGAAGCACGGGTCGCCCACGGGCGCGGCCACCACCTCGCCCGTCTCCCGGTCGACCACGTTGTAACGCGTCCCCCGGTCCGGCTCCCAGTCGAAGCGCTTGATGAACGCCTCGTTCGACGGGAGCAGCAGTTTCAGCGGTGAGACGACGAGCGGGAACTCCACGAGGACGACGAACCGGTCGGTCAGCGCGAAACTGTGGAGGTAGGCCGGTCGGTCGACCGGGAGGCTGGCGATGGACTCTCTGGACCACCGACCGTCGGGCTGTCGCCAGAGCCGGTACTCCGGCTGTCGGCCGAAGTAGGTGCTCATGCCGACCGTCTCGCCACGCTCATCGTCGTGGTGTGGGTGCCCGGTGACGTGCTGGCCGTACGGCTCGCCGAGGTAGGTGGTCAGCCCGGTCGTCTCCAGCGTCTCCGGGTCGAACGTCGTGAGGTGTTCGGTCTCCGTCACCGCGACGTGTTCGCCGCCGTACCGCCAGACGTCGATGTTCGTGTTGTCGGTGGGTGCGGGCGGGGTCAGGAGGGAGACGAGACGCTCGAAGAGCGACATCGAACCGTCGGTGCCGAAGCCGCCGCGGTACTCGCCGTCGACGGCGTCCGCGTAGGCGTCGGTCCGGAGGAAGCGGTTCGCGTAGCGGACCTCGCCGTCGCGGAAGGCGAACTTCCGGAGCATCGCCAGACCGTCGAACCAGTGGCCGACGGTGGAGCCCCCGAGTTCGAACGACCCCGGGCCGTTGCGTATCAGCGAGCCGTCCAGCCACGCCGGGACCGTCCCCTCGACGTCGAGTTCTGCGTCGAGTTCCTCGTCGATGGAGTGGAACCCCAGTCGGGTTCCCTCCGGGTCCGTCGCCATACCGGACCGACGGACGGCGAGCGGATAAGCGTGCAGGCGCCGGGCAGGCGTGCCGCCAGTCCGGTCAGTAGACCTCGTCGAGGAACTCGCCGATGGCGGCGTTCGCGGCCTCGGGGTTCTCGAGGTTCGAGGAGTGGCCCGCCTCGGGAATCGGCTCCAGCCGTGCGTTCGGCAGGGCCTCGACCGTCGCCTCGGCCTTCTCCATCTCGATGGAGGTGTCCTCCTCGCCGTGGATGGCGAGGACGGGGACGTCGATGTCGGCACACTCGTCCGTGAAGTCGGGGCGGTCCAGCCACGAGTGGACCTCGTTGTAGACGGCCTCGCCGGGGTAGGAACGCCAGCGGTCGCTCCAGCGCTTCACCAGCGCCTGGTCGGTCTCGTTCGTCGTCGCGCCGAACAGGATGTGCTCGACGATGGAGACGAGGTTCTCGGCGGGCCGACCGTGGTCGCGCGTGGCATCGACCATCTGG
>Ga0207797_1002649_pt1 | contig 12345 bp, 12 predicted proteins | sample PRCRCaboRojoPR_6_FD_187275 | JGI IMG/M metagenome (GOLD analysis project Ga0207797, IMG submission 187275) | Marine sediment microbial community from Cabo Rojo, Puerto Rico - PR CR 10% Liquid 1 (SPAdes) | ecosystem: Environmental > Aquatic > Marine > Coastal > Sediment | place: Cabo Rojo, Puerto... | reverse complement strand
CGGGCCCGCCTGTCCCTGCTTGCCTACGTCACCGTCGTCTACGCGACCTGTGCGCTGGCACTGCTCTGCCTCGTGCTCCTGGCCCGCGCGAGCCTGCTGGGCTACCCGCCACGGGAGTGGCTGCTCTTTCTCGGGATGGCCGTCGGCCCCGGCGTGTTCGGGCACACCGTCCTCAACTGGTCGCTCGGTCACCTCGAGTCAAGCGTCGTCAGCGTCACGCTCGTGGGCGAACCCGTCGGGAGCGCCGTCCTCGCCCTGCTCGTCCTCGGCGAGGTGCCGGGGGCCTGGACGGTCGCCGGCGCGCCGCTGGTCCTGGCCGGCATCGTCGTGGCGGTCCGGGGTCGGGCCGCCGCGGGGTAGCCCCTCGCCCACCTCAGGCGGTCGCGGTTCCTATCTCGCCCTTCAGGGTGGCCGCGTCGAACTCGTGGTCGGGCCGCATCTTCACGAAGTCGAGGAAGGCGATGGCGCCCACCAGCGTCGCGTCGTCGTACTCCTCGCGGGCCGCCGCCACCGCCGCGCGGGCGTCGAGCAGGGGCGCGACGGTCGCCAGCGCGCAGGCGAGATCGTAGGGTTCCCCGGCCTCGCGGGCCGCGTCCGCGACCTTCGTGGGGTCGATGAGGAACACCTCGCCGTCGGCGACGAGGACGTTCTCCGCGCGGATGTCGCCGTGGACCAGCCCGGCCTCGTGCATCCGTGCCAGGGTCCCGAACAGCTCCGGGAGGACCCGCTCGACGGTCGCGGGGTCGGCGCGGTCGATCGGCTCGAGGTCCCGGACGAACTCCAAAACGAGGACGCCGAGGTCCTCGAACCGGAAGGCCTCGAGGGGCTCCGGGACGTTGACGCCCGCCTCCCGCATCGCCGCCGTGGCGGCCAGTTCGTGCTCGACCATGGCACGCGGCGTCTCGAAGTGCTCGAAGAACCCGACGGTCCCACTGGAGAACAGCCCCAGGTTCCGGCTGGCGGTCAGCATGCCGTGGACGGCGGCGTTCTGGGGGCTGACCACCTTGAGGAAGTAGCGGCCGTTGACCACGCAGGGCGTCGAGAGCCAGTTGTCCGCCTCCAGGGGCTCGAGGGACTCGAGGGGCTCGCCCCGTCGCTCGGCGACCGCGTGGGCGACCCGCTCCAGGGTGGCCTCGGGAACCCGCCCGCGGAGCAACCGACGGAGTGGCATCCACCGCCTAGAGCGGTATCGGCCGATATATAGTCTCGCCCCGTCCCGGGGTCCGGCCGCGGTCGGCCCCGTCGAACAACGGGACAACCGTTTCGGTGTTCTTATACCGACCTGTGGCATCGGTTGGCCCAACGCTGTTAGTATGTCCCTACAAACACGCCCAGGGCCCCGCGGAGTGTGGCGATGAAGGTCGTCGAGCGCATCGCGAACGCCGTCATGGACCACAGCCGGGTCGCCATCGCGGCCATGGTCGTCCTGACGGTGGTCGCGGGCATCGGCGCCCCGATGGTCAGCCAGGCCTCCTCGCTCGACCAGTTCCAGACCGACTCGGCCGCCGGCGACAAGCTTGACTTCGTCGAGGAACGGTTCGAGCGCGGGAGCGGGAACACGACGACCGCCCAGATCATCGTCCGTGACGGGAACGTCCTGGAACGGGACGCGCTGCTGGGGATCCTCCGCTACGAGCGGGCCCTCCGGGAGGACCCGGCGGTCAACGGGACCCTCGCCGACGAGAACGCTATCGTGGGCCTGCCGAACCTCCTGGCCACGGCGGCCATCCGGGCCGGGGACGCCCGGGCGCTCGAGGCCCGGGCGGCGGCCCTCGAGGCCAATCGAACGCGACTGGCGGCCGACCGTCGCGCACTCGGCACCCGGAGTGACGCCCTCAACGCCACCGTCGCCGGTCTCGAGGCCGCGATGACGGAGCTCCGGCACAGCCCCGAGGCGCCGATCCGCCCGGCCTTTGAGGCCGTCGCGGCCAACACGACGGTGCCCCTCGACGACGAGGACTTCGGGACCTTCCGGCGGGCGGTCACCCGGCTGCGCGGCGCCGAGACCGGGGCGGCTGCCAGGGACGCCATCGAACTGGGCACGACGGGGGTCCTCGGGGACGAGCTGGCGGCCCTCGAGTCCCGGGCCGGGGAGCTCGAGCAACGTGGCGCGGCACTCGCCGAGCGGGCCAGGGCCCTCCAGGCAGACCGTGCGTCCCTCGCGAGTGCACCCCCGCCCTCGCTGTCCGAACAGATCGACGCCCTCGCGGCCATGAACGAGAGCCAGGTGGACCGCGTCCTGGCGCGGGTCCTCACCGAGGACGGCTCGAAGGGCGGGGGCGGCCCCTTCGCCCTGATGCCGACGGGGTACGATCCCGGCTCGACCCAGGCCGGCGCGACGATGCTGCTGGTCACCCAGCAGACCGCGACCGACGCCGCCTCGCCGGTCGGCGTCTCCGACGCCGTGGTCGACGCCCAGCTCGCGATGCGGGACATCGGCCAGGATCGGGGCGGCGACCTGGCATTTCTCGTCTTCGGGGGCGGGATCATCACCCACGAGATCGACGCCTCGATGGCCGACAGCATGACGATCGTCGCGCCGCTTGCGCTGCTTTTCGTCCTCGTTGCCCTGGCCGTTGGCTACCGCGACCTGCTCGACATCCTCCTGGGCGTGGTCGGCATCGGCGTCGTCCTCGTCTGGACCTTCGGCTTCATGGGCTGGGCGGACATCGCCTTCAACCAGATCTTCGTCGCCGTCCCGGTCCTGCTCATCGGCCTGTCGATCGACTACGCCATCCACATCTTCATGCGCCACCGCGAGGAGCGCCTCGCCGAGAACGGCGACGGGGGCGCCTCGGACGGCCCCAGGGGCTCAATGCGCGTCGCCCTCTCCGGTGTCGGCATCGCGCTGGTCTGGGTGACCGCGACGACGGTCATCGGCTTCCTCTCGAATCTCACGAGCCCGGTCCCGCCGATCCGCGAGTTCGGCATCGTCTCCGCGGTCGGGATCCTGGCCGCCCTGCTCGTCTTCGGCGTCCTCCTGCCGGCGCTGAAGGTCGAACTCGACGAACTGCTCGAGGGCTACGGGCTCGATCGCCGCAAGCGGGCCATCGGAACCGGCGGCGGCCGGTCCAGCCGGGCGCTTGCCGTCGGCGCGGTCGCCGCACGCAAGGCGCCCTACGTGGTCATCGCCGTCGCGCTCCTCCTGACGGTCGCCGGCGGGTACGGCGGCTCGCAGGTCAGCACCGCCTTCGACCAGCAGGACTTCCTCGCCGAGGACCCGCCTGACTGGATGGCAGAGCTCCCCGAGCCCTTCGCGCCCGCGGAGTACACCGCGAAGGCGAACCTCCAGTACGTCAACGACAACTTCGTCCGCGAGGACTCCCGGACGCACGTCCTGATCGAGGGCGACCTCGCGAACCCAGAGACCCTCTCCCGGCTGGCCCGGGCCCAGGCGGCGGCGCGGGAGAAGTCCGTGACCTCGACGCTCTCGAACGGCGAGCCCGCCATCCAGAGCCCGCTGACGGTCATGTCCTCGGTGGCGGCGACGAACGCCACCTTCAATAGCACCCTCCGGGCCGCCGACACCGACGGCGACGGCGTCCCCGACCGGAACCTGTCTGCCGTCTACGGGACGCTGTTCGACGTGGCCCCGGAGCAGGCGGGCTCGTACCTGCTGGGAGGTGACGGCGGCTACACGGCCGCGCGCATCGTCGTCGGCGTCGACGGCGCCGCAAGCGGCGACGCGAAGACGACCCAGATGCAGGCGGTCGCGGAGGTGGCCGCCGGCAACGGCGTCGAGGCGACGGCCACCGGCCAGCCCATCCTGAACACGCTGGTCCAGGACCAGCTGCTGGAGACGGTGGTCCAGAGCCTCGCCATCACCCTGGTGGTGGTCTTCCTGTTCCTCATGGCGGCCTACCGCCTGACGGAGGGCAGCGCCACGCTCGGGGCGGTGACGCTCATGCCGGTCGCCCTCTCGGTGGCGTGGATCCTCGGCACGATGTATCTCCTCGAGATCCCCTTCAACGTCATGACCGGGATGATCACGAGCCTGACCGTGGGGCTGGGCGTGGCCTACAGCATCCACCTCAGCGAGCGGTACAACCAGGAACTGGAGCGCCAGCGGGCGGTCTGGCCGGCGATGCGGACGGCCGTGACCGGGACCGGCGGCGCCCTGCTGGGCTCGGCGGCGACCACCGTCGGCGGCTTCGGCGTCCTGGTGTTCGCCATCCTGCCGCCCCTCCAGCAGTTCGGACTGATCACCGGCCTGACCATCGTCTACGCGCTGCTCGCGAGCGTCCTGGTGTTGCCCAGCCTGCTCGTGGTCTGGACCCGCTTCGCCGGGCCGGCCTGGGCCCGCGAGCAACTCCTCGAGGGCGACGAGGGGGCGGGCGCCGGCGCCGACGAGGGGGCTGCGGGGGTCCGCGTCGACGGCGAGGGGTCGCCGGCTGACGGTCCGACGGCCGCCCGGTCCGTCGACCACGCCTACGTCCGACCGGGACAGGACCTGGGCGTGTCGGTGTCCGTCTCTGCGACCGCGGGTCGGCTCGCCCTCCGGGAGACCGCCGAGGCCGAACTGGTGAGCGTCACCGACGTCGAGCCCGACCCCGTGGCGGTCGTCGAGCACGGCGACACCCTCTACGTCGCCTGGGACCTGGCCGAGCCGGCACCGATCCGGGTGGCCTACGACGCCACGCTGGCGCCGGAGGCCGCCGACGGCGACGCGCTCGGCTTCGAGGGCCGCCTCCTGACCGGCGAGGGCGAGCGCGAGGTGGCCGGCGACACGTCGGTGGAGGTCGTCGCCGACGTGTTCGAGCGCGTCACCGTGCGGGGGACGGTCACGGCCGACGACCTCCGCACGGCCGAGGACCACCTCGCGGCGGGTGCCATCTCGGAGGCGCAGTTCCGGCGCATCTACCGCGCCTGGCTCCGCGGGGGCGAGGGCCTCCCGGCGGCCGACCACGCGGCCGCGGACGACGACTGACCATGGACGATTCCGACGCCGTGTCCGGGCTGAAGCGCCTCGGGCTGACCACCTACGAGGCACGGGTCTTCCTCGCCCTCCAGAAGCTGGGGGCGGGGACGGCCGCGGAAGTCACGGAGGTCGTCGACGTGCCGCGGTCCCAGGTCTACGGCGCCGCCGAACGCCTCGAGGAGCGCGGCCTCCTCGAGACCCAGCAGACGACGCCGACGCGCTACCGCCCGGTCTCGCTTGCGGAGGCCCGGCGACGGCTCCTCGACCGCCTCGAGGCGACCGGCGCCGAGACCTTCGAGTACCTGGAGACGGTTCGCGAGACCGCCCGGGGCGAGGAGTCGAGCGAGGCGATCTGGCTGGTCCGGGGCGGCGACTCCATCGCGGCGCGGATCGCCGACCTCGCCGCCGACGCCGACCGGCGCCTCCGGTATGGGGCCCCCTCGGCGGCCTACCTCGACGAGGAGGTCCTGGCGGCGCTCCGACGGGCGGCCGACCGGGGAATCGAGGTCGTCGTCGCGAGCGAGGACGCCGCCGTCCGGGAGGCGGCCGCGGCCGAACCCGAACTCGCGGTTCGGGCCATCCCGCCGGACCGGATGCCGGACATCGGGACCGGCCGCGTCCTCCTCGTCGACGAGGCGACGCTGCTCCTGTCGGTCCTCGCCCGCGAGGGGGCCGGGGCGGGCACCGAGGAGGTGGCCTTCTGGAGTGCGGACTCGGTGTTTTCGACCGTCCTCGTCGAGGTGATCGAGCAGTGGATCCTGGGCAGGGACTGAGTGGCTACCGGTCCCAGTCCTCGGCGAGGAGGCCAAAGCGGACGGTGTCGACCCGCTCGCCCCCGACGAAGGCCTCCTCGCGGCTGACCCCCTCGCGCTCGAAGCCGACCTTCTCGAGGACGCGCTGGGAGGCCTCGTTGGTCGCGAAGGCCCGCGCCGAGACGCGGTGCAGGCCGACCTCCTCGAAGGCGTACCGGACCACCGTCCGCGTCGCGTCGGTCGCAATGCCCTGGCCCTGGGCGTCGGGGGCCACGGAGTAGCCCACTTCGGCGACCCCCATCCGGTCGTTCAGGTGGTGGAGGCCGATGGTCCCGACGGGGTCGCCGTTGGCCGTGATGAGCAGGTGGACGTCGTCGCTCTCGCGGTGGCTCTCGAGCCACTCCTCTTCCTGGGCCAGGCTGACTGGCTCGGTCCGGGAGAGGCTCCGGCGGACCGCCGGGTCGTTGATCGTCTCGGCGAGGAACTGGACGTCCTCGCTCTCGATCGTGTGCAGTTCGACGGACTCCCCGCGGAGGAACAGGGGACCTGGCATACTCACACCGCCGACCCGCCCCCACAAAGGGCTTCTGGAGGTGTGTCACTCGGTCGAATCCGAACCGCTCATGCCCGGCCGGCCTGACCTCCGGGCATGGGCACGCCGCTGCCGTCACGCGAGGCACAGGTCGCCGAGGTGCTCGAGCGCCTCCAGGCGGCCTATCCGGAGGCGACCATCTCCCTCGAGTTCTCGAACCGCCTGGAACTGCTCGTGGCCGTGGTGCTCTCGGCCCAGTGCACCGACGAGCGCGTCAACGAGACTACGCCGGCGCTCTTCGAGAAGTACCCCACCGCCGAGGCCTACGCGAACGCCGACGAGGAGGAGCTCGCCGAGGACCTCTATGGCATCACCTACCACAACCAGAAGGCGGGCTACCTGACGGGGGCCTGCGAGTCCATCGTCGCGGAGTACGGCGGCGAGGTCCCGGACACGATGGAGGGCCTGACCGACCTCCCGGGCGTGGGCCGGAAGACGGCGAACGTCGTCCTCCAGCACGGGCACGACGTCGTCGAGGGCATCGTGATCGACACGCACGCCGAGCGCCTCTCGCGGCGGCTCGGCCTGACCGAGGAGGGGACCCCCGAGGCCATCGAGCGCGACCTGATGGCCGTCGTCCCGGAGTCCGAGTGGCAGGCCTACACGCACCTCCTGATCGCCCACGGGCGGGCGGTCTGCTCGGCGCGCAACCCGGACTGTGGGGAGTGTATCCTCGAGGACGTCTGTCCCGCCTCGAAACTGGACCACGCGGTCGACCTGGCCGACGGCGAGCCCTGGGACCGGACCTAGGCGAGTCAGGAGCCGGATCGAGACGAGCCCTGAAACCGGGCCGACGCGGGGCCGGGTGCCGCCGGCGGGACGGGCCTTGACTCAACCCGAACGCGCGTGCGCGATGCCGTCGATCGGGCCGACGACTCCGATCGGGCCGGCCACCGGGCCCGGCTCCCCGCGCTCAGAGCAGGTACCGCAGGACGTACCGCACGACGCCGACCACGTAGGCCAACAGCCAGAAGAAGACGTAGCCGAAGACGCCGATCCGCAGGCGACTCCGCCAGTGCTCGAAGTTCTCCGACCCGATCTCCGAGAGCAGCACGTCCTCGTCGTAGTCGTGGTACAGGTCGTGTTCGCGCTTGGCCCGGAAGATCCGGACGATGCCGGTCCCGGCGAAGGCAAGGAGTGCGTAGGCCTGGAGGCCGAGGTAGGCGTGCATCGCCGAGATGCCGGTCAGCTGTCCGGGCAGCCGCGGCGCCATCCAGGCGAGCAGCGGGACGGTGGTGAGCGCGAGACCGAGCCCGATGATCCGCAGGTGGTGCACCAGGACGTCCCAGGTCACGGGGTCCTGCTCGATGATGTAGTAGGCCCCGTAGACGAAACAGGGGAAGGACAGCGTGACCGCCACGAGGACGACGGTCGCGACGAGGAACGGCTGGGGCGCCATCGTCGCTGGCTTGGCGGGGGTCCGTGAAATGCGCGGGGGATTCTGCCGGCACCCGACCGACGGGTCCCCACCGCCCCGGCGGGAATCGCCACGCTCAGGTGGCCGGCCCACCAAGCCTGGGGTGATGAGCGACGCCCGGGCGGACGGCGGGGAGGCAGACGACGCGGCCGCGGACCTCGCCGAGCTGCGCGAGCAGGTGGAGGCCAAGTACGACTTCGAGGACTTCACCGAGGCGGACATGGCCGAGATGAGCCCCGAGGAGTGGGAGGCGGCCTTCGACCCCGACACCTGGATCACGGGCGAGGAGCTGCTCGAGCGCGTCGAGGCCGACCTCCGGAACCGCGTCGCCGAGCGCGACGTCTTCGCGCGCATCGAGCGCGTCGACGACGTGGTCATCGCCTACTCGGACACCGGCTACGCCGCGGTCTACCCCGACGGCACCGTCGAGGGCCGTGGGACCGTCCTCCGTGACGTGAAGCCGACGGTCGCGCTGTGCTCGATGGAGTCATACGACGTCCCCGAGCCCCCACAGGGTGACCTCCTGCCCGACCCCCAGGAGGTCCCCGAGAGCAGCGACGCGCTGGGGAACACCGTCCTCCAGGTGGTCGGCGGCGTCCAGGTCCTCGCGGGCCTGGTCCTGCTGGTGGCGCTGGTCGGTTCGCTGGCCGGCCTCGCGCCCCTGGGCGGTGGCGGCGCGGCGAACGTGGCCCTGCTGGCCGTCGCCGGCCTGGGCTTCCTGCTGGTGGGCGTCTTCATGTTCGCGACGGTGGCAAACGCCCGCCTCTCGGACAAGTTCCGCGCCGAGGAGTACCGCAACCGCCTCCGGGCGGTCGGGCTCGAGGACGGGGAGCGGCCGGACTTCCTCGACGAGATCGAGGGCATCGAGGGCGACCTGCCGGCCCCCGACGCCCCGGGTCGGGAGGAGGACGCCCCCGGGGAGGGCGAGGGCAGCACGGGGGCCGGCGGGGGCCCGTCAGGGACCGAGGAGCCAAGCGAGGGGCCCGGGGACCCGGCCGGGTAACAGGCGAGCGCGAGGCCACCGCTCCCCGCGTATTCGGTGGGTTTATACAAACCCGGACCCCAGCCCCGAATGTACATGAACAGGCGGGAGTTTCTCCGAACGGCTGGCGGTGCCGCCGGCGCGACGGCCGCCATCGGCGCCAGCCAGCCCGCCGCAGCCGCGGAGGACGGCGGCGGATCGGCGCCGGAGCCGGACTACGGGGGCTGGTTCAGCGACGTGAGCAACTTTTCGGAGACGGTGGACGAGCGGGGGTCGGACGAGGTGACGGTGGCGGTCGGATCGGAGGGAAACGGCGGGAACTACGCCTTCGGGCCGGCGGCGGTGCACGTGGACCCGGGGACGACCATCGTGTGGGAGTGGACGGGGAAGGGCCAGAGCCACAACGTGTTGAGCGAGGGCGGGGACTTCGAGGGGAGCGAGCTGACGGCAGAGGCGGGGTTCACCTTCGAGCACACCTTCGAGGAGGACGGGATGTACAAGTACTACTGTGAGCCCCACCGGCCGCTGGGGATGAAGGGGGCGATCCTGGTGGGGACGGACTACCCCTCGGCTGGCGGCGACGGCGGTGGCCAGGCGACGCCCATCAACCCAGAACACATGGGCGTGCCCTTCCAGGCCCACTTCGTCGGCCTGGCGACCATCCTCGCGATGATGGTCTCGCTCGTGTTCACCTTCTTCCTCCTCAAGTACGGCACCTCCGCACACGCCAAGGGAGGCAACGACTGATGGCATCACAGGGAAGCACCTACGGCGACATCCACCGGTACGAACCGCCACGCGAGAGCGCAGCCGCGGCCGTCGCAATCGTCATCCTGACCCTGGCCGAGGTGGTCCTGGTCGGGATGTTCACCTACGGCCTGCTGAACGGCTGGGGGTTCCCCGACCAGTACACCGCGGTGGGGAACATGTACCTCGGCGGGCTGCTCGCGGCCATCCTGGTCGACCTCTCCTTCATCCTCCTGCTGTACCGCAAGGAGTTCCTCCCGGACGTGATGATCGTCAAGAAGCGCCGGCGGAAGTGGGAGGACCTCTACGTCCGCGAGGAGGACGTCGACGGCGAGACGCTCGCGGATAGCATCGGCGGATCCATCAAGCGCGCGGTCTACCCATACTACAAGCGATAACCATGCCAGACACCGACAAGTACCCGGCCGAATCGGGACGGCGCCGGTTCATCCGCGGCGTCGTCGGGAGTGCAGCCCTCGCGAGCGTCGCCGCCGGTGGCGCCGCCTCCGTCCAGACCGCCACCTCCCCGACGGGGGCGGGCGGCGGGACGACCACCTACGTCGGCATCGAGAACACCGCCGGGCCCGCGCCCCGCGGGATGCCGATCGTCCCCATCGAGATAGCCGACGACGGGACCATCGTGGGTCGGTGGCCCCCGGTCTCAGAGCAACAGTCCGGCGGCCGGACCATCAAGGTCGCAAACGAAGAGATCGGCGGCGTGAACTACTCCTCGACCTGGTTCCAGTACTGCGGGGTCCAGCAACTCCCGGGCGTCCAGCCCGATGCCGACGCCAACAACACCTTCACCACGAAGCAGGGCTCCTACGAGTGGCAAAACGAGTACGAGAACAACTCCTCGCTCACGGTTGATATGTTCTCGGACTACCGGGAGTGGGGCAACGGCATCGGGAAGGCCGGCATCGGCAAGCCGGGGATGGCGAACTGGCGCAACACCGAGGAGGGCCGGGCCCTGACCGTCCAGGTCTTCCGGTCCACCGAGGTCAACAAGATGGTCAACGGGGAGCGGGGCCTGTTCGACTACAGCCAGCTCCCCGGCGGGGTCCGGAACTTCCTCGGCGCCGCCACCGAGCGCAACATCATGGCCTGGCTCGACGTCTGCACGCACTTCTGTTGCGTGCCGGGATTCAAGTCCTCGGCCAACAGCGCGAAGTTCGGCGCCGAGGACCGGGTCTACTGCCAGTGCCACCAGTCGGTCTACAGCCCGTACTCGCCGGTGGAAAAACAGTTCGTGGCGCTGCCACGGCCGGAGGAGTGACAGATGAGCCTTGAACCCAAAGAGGACTACGACCGCGAGGACTGGATGCGCGAGCGCGACCTGACGACCGTCGAGTCGATGTACCTGACGGTCCTGATGTGGTTCGACAAGCGCCTGCGCCTCGTCGACTACCTCGAACTCCTGGAGGACATGTACTACAAGATCAACCTCCAGATGCCAAAGAGCCACACCGAGCAGTACAACCTGGACAACAAGTTCTGGTACTGGTATCCGCTGTACGCGCTCGGGTCGTTCTCGACGCTCGCCTACATCGTCGCGGCCATCTCCGGCGCGTTGCTCGGCTTTTACTACTCGCCGGCTGCGGCGGCGGCCAACGGCCAGCCGACGGTGGCCTACGAGTCCATCACCTTCATCATGACCGACCTGAACTTCGGCTTCTTCCTCCGGAGTCTCCACCGCTGGTCGGCCCAGGTCATGACGGCGGCGGTCTTCCTCCACATGCTGCGGGTGTACTTCACGGGCGCGTACAAGGAGCCCCGGGAGCTCAACTGGATCATCGGCATCATCCTCATCTCGCTGACGATGGTCTTCGGGTACTCGGGCTACCTCCTGCCCTGGGACCAGCTGGCGTTCTGGGCCGGGACCATCGGCGTCAACATGGCGCTGTCCATCCCCCTCATCGGCGAGTGGACGGCCCAGCTGCTGTTCGGCGGGTTCACGCTGAGCCAGGCCACCCTCCAGCGGATGTACATCCTGCACGTGTTCTTCCTGCCCTTCATCGTGACCACGGTGATCGCCATCCACATCGGCATCGTCTGGATGCAGGGAATCGCGGAACCCCACTAGACCAATGCCAGGCAACGACTCCACCGACGACGTTCGCACCGACGGCGGCGGGGGCATCGTCCCGCCCGACGACGAGACACCGACCTGGAGCGAGCGCAAGGAGCGCTCCCAGGGGCTCGCCCGGCTGACCTACGAGTACTTCGAGCGAGCCCGCCGCGAAGACCAGGACCTCCGCCAGGAGTCGAGCTACGTCGAGCGGGACGTGCTCGGCTTCCCGGCCTGGCCCCACGAGATGATCCGCAACCTCGCGCTGACGAGCTTCTTCGTCGGCATGATCATCCTGCTGGCGGCCACGCTCCCGCCCCACATCGCGCCGCCGGCCAACTCCGGCAGCACGCCGCTGATCATCCTGCCGGACTGGTACCTGTACTGGTCGTTCGGCCTGCTGAAACTCGGCCCGCTCAACCCCGAGCTGTCCCTGCTGGGCGGACAGAAGCTGCTGGCCGACCAGACCTACGGCGTGCTGGCGAACCTGGTCATCGTCGGGATGATAGCGGTCGTGCCCTTCCTCAACAAGGGCAGCGCCCGCCGCCCCGTCGAGCAGCCCTTCTGGGCCGCCGTCGGCATGTCCGGCGTCGTCTTCGCGGTCACCATCGCCGCGCTGTCGGTCAAGAACCTGGTGCCGATGGACGCCCACCTGCTGTTCGACCTGACCTTCCTGTTGCCCTTCGTGGGCGCGACCATGACCTACGCCATCCTGAAGGCGATGCGGGAGGGCTACATGTTCGACCTGAACCGCCGGTACTACCGGCTCAGGCCACCGAAGTAGTCCCGATGGGCACCGACGAGGCGGCCGGGACCGAGGCCGCGGCCGCCGGGACCGACGAATCCGCCCCCGCCGAGACCGACGAGGG
>Ga0207797_1002648_pt1 | contig 12347 bp, 9 predicted proteins | sample PRCRCaboRojoPR_6_FD_187275 | JGI IMG/M metagenome (GOLD analysis project Ga0207797, IMG submission 187275) | Marine sediment microbial community from Cabo Rojo, Puerto Rico - PR CR 10% Liquid 1 (SPAdes) | ecosystem: Environmental > Aquatic > Marine > Coastal > Sediment | place: Cabo Rojo, Puerto... | reverse complement strand
CACATCAACACCATTGTTGATGACGATTTTGGCTGAGTCGTACTGGCGCATGAAAATGTGCCTCATGGCCCCGGCAATGTCCTGGCCAAATAAGCCTGACGTTAGCAAAAGACCGGCAAGTGTCAGGGTGATGGTTTTAATGTTTCGCATTTGATCTGGTTTTTAAAGGGTTTGGTATGGGTTCTGCTGTTTTTGTCAGATTGACCGGCCCCGGCTGGACTACCGTTTTCGTTTGCGCTTGCGGATCTCCCAAAAGAAGGTCTGTTGCTCCCGTATATACCCGTCTTTAAGGGTTTTTACCGAGTCTCTGCTGGCCCGGCCGCCAAAATGACGGATGCCGTCGCCGAAACTGACCAGCACATCCTGGGGGACCTTTTGTATGGCCTGGCTCTGGTCGGTTTGCGGCATCTTAACATTTGCAGGCACTTCCACCCCGAATTGCTCGATGTAATCCTTAATCCAGTTGGGATTCCTTTTGACGGTAGGATCGCTCACCTCTTTGCCCACGGGTCCAACCGCCAACCTGTGCCGGTGATGGTCCACCTCTTTGTTTTCATCTTTATCTGTGCCACCGTCTGACCAGATGGCTGTTTCCATCGCCTCGGTATCATCGGTTTCGTAGGCCACGCTATAACCTGCCGGTATCATCTTAAGGGCTTTGCCGGTTTCCTTGTCACAGGTGATGATCCAGGGATTGCGGATCGCATATTCCTTGTTTTCAATCTCCCGGCCGGTGACATGTTTTGTGGTGACAACCGTGGTTTCATGCCCGCTCTTTGCACAGCCTGCCTTGTTGATGTTGGAATAGGAGTAGCGCGTCTCCCGGGAAGACACATTCAGGTTGGACAGGTTGACATCCACCGGCTGGTAGTATTCCATGATCTGCCCGAACAGAGGGTTCTCATTGGAACTTACCAGCTTGAGGGGCACAAAGATGGAAGCTTCAATCTGTTCATCCAGCTCATGGCGCTGTATCTTTTCCTCCTCACACTGACCGTAGACTTCTTGCTGCTCGGTGAATTCCTTTTTGATCACCTTTTTTCTCAGGATCAGGCTGGCATCATATTCGTAGGGTTTGACCAGTATCCTGCTTCTGCCGGTAGCTTTGTCCGGGTAGTCGGGCGGCCGGTATTCGGCAATGAATTGCACCGATTCATCCTTGTCACCTGCTTTGTAGGTCAAATAGGCCTTTCCGGAACCATCCGTCTGATGACCGCTCTTTGGAGTGATCCGGCCGTTGGTGAGTCCGGGCGTGCTGACCTTAAGCTCTTTCCCGCTTACCGGATAACGGTTGCCCTCGGGATCTTCCTCATAGAAGGTCAGGGTGATCCGGGTGGATTCATCGGGGTGCATGATCTTGCGGGCGGGCTCCACATCGATCTTGAGGCCCCTGATGATGATCTCCTTTTCCTTTTCGATGATGGTACGCTGGCCCAACCCACAGGTTTTTAATTTTACTCGGGAAGCAGACGGCTCTATGCCTTCTTTTAACCTGTATACACCGCTGGCCTGATGGTTTTTGCTAATCAGGGCCGTTTTCATTCCACCAACGTCCAACCAGTAAAGATAGGGTCCCGGCGATTGTTCAAATTCACACCGGTCAATGGTTTTGGGATAGTAAACCGGATGATCCCTGTCATTATCATAAACCAGCACGTTTTTGCAATCCCTGACCTTGCTCCATACCTCCATTTTGCGGGTTTCCTTGTCCAGTGGCGAGAGATAATCTTTTTCCAGATCGATATTCAGTCTCGGACTTTCTGCAGGCACGGTGGCTTCCCTTAGCCACTGACGAATTCTCAGATCCATAGGCCAGAGGAGGGCAGCATTGTTTTTGATCGCCTGATGCAAATCCTCCTCCTGGTTGATCTCAATATCCAAAATGAAGATGTTCAAGGGTAAGCATGAACAGGTATTGTCCAATTGGGAAAAAAACCAGTAATCGGTTCCAAAAACCCAGTAAGCCTGTCCAACCTCATCCCATACTTCTTCACGACCAATGGTATAGATGCTATAGTAGAGGATGAACTCACACTCGGCATCAGGGTTCTTTTTTAAGGAAAAAAGGGTGATGTCCGGATTTCTTTGCTGAAATTCATCCACCACCCAGGCATCGATCTGTGCCAGAGACTCCTCCCCCGACATACCCGGGTAATCTTTTTCCAGCTCCCCATATACTTCATCGTGAATCTCCTTCAGTGTTACACCCACCCTAATCTTCGGACATTCACCCTCCTGGGCTCCGGCCCTTATTGAGAGGAGAGAGAAACAAGTCAACAGCAGGACCAAAGGTATACGGCTCATGGTTAACGGGATTTTTACGCATTACATCTTAACAAATTCCACCCGCCGGTTGGTGGCTTTGCCTTCAGGCGTGTCATTGGGAGCTACCGGTATGGTCTCCCCAAAGCCTTTGGTGGTGAGCCTGGCGGGGTCGATACCCATCTCTATCAACTTATTGCTTACAGTCTCTGCCCTTTCTTCTGAGAGTCCCTGGTTGAAATCAACCTCTCCGTCACTGTCGGTGTGGCCTTCTATACTAAATTTGAGTTCGGGATGCTCACTCATCACTTTGTATATCTCATTGATCACACCCATCGATTCAGGCCTCAGGGTAGCTTTGTTGACATCAAAGCGAATGCCGTTGGAGACGATCTTGCCCTCGTTCAGAATGCGGTCGTACAGTTTTACAGCGCCTTCCGCCAGGCGGATGTTTTTTATGAAGCGGGTTCCTATATCGGCAGGGCCAAAATGGTCGCATCCAATGGTAATGCCTGTGGGGTCAACTCCCAGGTTGGGTATGTTCACCAGCCGGGCATCATCCAGGTATATCTTGAGGGAACGCTTGTTAAAGGAGAGTGAGACGTGACGCCATATACTTCGTTCCCCGTTTTTGCCCTTTTTCACGCCTGGATAAGTGACATAGCTCCTTTGTGCATCGATGGCATTCATGTGAATGTCAATGGGGTCCATCGATAGCCGTTTCTGGTTTTTGCCGTCATAAAGCCAGATGAAATAACCGGAATATTTATCCTTCTCAAACCAGGTGTCCAATTCAAGGGTGAACTTCTCTGGTAAATAGTCTTCAGCTGCATTTTTTAAATAGGGAATGATCCTGGTATTACCCGATCGAAAATAGATCACCCGATGACCATCAAATTCAGCATTTTCTGCAGCCCCGTTAACAAGATCCCAACGCGAGGGAAATTCTCCGTTTTCTTCATTTTCGTGCACATCTTCAAAGATGATGCGCTCACCCGGCACGAAGTCGTATCGCGACCAGTTCAGGTTGGGGGCGGTAGCTTCTGCCGCGCCGGTTTGAAGGGATTGTTCTTCTGTAAGGGCCTGTTGCGGTTTATCCCTCTTTTTGTCTTTGTCTTTCTTTTTTTTCTTCTTGAAGAGTCCTTCCAACTTGTTAAAGCCCTTGTCAATGGTTTGATCGATTTTTTCGTCAGCCTTTTTCTCGGTTTTTTTCTTGACCTTTTTCTTGACAGGATCCTGAGAATAAGCTGTCAGCCCTGCGCAAAGGAGGGCCATGATCAGTAGGATGGCTACATGGGTTTTCATGGTGGTAGCATTTAAGGGTATGATCCAATATCAGATGTTTCAAGTTAAATCATCCCGGTAACATTGTATAGTATATTTTGGCCAAACTGATGGAGAACCGATTAGTCGATGGCGGCCAGGAAATATCTTTCCAGAATATTTTCGGGGTTGTTGAACCGGTTGATGTAATGGGAGGGGGTCTCCCCAAGGATCTGCCTGAACGAGCGGATGAAATGCATCTGATCGTAAAATCCGGTATTATGTGCTATTTTGCCCCATCCCAGGGAAGGCGGACGATTTCCTCTCAGGGCACTCATGATATGGCCCAGGCGGGTGATCAGGATATAATGTTTACAGGAGGTGCCCACGATTTCTAAAAATCTGCGGCGGAAGGTCCGGCCACTGACATTGGCCAGCCGGTAAAGCTCTTCTCTTCCGACCAGACCTTTGTGGTTGTCTATACATTCCAGTGCTCCCTCGATGTATGGGTAGCGGGAATCCTTCATGCCAAGTTGTTTCAGGAGAAAATCGTCGGCTGCCCGGACCATGGCATGGCTGTCGGGGGAGAGGCGCCGGAGTTGTTCATAGAGAGGGTCTAGCAGGTTGGGGATGACCAGTCCTGCGGGATATCCGTATCCCCGCAATTCATGCATGGGTGTATGAAGCAGCCTGTACATACCAGCAGGCTTAAAGATGATGCTGAAGCTGGTCAGGTTTCCCGAAGGCATAAGTTGATAATAGATATCTTGCTGGCCCACTAGCAATGGACCCTTATCGACTGTCTCGCCCCTGACCCTCGGACTCTCGATTGAGAAACGCTCGCACAGGTTGACCACCACATAAGCATACCCCATCGGAAGGATCTTGATGCCTTCCGGCGCCTCCTCCTTTTGAAACTGGTAAAAAGCATACCGCTTGACATAATGGCTTAAAGGAGGAGAAGGAATGAAGAATTCCAGTCTCATGACTTGCAGCTTGACCTGATCAAGTTAAGGTTTTTGAAGACGATTGTCAATATACTTGAGCTGGATTTTTTATCTAACGGAATAAAGTAAAGGAGTGAATAACCCTGCCCGGCATAGAGTCTCTTCCAATGTTCATTATCCGCGGGAACACTTTCATTCTTTGAAAAACTCCTCAAAACAATTGCCAAGGCCGCGATTTTACCGATCCATTTTTTGTGCTTTAAACTCTATAAGGAATTGCTTATCTAAAAAATTGCGCTTTACACAATTTGTTATTATTTTCATTTAATTTTTAAAAAACTAAAACCGAATGCAATGCTTAAAAAACCATTATTGATTGTTTTATTTTTAACTACCTCTGTGGTTTGGTCCTGGGGACAGGATAAGAAACCCCTTGATTTTTCCGTATATGACGGATGGAAATATATAGAGGATAAAGGTATATCCAACAATGGCGATTGGGTATTTTATGAGGTCAATCCCTATAAGGGAGATGGCAATCTTCACGCATGGTCAGCTGATGAAGGTACCCGGAAGGTTTTTGGAAGGGGAACGAAAGCAAAATTCGCCCCGACAAATGATTTTGTGGCTTTCACCATCACACCGTTCCGGGATACCGTCCGGCAGATGAAGCTGGATGATGTATCCAAAGATAAGTTACCCAAGGATTCACTGGGTATATATGTAATGGAGGATCAGAAGGTTATCAGATTCGAGCGGATAAAATCCTTTACATTGGCAGACGAGGCATCCAACTGGATGGTCTATCAACATGAGAAACCGCTTCCGGCTGAAGATAAGAAGGATAAGAAGAAAGAGAAAAAGTTCGACAAGAGCGCACCGGATGCCTCGGAAATGGTGATATACAATCCAGTCAGGGATAAGGAGTATCGTTTCAGCAATGTCACCGAGTATGCCATTGCTGAGAATGGTGAGATGATTGGCTTCATTCAGTTGCAGAATGATTCACTCCTGAAGTCTACCGTCCGGGTTTTTGACACCGGCAGTGAAGAGGCGGAGGTTCTTTTCGAGGCGGAAGGGTTGAGCAAAAAGGTGAGTCCTGATCATCAGGGTGGGCAGTTGGCCTTCATTCATTCACCCGACACCATCAAGACCAAGGTGTATGCACTGTATTTCTGGGATGGTCAGGCTTCACCCCGTCGGATCGTGGATACCATGAGCAGGGAGATCCCTGAAAAGTGGACGGTCGGTGAGCATGGCAAGATCTATTTCTCAGAGAACGATGAGCGTCTGTTTTTTGGCACCGATCTGAGGCCCGTTCCCGAACCCGAGGATACGCTGCTGAAAGAAGAGAAGGTGGAGCTGGATGTGTGGAACTGGAAGGATAAGCTGCTCCAGCCTCAGCAGCTGGAAAACCTGAAGAGGGAGAAAAGACGTACCTATCTGGCGGTTTATCATATCAGCGACGATCAGGTGGTTCAGTTGGCCGATAAAACCGTACGGGAAGTAAAGCCGGTGCTGGAAGGCAATGGCGATGCGGCCATCGGCAGGAACCGGCAACCCTACATGAAGCGTATGTCCTGGGAGATGCCTCCCTATGAGGATATCTACCTGGTGGATGTCAGGACCGGCGAAAGAGAATTGATCAGGGAGGAGATCCAGTCCCATATCGACATTTCCGCCAACGGCAATTATTTCTACTGGTATGCCTATGCCGATAGCAACTGGTACGCCTATAATATCGAGACCAGGGCGACCCGTAATCTCACGGAAGGACTGGATGTGAACTTTTATGATGAGGACCATGATTATCCCAATGAGCCCAATCCCTATTATGGTGCCGGCTGGACAGAAGATGATGCGTATTGTCTGATCTATGACCGTTACGATATCTGGAAGCTTGATCCTGACGGGGAAGAGGAGCCCGTTAACCTGACCCGCGGTTTGGGCCGCCGCAACAACATCCGCCTGAGGTACGCAGAGCTGGATGAGGATGCTCAGTATATAGATACGGACAAAGACCTGTTCTTGCGTGCTTTTGATGAAGATACCAAGGCGTCCGGTTTTTATACCGTGGACATCAAAGGCAAGAAGGATCCACAAAAACTGGTGATGGATGATGCCTATTTTTATACCCCGGAAAAAGCCCGGGAGGATGATCGCATCATCTGGAGAAAATCAACCTTTAAGGAATATCCCGATGTATGGTATAGCGGAGTGGACTTTGAAGACGCTCAGAAGATCTCAGATGCCAATCCCCAACAGGATCAATACATATGGGGTGATGTGGAGCTGGTGCACTGGACTGCCCCCAATGGCAAGGAAGCAGAAGGTTTGCTGTACAAGCCCGAGAATTTTGATCCCAACAAGAAGTATCCCATGGTGCTCTATTTCTACCGCCTGCGTGCCGATGGGCTCCACAGGCACCATGTTCCCAAGCCAAGCCGCTCCACCATCAACCGTACTTTTTATGTAAGCAATGGCTATTTGGTGTTCGTACCCAATATTCGTTATGATATTGGCTATCCCGGAGAAAGTGCTCATGAATACGTTACCAGCGGAACGCTTGCCATGATCGATTCCCGCCCTTATATTGACAAAAAGCGCATCGCATTGCAGGGCCAAAGTTGGGGCGGTTATCAGGTAGCCCATATCATCACCATGACCGATATGTTTGCTGCGGCTTCTGCCGGTGCCCCGGTATCCAACATGACCAGTGCCTATGGAGGTATCCGATGGGGATCCGGTATGAGCAGGATGTTCCAGTACGAGGAAACCCAGAGCCGTATTGGGGGTACCCTTTGGGAAAAACCCCTCCATTATATCCAAAACTCTCCCGTTTTTTACGCACCCAGAGTGAATACCCCCCTGCTTATGCGGCATAACGACGGGGATGGTGCAGTGCCCTGGTACCAGGGAATCGAATATTTTGTGGCACTGCGCAGGCTGAACAAGCCCGTTTGGATGCTCAACTACAATGGAGCCCCTCATAACGAAAAATCTAAAAGTCCCAATTGCCGCGATTTAAGTATACGAATGAAACAGTTCTTTGATCATTACCTCAAGGATGAAGCGGCTCCCGTTTGGATGGAAGAGGGTATACCCGCCCTCAAAAAAGGAAAGACCAAAGGTTACGAGCTGGTGGAATAAGTAAAGCCCTACCAGCAAAGGGCTGGAAAGAAAATAGGAACCATAGGAGACATCTCACCTTGTATTTTGTAATTGTTGACACACAAGATTCCTCAAAGTCTGACAGATATACTTCAGATTGTTGGGAATCTTGTGTGTCTCTCCAACAGAATGCAGTGGTATAAGGTTTTGATCGTTAAATCCGAAAGCACCAATCTTCACCCCAAAGAGATGAATAAAACATGCGGGTTGGACGGGGGTGTTTCATCCCATACCCAAATGTTTCATTGATATTATGAAAATGAAGGACTTTGATGGGTGTTTTATAGTTTTTTTTACCCATCGGGGAAATGACTGGTGGGAGTTGAATTCATTTAATTCATATTCAATTAACTATGAATTCTAAGATTTATCCATGTCGGCGCTGCAAATGTTTTTATCCCCCCTTGTTTATACTATTCGCAGTTTGTCTTATTCCTGCAGGGTTAATGGCTCAGGGACCGGCGGGCATGGATACTGTTCCCCCTAACCCCCAAATACAGGATATTATACATTATTCTGCTGCCGATGCCTTTCTTCTGGATGGTCTATCTTCTTTTTCTTCGACCCCCTCTACATTGGGACATGAAATTGTAGAAGTTGCCCTTCATGAGGTAGGACGGGGACCCGAATTGGTCGGGAAGGATATTTCTTTTTATCCTTTTGATCTGGGCAGGTATCTGGGCAACAATGAGGCATGGTGTTCCGAATTTGTGTCATGGTGTTATAAGGTAGCAGGCTATCTATTAAGCGGAGGCTATGCACAGGATGGATGGATGCTGAAGAACTCCTTTCAGCTTCAACAATGGTTTCAGGAAAAAAGGGACTTCATCGAACGAACTAATCCGGAATGGTTTTCTTTCCAACCTGTTGCTGGTGATTATGTCCGGTATATATTTGAAAATGGAGGTCATAGCGGGATAGTGAGATATGTTTCGGGCGATACCCTTTATACGGTTGAAGGAAATGTAAGCAATTCGGTTAAACTGCGGAATCGTCCGAACTGGCGGCTTGATAGCGATATTCATGGAATTGGTTTAAGGGTGGTTGAAGTGGAAGCTTATTTCGGCTATGAAACTTATCCCGACAATTTAAAAGTCAGTTTTACCGATCAGAGTTTTTCAAGGAATCATAACATAAAGGGCTGGGAATGGGATTTTGGCGACAACCAGACTTCTGATAAACGTAATCCCGTCCATGAATATGTTACACCGGGAGAATATAGGGTACAGCTTAAGGTTATCACTGGTCATTCAACATCGGTCTCAGATTCCCTATCCCTTGATGTTACCGTTCCAAAGCCGGCTTATGAGTCCGACTCTTTTGTTGGCTACTCAGAGGTATTTTCGGGGATTGCTGCTTCTCCTAAGAGACAGGCGATGGCTTTTACTATGCCGGAAGATGGGAAGCTCATGAGCTTGGGCATGTACCATGAAGGAGGAAGGGGTAAGATGTTGCTTGCCGTTTATGAGGGAAAAGAGGTTCCCGGTAACCTGATTGGAATTACTCCCATGACTTCGGTTTACAATAATCCCGGATGGCAAACCATTTCCCTAATAGAGGAGGTGGTGGTGCCAAAGGGGGATACAATATGGCTTGCATGGGTCTATGAAGATAATCCGGGTGTTCACTATAGAATCAGTGAATCCCAAATGGTTGAGTCTGATCAGAGTTGGGAAGAGGGCATGCCAGAGTCGTTTGGTAATTGCCTGCTTAAAGACAGCATTTTTTCTATTTGTGCCGGTTATCGGCCTGTCAGTACCTTAATAAAAAACAACATCCCTGACAGAAAGAAGATTGTCTTCCACAAGGTTTTTCCCAATCCATTTAATGATAAAGCCCTTATAGTTTTTGAACTCTCCGAAAAGAGCAGACTACAGTTGGATGTTTACGATATTCATGGTCAAAGGATTAACACCATAGTCCCTTATAGATCCCATTTGGCGGGCCGATATATGTACACCTGGGATGGAACCAATGCCAGGGGTGCAAAAGTTTCAAGTGGTATTTATCTTATCCGGCTTCAATCGAAATTTGATCATTCCCTGGAAAAAGTGATATTTCTAAAATAAGAGCATTGTAAGTGGGTAGAAGAAGAATAATCTACCTGCAGCCGCAGAATTGTTTTTCCGGGAAGCCAACAATTTCCATCTGTGTTTATTTGGCTCAGCCATTCTTTTTTCTAATTTCGTTCAGCTTTTTAAGCCAATCCTATAATTTTAAAAATTCATTATTATGCCGGTAATTCAGTTTGAAGGACCCCAAATGACAAAGGACCAGAAGGAAAGGCTGGTTGAAGCATTTTCCCGTGAAGCCAGTCAAATCCTGAGTATACCCGAGGAAGCTTTTGTGACGATTCTTCGCGAGAACAACCTGGAGAACATAGGCAACGGGAGCAAGCTTTTATCGGAGAAGATCAAAGACCGGGAGTAACATGGCCATAAAGGGAGCGTTTCCACCCATCCTGAAAGACAGTAATTTTCGTGTTATCCTTGGGATTGTGGTGATGGCTGTAATCGGCGGTAGCCTTGTGGCGCCCATTCTGCCCTCGATGATCGGTCCGCTGGGAACGACAGAGGAGCTGGTGGGACTGGTGATGAGCGTCTACACTTTTGCTGCCCTGGTATCCACTCCCGTCATTGGCGTTATGGCCGACCGTTATGGCAGAAAAAGGGTTTTGCTGCCGCTGATCCTCCTTTATGGTGTTGCCGGGTTCTCCATCTCTCAGGTGGATGCTTTTTATCAGGTGCTTATTCTCAGAGCCTTTCAGGGTATAGGAGGTGCCGGGATGATGAGCCTGGGCGTTACCCTGATCGGGGATATTTTCTCCGGCCGGGCCCGTGCCCAGGCCATGGGCTACCGCAGCAGCAGCCAGTCGTTTGTCAACGCCGGTATACCCTTTATTTCCGGTACGGTAGCTACAGTAGCCTGGTTCTATCCTTTTTATATTTATATTCTTGCCCTTCCCCTCGCCCTGATCACCTACCGGTATCTTGATGTGGAGGAACATTTCAGTCAGTCAAGTCTGGGTGATTATTTCAGATCGATCTTTCAGGTCATGAAGAACAGGAAAACCCTCTGGGTCTATATCTGTAACCTGTTCATTTTTATCCTGCTTTACGGACTGATCGTCTATGGACCTATCCTCATCGTAAAGCAGCTGGGGCTGTCTACCATGTATACCGGACTGACCCTTTCCATCGGATCGGCAGTGGCTGCCATTACAGCCACCCAGGCGGGCAGGTTTTTTTACCGGTTCAAAAATCATCAATTGGTGATCACCGGGTTCTTGCTTTGCGGCTTTGCTTTGCTGCTGATATCCTTTGCCACCTCATTCCTGTTTCTTATCCCCTGTATCATCATATGGGGCATGGGATTTGGTACCGTTTTCCCCGCCCTCAATACCATCGTGACCGAATTGGTCTCCTCTCAGCTCCGGGCCGGGGTGGTATCCGGTTTTACTACCATGACCTATATCGGCCAAACCCTTTCTCCTCCACTGTTCGGTTTTGTATTGAGCCATTCCAGCCTCCAGATTGTCTTTATTCTGGGTAGTATACTGGCCCTGCTTCCCGTTATCTTCACCATCATTACCCGGTATGTGTTCAATGAAACCAGTTCGTTCTAGACATATCATGCATCACATTGACTGAGAGACAAGGGAGGTTGATCATGGAAGCCATCATATTCTGCGGAATACAAGCAACTGGCAAAACCACTTTTTATGTGCAGCGTTTCCTCAACACTCATGTAAGGATCAGCATGGATCTTCTGAATACCCGAAATAAGGAGCGCATCTTCATAGAGACCTGCCTGCACACCCGTCAGCGGTTTGTGGTGGATAATACCAACCCCACGCGGAAAGCGAGGGAGAGGTACATCAGTAGGGCCAGGGAGGCCAGATACCGGGTTATTGGCTATTATTTCAGGTCTGATCCGGAGGAAGTGGCAATAAGAAACCAAACCCGGAATGATAAAAAACCGATACCCACAGCAGGTATCAGGGGTACTGCCAAAAGGCTTGAGATTCCCGCATGGCAGGAGGGATTCGATGAACTGTACTACGTTTATATTGACAGGCAGGAGTTTGTGGTCGAACCCTTTTCAGCAGCATGAAGCGCCATCAAGACCCCAAAACACCCAAGCCATTTTTTGTTTTATGGGCAGGTTTTTTATTGAGATCTGAAGTTCGGGTTCTTAGGTCTTGAAAGGTGAAAGCTTGTTTGTTGTTTGTGATTTGAGACCCGTGTCTTTCCTCTTGATTTTTGTCCACTTATTCCCTATCTTTACTTTAGCGATGAAGGATCCCATGCAAGTGACCCGCATCCGGTGCAATACAGTGGTTTTCGGAGAAGCTTTTAAAAATGCCCGAGCTTCGGAGGATTATCCTGCCGAAGATCATTTTAGTTCCGGTCTTTTTATGCCTTGGGACAGGCATCACCGTTACTGTGTGAGATCCCCTGCTTGCCGGCTTAAGACACAAGGCATATGGAGATACAGATAGGATCCTTCTGATCCGGCCCTATTTGAAAATCGCGCAATACGAAATATTCATTCAATAATATCGATCTTATGAAACCCGCATGCACGAACCTGCACAACAAGGAGATGATCATAACATGCGGGTTCCACAATGACATGCAGAAAATACAGATTTTAGAAATTTTAGTATATTGAATATCAAACTGTTAATTAAATTATAATCTT
>Ga0207797_1002647_pt1 | contig 12351 bp, 10 predicted proteins | sample PRCRCaboRojoPR_6_FD_187275 | JGI IMG/M metagenome (GOLD analysis project Ga0207797, IMG submission 187275) | Marine sediment microbial community from Cabo Rojo, Puerto Rico - PR CR 10% Liquid 1 (SPAdes) | ecosystem: Environmental > Aquatic > Marine > Coastal > Sediment | place: Cabo Rojo, Puerto... | reverse complement strand
CGTATGAGGCCTTCACCCACAGGCCGTCCCCCGGCGCCCAGAAGCGCATGGTGTGGAAGATGAGCATCGATCTTTCCAACCCCCTCGTGTCCAGCATGGGTCAGCACGACGCCCTCGACGGCCTGATCACCTATCAGGAACTTGAGGCGGCGGCACGCCAGACCTCCACGCGGGCGGACCTCAGCGAGGAGATCGACGACTTGAGCCGCATGTCTGCAGGGATTCGGCTGAAGACCGACGATGCCCTCGGCATTGGCGGCTTGTTGGGCGATGCGCATCGGCTCGCACAGCTCGTGGCGAAGGAGAATCTGGAAGGGACCTCCCTGCTGGAGCGTTTGCTGGACGCTTCGGTAGAAAGCCTTAAAGCCTACAGAAGGTCGGCACCTCTTGGACAGCCCCTCCGGTATCGACTCGCCTTTCGAGAGCTTGGGTTAGCCATCGGACTGGAGGCCGGCAAACGACTCGACTCGTTGCTCGAGGAGCATCCAGGAAGCTTCGAAAACCTCGATCTACTGCGCGCCAGGGTCGGAGACCTCAGAGAGCACGAGAGGATAGGGGAGCGAATCGAGGCCTTCTGGCTTGAGGACGCACACAGGAAGACGGAGTCGTGGACGGCTCACCAGGACATCAACGCGGTGATGTTGGCCACCAGCCTCGCCCCGGACGGCTATCTCACGATCTAGCGGCGTTGCTCTCTCATGGCGGCTGGTAGTCTAGAAGCGCCCGGACTCGCGACGCCGGGACTCCTCGGTGCCGGTTCCCCACCACCACCGCCAGCGTCACCGCAAACGCCACCACCAGCCCCGTAAAGACCTTCACCCGCGCCCAGCGGCTCTCTCGCCCCTCTCTGCCTTCTCTCATCCCTTCCTCCTCTCGCCTCCTCCGCCACCGCCACGAAGTCACCCCGCCCCTCCGGTCACCCGCGCCGGGACCTTGTCCATCTCCAGCACCATCTCAATGTGATCGGCTTGAAACTCCAGTTTCTCGCGCACGGCCGGCTTCTGCTAGGAGCAGTCAACTCTTGCGCGGGGCATTAGAACACATGTTCTAACTTCCGCCTATCATATCAAAAAGTCTCGGCTTCGTCAAGGTCGACTTCATCGCCCTTTGACGCCCCGAACCAGGGTGCTATAATTCCTCCGCGAGCTTCTTGAAGGAACCGGCACTGCCAGAGCGTGATCGATGCGCTCTGGCATTTTGCGGACAGCCCTCCGCCAACACCGTCTGTACAGTGGACAAGACGGGCATCCCGGTTATAATAAAGAAGGCTATATACTTTATTACCTAGACTGATCAGCTCATGACCAAACCAGACATGAACGCTCGCTACATTCACATCACCGGCGTCGTGCAGGGCGTCGGATTTCGCCCCTTTGTGTATAACCTGGCCGCGGAGCTGGACCTGTCCGGCTGGGTGCTGAACAGCTCCTCGGGGGTGGAGATCGAGGCCATAGGCCCGTCCTCCAAGCTGGAGACCTTTGCCGAAAGGCTTGAATCGGAGGCGCCGCCACTGGCTCGCATCGAGACTGTGACAGTCAGAGACATCGCAGTGTCCGAGGTGGAGCTCCCCAAGCCTGGAGAATTCGCCATCCGCCATTCCGAGGCGAAGCCAGGGGAGTTTCAACCCATATCCCCCGACATCGCCATTTGCGATGATTGCCTCGACGAGCTGTTCGACCCAGCGGATCGACGCTACCGCTATCCCTTCATCAACTGCACCAACTGCGGCCCGCGCTTCACCATCATTCGGGACATTCCATACGACCGCCCCAAGACGACGATGGCGCCCTTCCCCATGTGCCCGGACTGTCAGGCCGAGTACGATGATCCGACGGACCGCCGCTTCCACGCTCAGCCGAACGCCTGCCCGGTCTGCGGCCCTCAGGTCACCTTCCGCGTGCCGTCCGATGACGGCACTGCCTCAGACCTCCCGACCGGCGACGCGAGTGTGCGGGCAACGCGGCAGGCTTTACTGGATGGAGACGTGGTGGCTGTTAAGGGGCTGGGCGGCTTTCATCTGGCTTGTGATGCCACCAACGACGAGGCCGTGAGGAGACTGCGGGAGCGGAAGGGACGCGTCGACAAGCCGTTTGCCTTGATGGCTTTCAATCTTGACGCGGTAGAGGAGTTCTGCAGCCTGAGCGACGAGGAGCGGGAGCTTCTCACCTCGCGCGAACGGCCCATCGTTCTGCTGAAAGAGCAGGCAGGGAGTGGTATCTCCCCCGCCGTAGCGCCGGGCAACGACACGCTCGGGGTCATGCTGCCGTACACGCCTCTTCATTACCTGCTCCTGGAGCCGACCGATGGCTTTCCGCCGGCACTCGTGATGACCTCCGGCAATTACTCGGAGGAGCCTATTGCCACGGGTAACCGGGAGGCATTGGAGCGACTGGACGATCTGGCGGATGCTTTTCTGCTGCACGACCGCGAGATCCACGCCCGCTGCGACGACAGCGTGACGCGCATCGCCGCGGGACAGGAGCTTCCCGTGCGCCGCTCCCGAGGGTACGCTCCGTATCCTATTCACCTCCCTTTCCCGATGCCTCAGACCTTGGCCGTGGGCGGTGAGCTGAAGAACACGTTCTGCCTCACCCGCGATCGGTACGCGTTTCTCAGCCAGCACATTGGGGATATGGAGAACTACGAGACGCTCACGTTCTTCGAGGAGATGGTGGAGCAGTTGAAGCGCACCTTCCGCATCGAACCGAAGATCATTGCCCACGACCTGCATCCGGCATACCTCTCCACCCGCTATGCCAAGGATCACGCCGAGGACTACGATGCTCGCTTCGCCATCCAGCATCACCATGCCCAGATCGCCTCCTGTATGGCCGAGCACGGCCTGACCGGCGACCGTCCCGTCATCGGCGTAGCCTTCGACGGCACCGGATACGGCACCGACGGAGCGATCTGGGGCGGTGAGTTTCTGATGATGGACTATGCCTCCTTCCAGCGCGCGGCCCACCTCAAATACGTGCCGCTTCCCGGCGGCGACGCGGCCATCCGGCGGCCGTATCGGATCGCCCTGGCCCACTTGTGGGCGGCCGGAACCGACTGGGACGAGGAGATCCCGGCGGTGCAGGCTGCTTCTGCCGAAGAACAACGGGTGCTGGCTCAGCAGCTGGAGCGCCAGGTGAACACCGTGCCCACCTCCAGCAGCGGACGGCTCTTCGATGCCGTCTCGTCTCTGGCGGGCGTGCGGCAGGAGATCAACTACGAGGCTCAGGCCGCCATCGAGCTGGAGACTCTGGTACAGGAGGGCGTCGAGGAAGCCTATCAGTTCGGGTATGGTGAAGAGGACGCTGGTGTTCACGCGGTGAACTCGGCGCCGCTCATTCGCGCCGTCGTCGTCGACGTCAAGGCCGGCGTCTCGCCGGGCGTCATTGCCGCGAAATTCCACAACGGCATGGCTCTGATGATTCGCGACACGTGCATCCGGCTGCGGGAGGAGAACCAGTTGAATGAGGTTGCTCTCTCCGGCGGGGTATTCCAGAACGTGACGCTGCTGGAGCGTGTCCTTCCCCTCTTGCGGGAGGCGGGGTTCACAGTCTATACCCAGCGGCTTGTGCCGCCCAACGACGGCGGGCTCTCTCTGGGCCAGGCCGTCGTCGCCGCAGCCAAGCACGACCGGCGCGCCGTGGAAAGGGACGCTGGAGAAGCATGAAGTTGACCGATAGGTTCCGGGATCCCCAGGCGGCTCGCGCCGTGGCCGAGGCCATCCGCGCTCGGGCCAGTCGCCCGGTGCGGCTGATGGAGTTCTGCGGTGGGCACACGCACGCCATTCTCCGCTTCGGCATTCCCTCGCTCCTGCCCGACACGGTGGACCTGCGCTCCGGGCCGGGCTGTCCCGTCTGCGTGACTGCCGCCGCCGACCTGGATCACGCCATCGCCCTGGCGCGGGTTCCGGACGTTATTCTGACCACGTTTGGTGACATGATCCGCGTCCCCGGGAGCCGTACGTCTCTCGCCGAGGCGAAGGCGAACGGGGCCGACGTGCGCGTGGTCTACTCCCCCATCGACGCCCTGCAGATCGCGCGCCAGAACGCCGACCGTCCGGTCGTCTTTCTCGGTGTAGGGTTCGAGACGACGGCGCCGATGGTCGCCTCGGCGGTGTTGAGGGCGGAGACGGAGGGGCTGGAGAACTTCTCCATCTTCAGCACACACAAACTGACCCCTCCGGCCACACTCGCGATCCTGAACGCGGGTGAGGTGGGGTTGGACGGCATCATCGGACCGGGCCACGTAACGACCATCATCGGGTCCAATGCCTGGCGCTTCCTACCGGACGAGCATCAGATGGGGTGTGCCATCGCGGGCTTCGAGCCGCTGGACCTGCTGCGGGCCATTCTGGCGCTGGTGACGATGATCGAGGATGGCCGTCCGCGGGTCGACAACACTTACGCGCGCAGCGTGAAACCGGAGGGAAACGTTCCGGCGCAGCAAGCGATAGAGCGCGTGTTCGACGTTGCCGACGCCGAATGGCGCGGTTTCGGCATCATCCCAGCCAGCGGGCTCACCGTGGCCGAGCGTTACGCCCGCTTCGACGCCGCCCGCAGGTTCTCCGTCGAGGTGGATCCGCCTCGCGAGCCCCAAGGCTGCCGCTGCGGCGACGTTCTGCGAGGCGTGCTTCTGCCGCCCGAGTGCCCCCTGTTCGGGAGAGCGTGCACCCCGCAGAGCCCCATCGGACCGTGTATGGTGAGCGCCGAGGGGGCATGCGCGGCCTACTACCGCTACGGGGAGCGTCCCTCCTAACATGGCGTCTTCGGGAGCCGCCGGCGAATGACCAGATCCAGTAGGACGAAGCGATCTGGACAGCGCGTCGACTACGACAAGATTGCCTCGTCGTACAACCGGCGCTACGCCAGCAACGACATGGCCCCCGTCGCTGCACTCCTGCAGGGTCTGGCTTGGGAGATCGACGCCGAGCGAGTTCTGGAGGTCGGCTGCGGCACCGGCCGCTGGTTGGCCGATCTGGACCTCGTGAAACGCCAGCTCTGCGGGCTGGACCTTTCTTTGGGGATGCTCCAGCAGGCGAGAGCACGGGGAAACCGGCTCCATCTCGTACGCGGCAAGGCTTCTCAACCCCCTCTTCCTGACGCTGCTTTCGATATGGTCTTCTGTGTCAACGCGATACACCACTTCGACGATCCGAGGTCCTTCGTCAGCGAAGGCCGGCGGCTGCTAAAGCCCAAGGGGGTTCTCGTCGTTATCGGATCAGATCCCCACGACTCCCACCGGAACTGGTACGTCTATGACTTCTTCAGAGGAACGTTGGAGACGGATCTCGAACGGTTTCCGTCCTGGGGAACCGTCCTCGACTGGATGGTGAGCGTGGGGTTCGAGGAAGTCGAGTGGCGGTTGGCGCAGCAGATCCTGGACCATAAGGTGGGACGGGACGTGTTGGACGATCCCTTCCTACAGAAGCAGGCCTGTTCCCAACTGGCGCTGTTGAGCGATGAAGCGTATGCAGCCGGCCTGCGGCGCATCGAGGCAGCGCTGGAGGCCGCCGCGGCAACCGGGGAGACAGTGCGGTTCCCGGTCGACATTCGCATTGGCGCCCTGATGGGTCGATGCACCAGCGATGAACGTAGAGTAAGGACGTGACGATGAAGGATAAGGTAATTCGCATGGCCCATGGGGCCGGCGGCAAGATGATGAACGATCTCATCCGAGAGATGTTCGCCGCGCCGCTGGATAACGCTTATCTGCGCCAGATGGCCGACTCGGCCGTCGTGCCCTCGGCGGAGCCGAATCCGCGCTTCGCAATGTCCACGGATTCCTTTACGGTCCGTCCCCTCATCTTCCCCGGGGGCGATATCGGCTCCCTGGCCGTGCACGGGACCGTGAACGACGTGGCTATGAGCGGCGCGCGCCCCCTCTGGCTCACCGCCGGCTTCATCCTGGAGGAGGGCCTGGCGATGGAGACGCTGGAGCTGGTCGTGCACTCCATGGCCGAGGCAGCCGACGAGGCCGGCGTACAGATCGTGGCAGGCGACACGAAGGTGGTTGAGAAAGGCCACGGCGACGGTCTCTACGTCAATACAGCCGGCGTGGGCATCGTACCCGAGGGCGTGACGATTGGACCCGATCAGGCCCGGCCCGGCGACGTGGTGCTCCTCAACGGCACCGTCGGCGACCATGGCATCGCTGTACTCAGTAAACGAGAGGGGCTCACCTTCGAGACCGCTCTGGTCTCCGACAGTGCAGCGCTCAATGGCTTGATCGAGGCACTCCTCAGGGCCGCTCCCCACGTTCACTGTCTGCGTGATCCCACGCGCGGCGGGCTGGCGGCAGCGCTGAACGAGCTGGCCGGCAGCTCTGACGTGGGTATCGAGATCGAGGAAGCAGCCGTGCCCGTGCGCCCTCCGGTGGAGGCGGCCTGCGAGATGATGGGGTTCGATCCTTTGACCGTCGCGAACGAGGGAAAGGTGGTGATCTTCGTGCCGCCGGAAGAGGCCGAGGCTGCACTGGACGCCCTGAGAGCTCACCCTCTGGGAGCAAATGCGGCGCGCATCGGGGTCGTTACCGCCGAGCACCCGGGCATGGTGCTGGCCCGCACCGGTATCGGCGGCCGGCGGGTGTTGGATATGCCGTTGGGAGAGCTGCTTCCCCGCATCTGCTGAGAGACGCAGGAGGTTCGCCGGAGGAGGCTTGACAAACCAGCCGTCCGCGGTAGAATCACCCGCACGATGGGGCATCTTATGGATCTGATCGGTATGATTGCGCATCTCCACTGCATCTGTCTGGAGCGAGGGCGATGACCGCCTAGGCTCTGGACGTACCGTGTCTTCCCAGGCCAACCGGGCCAAAGGCGGCAGCGCCCTCGCTGAACCTGTATGAGGGCCTTCGCCGGCGGCGGAGGTTGGTCTTTTTTTGTGCCTGGCCTGGGTAAACTGGGAGGAGATGATGCTGCAATCCTATCGTGTCAGAGAACGAGTAACCTCTAGCCGCGTTGAACGGGTCAGAACGCCGCTCGATGATCAACCCACCGGCCCGGCTGCGCCCACCTCATCGGCGCTGCCCGAGGAACCCCCGGTCGTATCGCTGATCGGCAATACACCCCTAGTGCCGCTCACCAAGGTGGGGGAGCTGTTGGCGCCCAGGGTCTCCGTGTACGTCAAGCTGGAGGGCCTCAATCCGGGCGGGAGTGTCAAGGACCGGGCTGCCCTCTCCATCGTTCGCGACGCCCTGCGCAGCGGCGAGCTGGGCCCGGGAAGGACCTTGCTCGACGCCACCTCCGGCAACACGGGCATCGCCTACGCCATGCTCGGCGCGGCGTTCGGCTTCCCCGTCCGTCTGGCGCTGCCCGCCGACGTCAGTCCGGAGCGAATCCAGATCTTGCAGGCCTATGGTGCTGAACTGACCCAGACCGATCCCGCCGCCGGTACGGAGGGCTCACGCTGCTTCGCGCGCGAACTCGCTGCCAGACGCCCAGACCGATACTTCTACGCTGACCAGTACAATAACCCGGCTAACCCACGGGCCCACTACGCGACCACCGGGCCAGAGATCTGGCGGCAGTCACGCGCGGGGATCACCCACTTCGTGGCTGGCCTCGGCACCGGAGGCACTATGACAGGTGTGGGCAGCTACCTCAAGGTGCGAGATCCTCACACCCGACTCGTGGGTGTGCAGCCTCAGGGCGCACAGCACGGCATCTCGGGGCTGAAGCACCTGGCGAGCGCTGACGTGCCGGGGATCTACGATGCCGGCCTGGTGGACGAAATTGCCGAGGTGAGTACTGAGAAGGCCAACGGGATGGCCCGTCGGCTGGCGCGTGAGGAAGGGCTCTTCGTGGGCATCTCGGCCGGGGCAGCCGTAGCCGCTGCACTCCGCGTGGCCCGAGAGCTGGAGCAGGGACTAGTGGTTGCGCTGCTGGCCGACGGGGGCTTCAAATACACCAGCGCGCCATTCTGGTCGGGATAATGTCAGGTCGCTGCCGCAAGGAAGCCAGCAGCCGGAGATGGGGGGCTGCCGGCTTTCGTGCGGCGGCGGCCTGGAGACTGGCTTAGTCGATGACCAAAACGCCGGACCCGTCGATCTCACTCCGTTTCATGGCCAGGAGGGCCTCGTTCGCCTCCTCCAGCGAGAAAGTCTCCACCGTCGTCTCGATGGGGATCTCGGCCGCCACCTCCAGCAGCTCTTCGGCGTCCTGCCGGGTGAAGTTGGCCACGCTCCGCACACCGCGCTCCCAGTAGAGCAGCTCATCGTAGTCGAGCTCGGGAATGGGCGACATGGTGACGCCAGCCAGGGCAACGGTGCCGCCGCGGTCGAGGTCGCGGAGAGCCTCCGGCACGATCCAGCCAGCCGGAGCGAAGATGATGCTGGCCTCCATCTTCTCCGGCGGCTCATCTCTGGCGCCGCCGACCCAGACCGCACCCAGCTCGCGGGCCAGACGGCGGTGTCCCTCGCTGCGCGTGAAGACGTAGACCTCGCAGCCCCAGTGTAGGGCCACCTGAATGGTGACGTGAGCCGAGCTGCCGAAGCCGTAGAGCCCTAGACGTTGGCCCGGTTCGACTTCACTGATCTTGAGAGCGCGGTAGCCGATGATCCCCGCACAGAGAAGCGGTGCAGCCTCGACATCGGAGAAGGTCTCGGGAATGGGATAGGCGAAGTCCTCGTAGGCGATCATCGCCTCGGCGTACCCTCCGTCGGCGTGGAGACCCGTGAAGGTGGCGCTGGGACAGAGGTTCTCCAGGCCCTGCTCACAGTACTCGCACGTCTCACAGGAGACGTGGTGCAGCCAGGCCACGCCCACCCGATCGCCTAACCGGTAGCGATTCGCCCCCTCGCCTCGAGCGGCCACCGTCCCCACGACCTGGTGCCCCGGCACGATGGGCACCTTCGGTAGATCGAGGTCGCCCTCCACGGTATGCAAGTCCGTGTGGCAGATACCGCAGACGTCAACATCGAGGCGGACCTGCCCGGGTCCCGGCTCGGGCATCGGTAGGTCGGCTGACTCCAGCGGACCTTCCTCAACCAGTGCTGTTTCGCGCAAGATCATAGCCCTCATCTGAGTCCCTCCCCTCAAGAGTCTACACTTGATGCCAGTCCAGCGTCAATTGTACTGACGTATCGGGTCTGGGACAAGCGGAGGAGACAGCGATGCGACGGCCGAGTGTACTAACTGGCAAATCCTGCTATAATTCAGTTCCTATGAAATCTCGCTACCGCTGGTTCGTTGCCTTCGTGTTCTTCCTCTTCCTGCTCCTCCATCAGGCCGATAAGCTGCTGATCGGCCCTCTCACCACGTCTATCATGGAGGATTTCCAGATCAATGAGGCCCAGATGGGCGCGGTATCCAGCCTCGCCATCGTCGTCGCCTCCGTGCTTTACCCCGTCTGGGGGTATCTGTACGACCGTTTCGCCCGCGACAGGTTGTTGGCCCTGGCGTCCTTCATCTGGGGGTCGACGACCTGGCTGAACGCCTTGGCACCCACCTATCCGATCTTCATGCTGACGCGCTCGACCACGGGTATCGATGATTCGAGCTATCCCGGTCTCTACAGCCTGCTGGCGGACTACTTTGGCCCGCGCGCTCGAGGCAAGGTCTACGGGGCGATGCAGATGTCCGGGCCGCTCGGCTACATGCTGGGCACAATCCTCGCGACGGCGCTGGGCGGGGCCTTGGGCTGGAGGAGGGTTTTCTTCATCACCGGCGGCGCTGGCATCGTCATCGCCGCGCTGATTCTCTTCATGGTCCGTGAGCGTCCGCGGGGCAGCGCCGAGCCTGAGATGGAGAGCCTCGACGAGATCAGAACGTATCATATCAACTGGCCCGCTGTCCGGAAGCTGCTGCGCATCCGCAGCCTCCCTCTGCTGATGGCGCAAGGCTTCTTCGGCATCTTCGCTTGGTACGTGTTGGTCTTCTGGTTCTTCCGCTACCTGGAGGTCGAGCGGGGCTATACCTCGGGGCAGGCAATGACGACCATGCTGGTAGCTATCGCCACCATCTCTATTGGCTACCTGTTGGGCGGCAATTTGGGCGACGCGCTCTTCAAGCGGACGCGGCGGGGGCGCATCATCGTCGGCGGTCTGGGAACGCTGGCGGCCGCCATTCTCCTCTTGGTGACGATGAGCGTCCCCGTTGGGAACCAGCTCCTGTTCACCGTTCTATTGGGTTTGACCGGCCTCGCCATGCCGATGAACGGGCCGAGTATGATGGCCACCGTACCCGACATCACGCCTCCGGAGGTCCGCAGCACGGCCCAGGCCGTCCGTAAGCTGGTCGAGGACGGCGGTGCCGCCCTGGCTCCCTTCCTGGCCGGCGTCGTCGCCACGCGCACCTCCCTGCACACAGCCATCATCTCGATCTCCGTCAGCACGTGGCTGGCGAGCGCGGCGATCCTCGTCGTTGTGGGCTACGTCGTGCCCCGTGACATTCAGGCTCTGCGAGAAACGATGAAGGAGAGAGCGGCTCGAGACCGAGCGACCACAGACTGACGACGAACTGAAATGGAAGGAGTGACGTCACCGGAGGGCCCCGCCGGATAGGGATGCACCCGGGCCGAGGGCTGCCATCCGGCACTGAGGACCATGTCAAACGAACACATCATCAACTACCCCCGCCGACGGATACAACGCGCGTTGGTGCGCAGTGTGGGTCGTCTGGTCTTACCCCTGGGCTTCCGATTGCGCATCAGCGGGCAGGAGAATTTCCCCCAGAGCGGCCCCCTCATCGTAGTGGGCAATCATCGAGCTGCGATGGAAGCCGTCCTGATGGTCGTCTACACGCCCTGGCAGGTCGAGATGCTGGGCGCAGCGGACATCCCCCACGAGAAGATCACGCAGTACGCAGCCAGGGTCTACGGACTGATCCCCATCCGTCGGGGCCGTTTCGACCGAGAGCCTTTGATCAAGGCGCTGGACGTCCTTGATCAAGGCGGTGTAGTAGCCTTATTCCCGGAGGGCGGAATCTGGAATGTCGGCCGTATGCGTGCGCATACGGGCGTGGCCTGGCTCAGCTACCGTGCCGGCGCTCCGGTGCTGCCGATCAGTTTCAGCGGTACGATGGGCGCTCTTGGCGAAGCTCTCGAACTGAGGCGACCGGAGTTAACGATGCGGGTGGGCCAGGTAATGCCGGCGGCTCACCTGCCGGAGGATCAGTCTCGCAAGGCTTACCTCCAAGCCTACGCTACGCGAACCGTGGAAGCCATCAAGGCCCTGCTCCCGCCCGACGACCCGGGGCGTCGTCCCAGAATCGCCGACGAACATTTCGAGCTCAAAGTAGCGGTCCGGGGTGATGACGAGGAGAAGAAGGATTATCCCAGGAAACTCGAGATCCGGCACCCCGACGCCCTGGCTGAAGTGCTGCACCGGCCGACCATACTGAAGATATTCACCAGCAACCTGGACTTGCCGACCCAGCCCTTGCACCATTTGGACGTGGAGAGCGATCCGTGCAAGATCGGCAGGGCGACTGAATCGATACTCAACTACCTCCACACAGAGAATCCATACCTTCTCACGTATCGTTTCGGCCCAGACCGGGCAGAGGCTATGCAGCGAGGCCTTGAAGAACTCCTGGCGCTGGCCCGCTGGGCCTGCGAATCGGGGCTCCGGCTCGACCTGACACCGATACGCCGGTACACCTCGCTCGAGACAGGAGAAGAGGTGGTTCAGGTCGAACAAGGCTCCTTCGAAAGCTGGATGTGAGCGACCGCCGTACCGAATCTCTCTCCACAGAGCGACCGGCCTCGTATGGTCAGAGTCCATAACTGAAGGTTGTGCTTGGTCTCCTTCCTCCTGTTCTCCGAGGAACTCCTCCGTCAAGCGCGATAGGCGTGCTGCAGCGCACACTCCCATACCGGACGCCCTCGCTCTGACCGATGCGTTTCGCCCGGTTATGACACGCGGAGAGGGGTTGAGTTGACGCTCTCTTGAATCCCTGTAGCATGTACCGGCGAGCACACTCTGTGCGAGTGTCCTCTTGACTTGTTGCATGGACATTCGCGGTTTGGCGCCAGCGAGGTTTCCGGCGATTACCCCGCCGATTCTCTTTGGGAAGAACGTGAAATACTACATTTGGACCATCGGTTGTCAGATGAACGTGGCTGACTCACGGCGTCTCGAGTCGGCCTTGGAGCGGCTGGGCCACACCCCCGTCGAGCGCGCCGAGGCCGCCGATATCGTCGTGCTCAACACGTGTGTGGTGCGCCAATCGGCGGAGAACAAGATCTACGGGCGGTTGGGGTCGTTGAAGCCTCTCAAGGAGGCCCATCCAGACGCCGTGATCGGCCTTATGGGCTGCTTCGTCGGCAACCGGGATGCGAGTCATCTGCTCCAGCGCTTCCCCTGGGTCGACGTCTTGATGCCGCCCTCCGACCCCCAGCCGCTCCTTCACTATCTTGC
>Ga0207797_1002646_pt1 | contig 12351 bp, 13 predicted proteins | sample PRCRCaboRojoPR_6_FD_187275 | JGI IMG/M metagenome (GOLD analysis project Ga0207797, IMG submission 187275) | Marine sediment microbial community from Cabo Rojo, Puerto Rico - PR CR 10% Liquid 1 (SPAdes) | ecosystem: Environmental > Aquatic > Marine > Coastal > Sediment | place: Cabo Rojo, Puerto... | reverse complement strand
GAAAAAGTAATTTCTCTTGGGAGAGATTCGAACCCGCGTCGCCCCGGACTCGCCGATCCGGGCTGAATCAAGCGGAACCACCCCGCGCTCCATCCAGGGCTCGATGTTGAGCGTCAGCGTCGGCTGAGTGCTCAAACTGAGCTGAAAAAGGAACACGAGGATATTGAGCGCAATCAGGGTAACGGTTATCCAGGAAAAACGATAACTCGGCCTCGTATCTCGTATCGGTATCAAGCTCTCACCGCCATCACCTTACTGATTATCCGCGACTTTGTTCTTTATATCCTCCGGATCAACTACGTCCTCCGAAGAGGAAATCCCCATCGATATGACCATCTTGATTCCCTGCTCGACGCTCATATCCAGATAGGTTACGTCTTTTTCCGGCAGGATAAAAATCTTCCCGGTAAAAGGATTCGGGGCCGAAAATATATAGACCGAGACGCTCTCACCGATGTGATTGGTAACAAAGCCGATGGTATGGCTTCCGGGGCGCGGGTATTCAAAGAGGACGACTTCCTTAAAAGAGGAAAACGAGCCCCGACCGAGTATCGCCTCGGAAATTTCCTGAGCCGGCGGGTAAATCCGCTTGACTATGGGAACTGACTTGAGGATATTGTTCAGGTAGCGCTGAACGAGTTTTCCGAGGTAAACCCGGGAGATAAAGCCAAGCAGCAGGACGACTACCAGCGTGTAGATTATGCTGAGACCGGGAATCCATTCTATCCCGAAGAGTCGCTGTAACGACCTGCTGAGCTGGTTTCCCAGCATGGTGCCCCGACCAAAGTACCTGTCAATCAGGTTATAACCGAGCCAGAGGAGATAACCGGTAATTGAAATAGGCAGTATCGCGACCAATCCGTCCACTAATACGTCGCGTAATTTTTGAATAATCGAAGAGTATTTCATCGCTGAAAGCCCAGCTCCACCGTCAATCGGTTACCCCGGGTGAAAAAATAAAGGCCTCCCTTAACGGAGGCCTTCCCTTAAATCGTATTGATAAGACGAAGTCTTAACTTCAAACTGCCCGCGATTAGACTAAAGCATCACCGGTATCTTTATCGAAAATGTGAATGTAGTCCATATCGGCAAACAGTGTAACGTCCTGGTCCGGCTTGATGTCAACTCTCGGATCCAGCTGGGCCACCAGCTCCTGGTCTCCTACCTCGGAGTGGACGATGATCTCGTCCCCGAGCGGCTCCGTAACCAGAACATGGACGTCCATGCTCTTCGATTCGTCCCCTTCGTGTATGGTCTGTTCGGCAGTCAGGTCTTCCGGTCTTACGCCGAAGGTTATGTTCTGTTCGCTGGTTCCATCGAGCTGTTTCGTTATTTTCTCGGGCAGCAATAACCTGAACCCTTCGCCTTCAATGAATATATTCCCGCCTTCCTCTTTTAACCTCGCATCAAGGAAGTTCATCGAGGGGCTACCAATGAACCCGGCGACGAATTTATTGGCTGGGTCATCGTAAATGGTCTGCGGGTGGTCGTACTGCTGAATTACGCCTTCGTCAATTACTGCAACCCTATTACCCAGGGTCATCGCTTCGACCTGATCGTGCGTCACGTACATCGAAGTGGTCGAAAGGTTGTGGTGCAGCTCCTGTAGTTCCGCCCGCATCTGGACTCTAAGCTTGGCATCCAGGTTGGACAGCGGTTCGTCAAACAGGAAGACTTTGGGATTCCGGGCTATCGCTCGTCCTACAGCAACTCTCTGTCTCTGACCGCCCGAGAGTTCTTTCGGTTTAGAATCAAGCTTGTCATGAATCCCCAGTAGATCAGCCGTCCGGTTGACCCTTTCATCGATTTCGTCCTTGGGGAGCTTGCGGAGCTTCAGCCCAAAGGCAATGTTGTTATAGACGTCCATATGAGGGTAAAGAGCGTAGTTCTGGAATACCATAGCGATGTCCCTATCCTTTGGGGGCACACCGTTTACAACTCTATCACCGATATAAACTTCTCCCGCAGTCGGTTCTTCCAGTCCCGCGACGCATCGCAGCGTGGTGGTCTTGCCACAACCCGAAGGTCCAACCAGAACTATAAATTCGGAATCCTCGATAGTCAGATTTGCCTGGTCAACGGCCGTCAAGTCGCCGAACTTCTTGGTTACGTCTTTTAACCTTACTTCAGCCATACGAAAACCTCCCGATAATTAGATTACAGCTACATTTTATGAACTCACAGATCCCGTTCTTGATCCTCTGACGAGTGTTATTTACTGCACTTCAGGGCAACTCCGTCCCGCCTGGGTAAAAGGACAGATGTAAATTAGCTTCACTTTCATCATTAGTTTAAACACTGGGCACGCGCCTTGCAAGTTTTCACCCGAGCCAGCTACATTTTAGAGGATAAAATAACTTTTAACGCTGGAACGTAACACGTATAATAATCCGTATTAGCACACTTTTTCGGCAGGAAAATTCAAGCTCCCAGGGGGGAAAATTATGCCAAAGGCTCTATATCCAGGCAGCTTCGACCCAATAACGTACGGGCACCTGGATATTATTGAAAGAGCGGAAAAAATTTTCGACGACCTGATGGTCGGAATAGTCGAAAACCCGCGAAAAGAAACGCTCTTCTCATTCAAAGAAAGGAAGGAACTTGTAGAGAAAGCGCTGGAAGAGGAGGGTATCCAGGTTTCACGGGTTATAACGTTTTCCGGGCTGCTCGTGAACTGCGCCAAACAGCACGATCGTGAATCCATAGTTCGGGGACTGAGAGCCAATTCCGACTTCGAATACGAATTCCAGATGGCTCTGACGAACAGGGATCTGGCCCCGGAAATAGAATCAGTATTCTTGATGACGGCGGGGGAATATTCTTTTCTCAGTTCGAGCATCGTCAAAGAGGTAAAAGAACTGGGTGGGGACGTCAGCAGCTTCGTGCCTCAGGTCGTGGAAGAAAAACTTGCCAGAGAATTCTCGCTGGAGACGTAAGTTACTGGTAGTGGACCCACCGTTTGGAAAGCCTCATATTGATCGCCGTCAGGATAAATACGATAAAGAAGAGAATGTAAGCGGCGGCTGAGGCGTACCCGAACTCGAAATTGTTAAACCCTTTCTGGAAGAAGAACATCACTATGGTCTGAGCACTGTCCAGGGGCCCAGCTGTTCCCGACCAGAGCACGTAGACCTGAGTGAAGACCTTAAAGGCTCCGATCATCGAGATAATCAAAACGAAGAAAGTGGTCGGGGTGAGCAGCGGCAGCGTAACGTGGCGAAAGAGCTGAAATCTATTTGCTCCATCCACCTTTGCCGCTTCGTAGTAATGTTCGGGTATGTTCTGTAACCCCGCCAGGAAAAGAACTACCTGGAACCCCAGGAACTTCCAGACCCCGAAGATTATCAGCAACGGAATCGCCAGGGCCGGAGTATTGAGCCAGCGAAAGTCCCCGAGACCGACGAAGCCCAGTATGTGATTCACCAACCCATAATCTGCGTTAAAGAGCCAGACGAAAACGGAAGCCCCGGCGACCATCGGGGTTATCCAGGGAAGGAAGAAAGCCGTCCGGAACCAGTCCCGGAAACGGAGCTTCTGGTTCAACAAAATAGCTATAAACATCGCAACTATCATCGTCACCGGAGTGCTAACCAGGGCGTAATAAACTGTGTGCCAGAGGGCCGATCCGAATTCCGGATCGGTAAACAGCTCGGCGTAATTCTGAAAACCGATAAACGTGCCCGAATTTTTCAGCACGTTCCAGTCAAAAAGGCTGATTTTAAACGACCGGATCAGCGGCCAGAAAGAGAAAGTGCCCAGCACCACGAGAGTCGGGAGCAGGTATACATAAGCCCAGAAGGTTTCCTTCCAGAAGCTGAGCTTTTTCAGCTTCCGCTTCTTATAACCAATTAAACCGGTTAGTTTGTCCAGAATATTTTGCAAATTTGCCTCCGAACGTTTTGAAGACCTCAGCTAACCCTTACCTCTTCCCAGGTAGAAACCATCGTATCCAGCGACTCCTGTAAATGCGCCGGTTGAAACTGTTCCAGAATAATCGGACCCTCGTATTCCTTTTTCTTGAGAGCCTCAAACAAACCGAGCAAGTTCAGGTTTCCGGATTCCATTTCCAGCTGCTGGTGATCGCTACCCTCGATGACTCCATGAAGGTGGAGGTTGATAATTGAATCGGAGTTCTCGTAATAGTGGAGAACGGGGTCTTCGTCGTGCTTTACCAGGTGGCCAACGTCGATACACCTGCCGTAACCGACGTCGTCGAGAAATCCCTGTAGCCTGTGCAGGTCCGTAAACAAGTTTTCCACGGCAATTTTTCCCGGATCAAGCCGCTCCTCTAACTCGCGTAAAGACTTCTTTGCCCGTTCGAGCTGGTTCATGTACTGTTCTATCTCAAACAGATGCGTCAGGGGAGATCCCCCCGGGTAGTAGATAGGGGTCACGTGGAGCGTGTAGACCAGGGGGTCGAGCGCTTCGGCCTGCCTGTAGGCCTCCGCAACTACCTTTACCGAGGCCTCCCGCAGGTGTGGGTTTGCCGTCGCCAGCTGGATACTCAACGGTAAATGAATGCTGTACTCCAGCCCCTTCTCCTCTCGCAGTTCTTCCAGTTTGCCGATCGTCCTATCCTTTAGCGGCAGGTTCCTTGGGTACTCCAGCGTCAATTCCACCACGTCAAATTCATCCGGGGTCCGCTTTACGTTTTCAAGCAAATTCAAGTTGGGGTAAGTAAGCGAAGTGGACCCCAGTTTAAATGGAAAATTCTTGATCAAATTGACCTCCAAGAGAAAACGCGGGGGCGAAACCGCCCCCGCGGGTTAGATTTCTACTTTGCGTATTCTTTGGCAAATTTCTCAGCGCCTTCCTGCAGCAGCTGTTCCGGTTTGCCTTTGCCGAGCATAGTCTTCTCGAGAATGCTACCAAATATATTTCTGACGGAATACCAGTCCGGATGATGCGGATAGACGAAACCTTCCTTCATCATCTGAGTAGTTGCCTGTCTCTTCGGGTTTTCATCGAGGAAAGCATTCCATTCATCCGAGTTCAGCGCGGATAGAGTAACGGGAATGTAGCCGGTCTTCTTTGCCCAGTAAATAGTCCACTCGTCCCTGATCAGAAACTTGATGAATTTCAGGCCGGCGTCTACCTGAGCCTCGCTATTTCCCGCCTGGAAGAGACCGACATTGGTTCCCTGAATCATCGATTCCCCGTTCGCCGGTCCGTCGGGCAGCGGAGCCGTATCCCATCCGTGATTTCCCTTGCTTGCCGACGCGACGTAGGGTGCCCCGGCAGAAGAACCAATGTACATAGCGACTTTCCCGGAACCAAAAGGCCCGCTGAGGTAACCGGTCTGGTAAAGGCTGGACTCTCTGAGGTCGGCCATGAAGTTCAATGCCCTGACCCCGGCTTCGGAATCGATTAAAAGTTCCGACTTGTCGTCGCTGAGGAAACTGCCGCCCGCTTGATGGTGAAAGAGCGAGAACAATTCTGGCGTCGGCCGCAGTCCAAAGCCGTACTGGTCCATTTCACCGTCGCCATCCTCGTCAACTGTCAGCTCTTCCGCCGTTGCAAGCAGCTCCTCCCACGTTTTCGGCGGTTCCTCGATCAGATCCGTATTGTAAAATAGCACCATAGCGCTTTTATTGAAGGGCAGGGTGTACATATTCCCGTGGAACGTGCAGGAATCCTTCAAAGCCCCCGGCAGGTTATCGATCAATTCCTGACTAACGACTCCTTCCAGCTGCTTCATCAAATCCGCGTTGACGTACTGGATCGTCCAGTCCTCGTATTGCTGAGAAGAAACCGGCAGTTTTCCGGCAGCGGCCGATGTAGTCAGCTTCTGACTCAACTCCCCGTAACCGCCCTGATCCACCAGCTTGACGTCTATCTCCGGGTGTGCCTCCTCAAACTGCGCCGTAATATGCTCGAGAGCCTTCTTGTGCTCCCTGTGCATGGCATGCCAGAAGGTAACTTCAGTCTGGCCAAACGCAAACAGACCGAGACCAACAACCAGGCTAAATACTACAAAAGCGACAATAATTCTTTTTGACATATCTGCACCTCCGTCAGGCAGGTTTGTTCTGAAGTCGGGTAAAATTACCAGCACCAATCGCTTTTTATTTCGGGAGAACCACCTCCTTTAGCCTACTTGATGCCACTGCGGGCCACTCCCTGGATAAACTGTTTCTGGGCGAAAAAGAAGATAATTAAAATCGGTAAAACGGCCATCGTAGAGGCCGCCATAAGCTCGGCAAAGTGAGTTCCAGCCTCCGACCTGAAGACCGCCAATCCGACCGGGATAGTTCTCATGCTCGGCTTGTTCGTCATAATTAGTACCCAGAGAAAGGCGTTCCAGCTACCGACAAACTTGAACAAAGCGACAGTTATTATTCCCGGCTTTGACAGGGGGACGACGACCTTCCAGAGAAACCTGAATCGACTGCATCCATCGAGCTGGGCCGCATCCCAGAGCTCGTCCGGGATGGTCTTAAAGTACTGGCGCAGGAGGAAAATACCAAATATCGAGGCAATCCAGGGAACTATCAGGATCTGGTAGGAATCCGTCCAGCCCAGGTTGCTGGCGAGCATGAAGTTGGGAATCAACCGAAGCTGCCCCGGAAACATCATTAAACCCAGCAAACTGAGAAACAGCACCCTCTTGCCAAAGAAATCCATCTTGGCAAACGCGTAGGCGGCCAGAATGGTCGTCAGCACCTCTCCGATCGTCGTCATTATGGAGACGAAGAAAGAATTGATAAAGTAACGATTGAAAGGCGCGGCATTCCAGGCTTTCACATAATTCTGCCAGTGCAGCTCGCTCGGAATCCACTTCGGCGGAACCACGTTGACCTCGCCGGGTGGCTTGAAAGAAGTCGTCACCATCCAGTAAAAAGGCAACAGAACGGCGACAACCAGTGCGAGCAGGGCGAAATAAGTGAAAAATTTATATAGCGCTTTTTTGAGATTCATTGAGTTAATGCTTCGCCTTCAGCTTTCCCGAAAACTTCATTTCGATCTCCTCCCAGTTTTCCAGGACGAGAACCTCCGACCCGGCCGCCCGAAGTTCCTCTCGCGGGAACAACCCCAGCCATTCCAACAGAACTGGCATTACTCCGGTCAGTTCGTATACTGCCGCATCGTTCGGATGATCTCCGATACCGACCGGGTTGCGGCAATCAGAACCGGACGTCAACAGTTCGCTGAGCAGAGAACGTTTGTACTCCCGGTCGTTATCGTACCGGTGAGGCTTCATGAACAGCTCCACCCCGGCCTGGTTCGGAACGGGAAAGCCGTGAGAATTCAACCACTCGACCGTTCCCGGACGCATGGAATCGCCCGAATCATCATGCCTGCCGGTCAGGTAGAATAACTCTACCCCCTTAGAGTTTACCTTATTGAGAAAATCGGCGGCCCCCGGGGCTGGTTGGTCGTGCTGCAGGTACTTCCCGGAAAGGAATAATCTCCAGAACTCGTCCAATTCTTCCGAGCTCAGGTATTCTTCAAACCCACCAAATTTATCCGAGGTCTTTTCGTAGACTTCCCGCCTACCCAGATCTGCAAGCGAACGCTCTAGCCTCTCCGACGGATCAGCTATCGTATTATCTATATCGACTATAAGACAGTTTAACTCCATTTAAAAACACCTTAAAACACCGCACTTCTCCGAACCACGGACGCTGAATTATTTATATATTTACCATCGTGATTATATAAACCAGAAAAAATATTTCAATATGATCGACGAAAAATATATAACAAAATCGGCTGGCAGCTCCCGGTTATCTTTTTCCGTAGCTTATTATTTTAACCGATTTATTTTGGCAACCCAAATGATTGACCCGGAAAATATAACACCAATTATTTACCGGGCCATTATCATCTTGAGGGAGATGGCCAAACATCACAAGCTCTATTTCATTTCCCCGGTCGTTCGGCACTTATCAGTGAGGAGCCAGATATCCCCCAGTAAAACGCTCTTCCGTCGCGCTCCGGCTGGAGCGGCGATATAAATATTGCAAGAAGAAAAGAAAAACTCTATCCTATTTTGGTGGCGAAATCCTTAGACCTCAAGGAGGGGGTAGTTTGAAAAAAGTCATTATAATGGGTGCAGCCGGGAGGGACTTCCACAATTTCAATACAAATTACAGGAATAACGAATCGGTGGAAGTTGTGGCATTTACGGCAGCGCAGATACCGGACATAGCGGGAAGGAAATATCCGTCAGAACTGGCCGGGGACCTCTATCCGGACGGGATTCCGATCGAGCCCGAGTCGGATCTGTCGGAGCTAATTCAACGACACGAAGTCGACGAAGTCGTGTTTTCCTATAGCGACGTGCCGCATCAGCACGTAATGGAAAGGGCTTCTCTGGTCAACGCCGCGGGGGCGGATTTCAAACTACTGAGCCCGGAAAACACCACTCTAAAATCTTCTAAACCGCTGATTACCGTTACGGCCGTTAGAACCGGCTCGGGAAAGAGCCAGACCACTCGACGCGTAACCGACGTGCTCCGCGAGATGGGCAAAAAAGTGGCTGTCATCAGACACCCGATGCCTTATGGAGATCTCGTCGCTCAGAAGGCACAGAGGTTCGCGGAATACGAGGACATGGACAGATACGACTGCACGATAGAGGAGAGGGAGGAATACGAACCCCACATAGACCGGGGCAATATATTATTTGCCGGCGTCGATTACGAGGAAATACTGCGCCAGGCCGAAGAGGAAGCAGACGTCATCGTCTGGGACGGCGGCAATAATGATTTCCCGTTCTACGAGTCCGACTACAGCATAGTTCTGACGGACCCGCTGCGAGCCGGTCACGAAAGAACATACTACCCGGGCAACGTCAGCATCAGAATGGCTGATCTCGTAGTTATCAACAAAGTTGAAACGGCCACGCCCGATCAGGTAAATAAAGTTAGGCAGAGCGTCCGGGAGTTCAGTGACGGAGCAAGGATTATCGAGGCCAGTTCCCCGTTAACCGTAGAGGACCCCTCGGTCATCTCGGGCAAAAGAGTTCTGGTTATAGAGGACGGCCCGACGGTTACTCACGGAGAAATGGACCTCGGGGCAGGAACTCTGGCCGCAAAGAAATACGGAGCAAAAGAGTTGTTAGACCCGAAACCCCACGCCGTGGGCTCGTTGAAGGAAACTTTCGAAACTTACCCGCACGTTCCGGAACTTCTACCGGCCATGGGTTACGGAGAGAAGCAGATCGCGGACCTGGAAGCGACGATCAAGAACTGTTCCCCCGAAGGTATCGTGATCGGTAGCCCGATTGATCTCAGGCGATTGATAGATTTCGACGTACCGACTACCAGAGTAACTTACGAACTCCAGGAGCTGGGCAAACCCACCCTGGAAGAGCTATTGAACGATCTGGAGGTTTTAAAATAACAGTGGAAGGCCAGAATCTCAACATAGTTAGACACCCCTTGATCCAGAACAAGTTAACCTATCTCAGGGATAGGAATACGGACAATCAGGATTTCCGGTTGATCCTGGAAGAACTTACCACGCTGATGGTTTACGAAATCACCAGAAATTACCCCCTGGAGGAGACGAAAGTGGAGACCCCGCTGGAGAAGACGACTTCCGAAACGCTGGCGACGAACGTGGCCCTGGTTCCTATCCTCCGGGCCGGGGTCGGTATGCTGGAGGGGGTCCTCAACCTGATCCCGAAGGCACGAGTCGGCCACATTGGTCTCTACAGAGATCACCAGACACTCGAACCGGTAGAATACTATAAAAAACTTCCCCAGCCGCTGAGCGAATTCCAGATTATCGTCGTGGACCCGATGCTGGCAACCGGCGGAACGGCGAAGGCCGGAGTAGAACTCGTCAAAGAGGAAGGAGGAGAAAACGTCCAGTTTCTCTGTCTCGTCGCGGCCCCGGAAGGAGTAGAGAACTTCTCGAAAAAACATCCGAACGTCCCCATATACACGGCAGCAGTAGATGATCACCTGGACGAGGAGGGCTATATTCACCCGGGACTCGGTGATGCCGGCGATAGGCTCTTCGGTACGTAATTTTCGGGCCTTTTTTCGAAAAAAATATAGGTCCCGGCAGCCGTCCGGGCGCCGGGACCAGAAGTTTTCCGTTCCTTCTCGTCCGCCAGCTACTTCACGCTACTCGTTTCCGTACCGGTTGTAGTGAACTACGTCGTCCAATCTGGCTCTGGTTTCCTCTCTTTTCTGGTCCGGAACACCCAGAGGCAGCAGGTAGGTCAGGCGGATGTCCTGGGGCAGTCCGAGCAACTTTTTCGCCTCCGACTCGACTGAACCTTCCTTGTTCTCGAGATCGTAGACGTCGAGCCAGTAAGCCCCGAGATCAAGACTGTAAGCGGCCAGGGCCATGTTGTGGGCGGCAACAGCACCTTCTTCGATGAAGTGGCTGGTACCACAGCCCGTAATCGCTATAGCTATCGTTATCGGGGCATTTTTTATTCCGGCCGTGTAAATAGTCACCCGCTTCGTCAGCTGATATAGTTCCTTTTTGATGTCCTCGTCTTCAATTACGACGAACTGCCAGGGCTCACAGTCCCCGAAGCTCTCCGACCAATAACCTGCCTGCAGGACTGAATTCAGTTTCTCGTCTTCGACGGGCTCGTCCTTGAACTTGAATACCATCCTTCGTTCTCTAATGGCTTTCAAAACTTCGTTATCGATCATATTTTTCTCCTCCAGTGTGTTTTATCAGTTCCGTTCCCATTCCACGCTCTCCATCCCCAATATTATTGTATGGATCACGGCTCAAACTACAATAACATTTGCGCCCCAGGAAAGTCTTTACGGGGAAATCGCCCGTCTTACGATCCGACCCCGTTCCAGGAAAAATATCTTTGAAGTGACGGAAGCAAGAGAATCGAAGTTTTGTTCGGCAATTAAGACCGAATTGCCGGCACTAACGTTTTGCTCCAGCAGTTTCAGTATCTTTTTCGTAATTCCCGGGGCCAGACCCTCGGTCGGCTCGTCCAGGAGCAACAATTCCGGATCGGTTAGCAACGCCCGGGCCATAGCCACCATGACCTGCTCTCCCCCGGAAAGTTTACCCGCCATCTGTTCTAAATGAATTTCGAGCTCGGGGAAAAGATCGATAGCAGCTTGCCCGATCCGCGCCCGTTTAGCTCTATCACCGACCAACTTCAAATTCTCCGCAACGGTCAGACCTTTAAATACCCGTCTTTCCTGGGGAAAATATCCGATGCCGAGTTCAGCCCTCCTGTGAGGTGGAACTTCTCGCAAGTCTTGCCCCCGAAAAAGTATCTTTCCTTCCGTCCTGACCAACCCCAGCACCCCCTTGAGGGTGGAAGTTTTTCCCGCGCCATTTCTCCCCGTCAACCCGAGGACTTCACCCCCGGAGAGGGAGAGTGTCAGGCCACGCACGGCCCTGAAATCCCCGTAAAAGACCTCGTAATCAGTGAGCTTTAGCATTACCGCCCCTTCTTAACTTCTCGCGGGTCAATCGTATGTCCCTCCAGATACTCCTTCACGGAACGCCGCTCTTTGATGATCCCGGGCGGACCTTCAGCCACCAGCTTCCCGGACTTGAGAAAACCAATTTCGTCGGCCACTGAGAACAAAACGTTCCGGTCGTGCTCGACGAAAATTAGACCCTCGACGCCGACTCCTCCCCGGGGTTCGGACTCCGTCAGCCCGATCAGAAGATCCGAAATACGCTCAGCAGAATCCTGATCGACCCCGGCGGTGGGCTCGTCAGCCAGTAAAACTCTCGGCCGAGTCGCCAGCGACGTTGCCAGATCGAGCAGGCGCTTCTCTCCGTAAGGTAAACTCGCGGCTATTTCGTCCGATCTGCCGGCTAGCTTGAATAGCTGGAGCAATCTTTCGACTTCCCTCTCTGGATCGATCCGGCAGAAGGGGTTTTTGGCCCGGGCAGCACCCAGAAGGTGGTCCCTGACGGAAAGACCGGGGAAAAGACTCGGTCTTTGCGGAAGATAGACCAGCCCCTCCCTGCTTCTCCGCTCAACGGGCCAGCCAGTTATTCTTCGGCCCAGGAACTCGATGAATCCCCCGGAAACGTGCAACTCCCCCGAGAGCAGTCGTAAAAAAGTGCTCTTCCCCGCTCCGTTGGGCCCCATTATTCCTTTCGTTTCCCCGGTTTTCAGGGTGAAATCCATCTCCCGCAGCGCCGCAAAGCCGCCATAACTCTTGCTGAGACCGCTGACAGATAACAAATTTCTAACCATGCCGTTCCCCAGTTAGTTTCTCAAATAATTTCCTAACCAGCCCGACAACCCCCCGAGGGAAGACGAGGACGGAGACCAAAATTAACCCGCCGACCAGGATCGGATAGATCTTACCCGTAATTGCCGACAGACTGTCCCGGATAAAAGTCAGGAGCGCCGATCCGATAAAAGGTCCGACTACAGTCCCGGCTCCA
>Ga0207797_1002645_pt1 | contig 12355 bp, 4 predicted proteins | sample PRCRCaboRojoPR_6_FD_187275 | JGI IMG/M metagenome (GOLD analysis project Ga0207797, IMG submission 187275) | Marine sediment microbial community from Cabo Rojo, Puerto Rico - PR CR 10% Liquid 1 (SPAdes) | ecosystem: Environmental > Aquatic > Marine > Coastal > Sediment | place: Cabo Rojo, Puerto... | reverse complement strand
GGCTCAGCGCCACGCGCACGTCATCCTGAGGTTCCACGTAGACCGCTGCTTCCCCCGTCGGGCTCTCAGCAGCGGGATGGCCTGTCAACTTCAGCTCAGGAGAATCGTTGAAGCCGTAGGGGCTGATCAGCTCGCTGCGCTCGGTCCGATCGTTCAGCCCGTCGTCATCGGCATCTTCCACCAGCGGATTGGAGAACACGAAGGCGTGACCACGGACCGGCAGACGCGACGTCCATCCGCCCGTCCATCCGCCGGTGCCGTCGTGGAAGACCTCCTCGCCGTCAGAAAGGCCGTCTCCGTCCGTGTCATAGACGTCGATGCCCGTGCCAATCCGGTACTCCAGCCCATCGGGGAGCCCGTCCCCGTCGGTGTCGCCCCTGGTGGGATCTGTGCCCAGGTCCTCCTGGGCGTCGTGCTCGAACTGATCCGACAGGCCGTCCAGGTCCGTGTCCCAGCTATCAGGGTTCGTCCCCAGGGTGGCCTCACGTTTGTTCGACAACCCATCCCCATCCCGATCGGGGTTGATCACCTCCGACCAGGACCACAACTGGAAGAGGTCATTAGGTAGTACGTCCAGGTAGAACGTCATCGGCTCCCATCGATCCTCGGCATCGAGGTCGTCCGGGAGGTCGGTGTACACGGACTCCCGGTCGCAGTCCCAGAGCTTACATTCCTCGTAGAACGTCTTCGCCTCCGCCGTGGACGCTACTTCGAGCCGGACGTTGCGCAGCGCCTGGTCGAACCGGAACTCGACCCCCACCGGGTCCCGGCAGGTCAGCGTGCGGCCGCTGCGGGAACACGATCTACCGCCGTTCTGGTTGACGGCCGTGGAGCCGCTGGAGCTGCCGTGGAACGCACAGGTAACCCAGCTGTCCCAGAGATCGTCGTTGCTGCCGTCGCTGGTGCGCTCGATCTCGCCCAAACACTCGTCGGTGACCCGGAAGCGGTTCCCCACCACCACACCCACCGCCGGGTCCATGATGTCCGTCTCGAAGTCGACGAACGCCAGGTCCTCGAACGTCGTCAGCTCGTCCACGTCGTAGAACAGCTCCGTCAGCGCCTTGGCGAGCCGCTCCGTTAAGCCAGCGCCGCCGCCGGTGATGGCGAAGACGAGGAGGTCTATGAACGACCAGAGGCCAACCAGAACCGCCCCCACCGGATTCAGGCTGATCACGAACAGGGCCACACTGATGATCGTCAGGATAGCCGCGTAGACGGCCATCTGCTTGACCGCCGGCGAGTCCCAGTCCCAGCCCGTGCTCGCCACGCCGAGGAAGAAGCCCGTCCATATGGCCGCGACGGAGGCGACGGTGGCGATGAACCCGAGCTTCCGCGCACCCTGGCCGGCGTTGTCGGCGAAGATCTTCATCCGACCGCCGAAACTCCCCACCGCACCGGCGAAGTTCAGCGCCTGCCGCATCGTGTTCATGGCAAAGACGGATTTGCCGACGTAGAGAACGATCCTGCCGGCCGTCAGGTACTCCGGAGGCAGGAATCCCAGCTCGACGTCACGCTCCTCCTGTTCGCGCTGGTACTGCCAGGTCTGCGTCCTGTCGTCACCGATGCGCAGTCCGGCGCCAACCTCCCCCAGGTCAGCCGCCTCCAGGAGATAGGCCGGGAGACTCTCGCGGTTGTTCTGGAGCTGATCGGATACCTCCGCATCGTCGCGGCTTCCGGCAGCCAGAGCCTGCCCATCCAGCCGGAGCATGCGCGTCTGACCCAGGAACCACGCCGTGTAGAACATCTCCAGCACCAGCCGCAGGTCTTCCTCGGTCAAGTCCGGATACTCCGCCTCCAGATCCTCGAGGAGCACGGCCAGGGCCTCATCGTCATATCGCTCGTCCAGCAGATCGAGAATTGACTGGAGATCGAGGGATTCCCAGCCGGCCGGACCCGAGGCTTCGTCCTCATCGTGAGCGTAGACGCCGTTCTTCAGACTCCGACGTGTGCTCATCGCCACCTGGTCCAGGTCCAAGTTGAACGTTGACGGAGCTTCCAGCACCCCCTGGTCGTCGAGCCCGTACAGCCCGACCTCCTCCTCCGTTGCGACCACCAGGGAGGGATTCGCATCGGTCGGGTAGCCGTGGACATCGAGGAAATCCCGAATGCGCGAGGGGAGATCCGACAGCCCCTCGTCGACGTGACCATACGGCCCTTCTGGCAAGTTCACGGCCACCAGCGTGGACGTCACCCCCCAGGTCTTGTCCAGCGGGGTGTTGGGGCTGGTGAAACGCGTCTCGACGGTGTCCTCCCCCGGCTCCCCGTCCAGCGGAGGCGTCTGGTGGGTGAGGAAGGTGTTGCTCAAACCCAGGAGCAGGTTGAAGACCCATCGATCATCGTCAGGGTAGTCCGGGGTCCCCAGAATCGCAGACCTCACGTTCCGGCTCTTCGTGACCCGCAGCCCGGTGACCCGGAATGAGTCTGACTGGGTCCCGATGGTCACGACGGAGGACCTGACCTCGCCCCCTATCTCCTGATCTTGCGTGAGCTGCGCGGTCCAGACCAGCTCGACCTTCTCCCAGCGCACGTCGTCTATCTCGTCGGGCCCATAGACGATCTTCGTGTGGAAGGCGACCTTCCGGCCGCCATCGCCGATCGGCGTCACCGGGGCGTACAGCGTGTACGTGCCGTCATCCTCCTCGAAAACCGTGACGTCGTACCGCCGCGCCAGCTGCCGGTCGGGGGCCTGGTTTGTGTGGATCCGCAGCGTGGGGAAGAGACGGATGTCCTCCACCGAATCATCGAGATCCTGGATCTGCCCCTGCTCATCGTAAGGCCAGTCGAGGTAGCCCGTGCTGTAGCGGAGGTGTCCCAAGTCCTCAGGCTGAACCTGAATCTCGATATACTGATACCCGTCGAATCCGCTCCCCTGCGTCGCCAGGGAGAAGGTCTTGCTGTAGCCTGTCCGGGCGAAGGGCGAGAGATCCACGTTATCCGGCACCTCGTCACCGTCGTTGTCCTCGTCCCACAGGTTGGGCACGCCGTCCGCATCCGGGTCCCAGTCGTCTGCCACGCCTGCCAGGCGGGGCGCGGCGCCGACCGGCTCCGGCCATTCGGCGACGTCGGTTAGGCCATCGAGGTTCGAATCGGGCTGGAACGGATCGCTGACCCAGTGCTTCCCGCCGCTGTAGAAGCCGTCGAGCTCCAGGGTGTCCGTGATCAAGTCCCGGTCGCTGTCGTAGTACTCGGCATCGGTGCCCAGGCAGTACTCGTCGGCGTCGACCAGGCCGTCCCCGTCCGCATCCGCCGTCGTACTCCCGTCACCACAGGCATAAGCCGGATCCGACTGCTGCGCCAGGGGTGCCTCCGAGGGGAGCCGGGCGGCGATCCGGTCGTACGACCCCGCCCCGGACGCGGGGTCGACCTCTAGCCCCTCCATCGGCCGCACCGGAAGCCCTACGGCCTCGGCGAACGTCTGCGCCGGCGCGGCGTGGGCCTGGCGGGCCTGAAACTGGACGATACCCAGCACGTGCAGCACCGGCGACAGGACGATGATCGCACTGAGACCGACCGCCACCAGCGCGTAGGCCCAGCGCCGCCGCCGGGCGAGGAACACCACCCCGCCAATCCCGGCCAGGTAAAGGAGACACCCGGCGCCGCTCCCACCGGTGCTGGCCCCGGCCGGCTCGGATGCAGCCGCAACCGGTCGAAAGCCGACCTCTCCCGTGGGGGGTTCCGTCCCCCGCCCCGCCAGCGATCGTTCGAATCGGAAGTCGACGACGATGTGAGCCTCGGCGTCGTACGTGTCGCTCACTCTCTCCATGCGCAGATCCACGACCTGGCGCACGGGCAGCCCCTCTTCGTCGACCCAGAGCTGACCCTGCCCCTTCATCCGCTGCAGCGTAGGCGCGGCAGACAGCTCCATCCCCGGCGGCAGAGGCCGGCCGTCCTCGCTCAGCCTCGCCTCCGCCCCTCGGCGCACGTGCTCGGCGAAGCGCGCCCCGTCGATGTCGTAGGCATAGCAGGTAAGATCGGTCTCACCCGGGACCTCTTCCCCGGCCTCCGTGCAGAGCCCCACGTTCTCCGCGGCCACCAGGTAGCCCAGGTAATCGCCCGTCGGCGACGAGAGGCCGGCGGGATTCTGGATCGGCACCTGCTCCCCGTCCCTGAGAAGATACGTCTCCGTGCCGTCCTGGATCAGCTCTACCGGCCGTGAGTCGAAGCCGCCGCCCTCCAGGCGCAGCCGGATGCGCGCCTCGTCGGGAAGGGTGACGTCCCCCTCGATGTGCAGATCCACGCGCTCATCCGTCTCACCGATGGTGCTCGGCCGGGCCCGCGGGATCAACGTCTGCTCGGCATCGGCGCTGAAATGGTAAACGCCGATCTCCTGGGCTCGTTCCCACACGCTTCTCAGAGGATCGGGCGGGGAGTCCACCGCGCCGGCCGTCAGCGGGTAGGCGAGAGAGGCCAGCAGCACAGCAGAGAGGAAAACGAGGGAGAACCGAAGAACGTATACGGGCTTCATTGATGGCTCCTTGATCATCGCACAGGTTGCCCCTGGACCGCGTCGTCCCGAGCGCGGTGGCGTTCAGATAGTCGGGTTGAGCTCGTCCCGACGAGAGAACCTTTCAGGTTGGCTGGCTTAGCCGGCCGGGTCCTTCCGGCTGGCTAGGCGAACAGGAGTTGATTCAGCTCTTCAGCAGAGAGAATCCGCCGTCGGCGGCCCGTCAACACAACAGCCTTGGCGTTGTTCGAATCGAGGCCGACGAGTAGAAGATCGATACCGTCGCGAAGCGCAGCTATAAGAGACCCCAGTGGGAAGTCCGGCAGGTCAGACGAGGCGAGATCGAAGATCAGGATGCTGGGAAGGCCATCTTCCGGACACCGCGGAAGCTCGGTGAGGGGTGTCTCGGCTCGCTCCACGACGATGGACGGGCGGGTCCTGAGGCTGGCCTCCAGGCCAGCCATGAAGAGGGATTCCCCGCACAGAACGACACGGCGTTGCTCTTGGTCCATAGCCCTATTGTAGGGGCAGACGACCGCCGTGTCACTGTACGGAGGTACAGAAAAAGTACAGTCTCAGACTTCCTCACCCAACCCGCGGCGCGCGGCCCACGCGATGGCCTGGGCCCGGCTCTCCACCTGCAGCTGCTCGACAATCTGGCCCATATGATACTTGATGGTCCGCTCGCTGAGGGACAGCGCGGCGCCCACTTCCTTATACGTCAAGCCCTGAGCCACCAGCTTGAGAACCTGGACCTGGCGGGGCGTCAGCACTCCGAGAACCTCCTCCGGCTGATCGATGGACGCGCTGGTGCGACGGTACTCCTTGAGGATCCTGGCCGCCAGCTTCGGGGAGAGGACGGCGGATCCACCCACCATATCCGCAAGAGCGTTGAGGAATGTATCGGGATCCGCGCTTTTCAGTAAGTATCCCGAGGCCCCACTCTTCACCGCCTCAAACAGGTCCTCTTCGGCTCCGGAGGCGGTCAACATCATCACTTTCACATCGGACAGCTCGGCCTTAATCCTGCGCGTCGCCTCCAGGCCGTCACAGCGGGGCATGCGAATATCCATCAACACCACGTCAGGACGCGAGCTCCGAGCTTTCTCCACTGCCTCCAGTCCGTTCCGGGCTACTCCCACCACATCGACACCGTGGGCCAGCAGCAGGTTCCGCAGTCCCTGCGCAAACAGCGGGTGATCGTCCACTACCAGCACCCGCATGGACAGCGAGCTCGCATCCTGATCGCCGAGGTTCAGCGGAGCCTCTACGATGACCTTCGTGCCACAGCCGGGCGCAGACCGCACCTCGAGGCTGCCGCCCATCTTCTCGGCTCGTTCCTGCATAATCCTCAGCCCGAAATGGCCTTCGCTCTCCGTCCCTCTCTCCTGCAAATCGGGGTCCCGGAGGAAGCCCGGTTCGAAGCCGCGCCCCTCGTCGGCGATGATGACCTGAGCGGCCTTGTCAGAGAAGGTGAAGAGCACCTCCGCCGAGTCGGTCCCGGCATGCTTGCGCACATTCGTGAGAGCCTCCTGGATGATGCGCAGCAGCTGCACCTCCACAGCCGGGGTAAACGGCCGCTCCGGCGGATTCTCCGGCAGACTGAGCGTGGCCAGCAGCTCGTAGTTGGCGCTGACTCGTGTTGCGTACTGTTCCAGAGCGGAGAAGAAGTCCCACCTCTCGGGCGAGCCGCCGGGCTTGGCCCCCAGGATGAACTCGCGGGCGTCCGCGTGGGCATCACGGGCGATCCGGGCCAGGCGGCTCAGGAGCGCATCGGCCGCCTCCTCCCGACCTTGATCGTGAAGCTTGCGGACGGTCTGGACCTGCATGGTGACGTATCCCAGGACCTGACCCAGGCTGTCGTGGAGCTCCCGCCCGAGGCGTTCGCGCTCCTCCAGGGCAGCCAGGGCCCGCTGCTGGTCCATAAGCTGGGTCTGAGCGCGCCGGGCCTCCGTTATGTCCCGGAGGACGATCAGGCGGCCAATATCCCGGTCTCGGTGATTGGTGACAGAGGAGACGCGCAGGTGGTACAGACGCTGTGATTCGCCAACCTCCAGGACGGCCTCTCGCTCGGTCGACGGCGGTTCCCCACACAATCGTCTGAGGTCCGGCCAGTCCTGGAGCGCCTCCTGAGCGGGACGCGCGGTTAACTCAGAGGCCGGGCGCCGGAGGATCTCCTCAGCGGCCGGGTTGAGGTCCACGATCCGATGGCCGGCGTCGATGACGATGACGCCGTCGGTCATGTTCTCGATCACCGTAGCCCGCGCCACCGGCATGACGTCGAGGAGCCGGTAGCGGAAGAGGCCCAGGGCCATCACGGCCCCGGACATGCTGAACACGGCAGGGGAGATGTCGTGACGGGGCACGACACTCAGCCCAAAGTTGTACATGGCGCTGGCGGTCAGCGGCAGCAGGAGGCTGATCAGGATGGCAACGGCCTGTCTGCGGTAGAGGGACGACGCTCTCCCTATCGTCCGGACAAGGAGAACGATGGTGACGCCGAGCAGTGCGTAGCCGTAGCCCACATTGACCCAGAACCAGGGGCCGTTCGTCTTGCCGATAACGGGGAACGGGCCCTCAGGGTCCAGGTGAACACCACGCCGAACCAGCCCGTGGAGGTCGTCGGTCCAAACCAGCAGGAGCGTGATCAGGGGCACGATCAGCAAGAAGATCAGATTGCGGGGCGTCAGCCAGGCTTCTCGGTTCGTGCGCTGGAGGGTCAGCACCAGCCACACGACGGGCGAGAGCGCATAGCCCAGGTACTGGACGTTGGCCCAGAAGAGCTTGGTCTGGAGGTCCGTGGCCGCCATCTCCAGCCCGTTCGCCAGAGCCCAGACCGTCGCCAACAACATCAACAGGGCGAAGACGAGGGCGCCGGGTACAGCTCGACGGGACACGGCGTAGATGCCGAGGGAACCCATAATGACGGCCGAGGCGAGAAGGAGCCAGATGTAGGGGATGTACTGGAAGTGCATAAGCGCTCACCAGCCGTTGCACGATCTACGTTGAGACAGAGCCGTTAGCAGGACTAAGGGCCTGCTCCGCCGGGGCTGTTCTAGGCAGGTCCCCGGCCATCACTGTGGCGCGCAGTGCCTCAAGAAGAGATTAGGTTGTACCTGATCAGGCTTCCTCGTGAATCTAGCATGCTAGAATCCAGCATAGAGGAAAGGAAGCTGACTGGGCACGCCCAGGTTCAGAATCGCCAATCCCAGGAACAGATAGCCTGCCCAGCGCACGCCGGCATTGCCGGTCACAAGGGAGACCCGAGGCAGCCGTGCGTCACGAGCCAGGTGAACGAGGCCGAGCAGTCCAATCAACCCCCAGGCCAGAGCCATCTCGACGGCTGGAGCATATGTCAGGCCGGCCCACGGCGCATAGATATCGGTCCCGCTGCCAAGCCGGACCAGGTTGCGGATCAGAAGCACGGCATCGGGGACAGACCGCGCGTAGAAGAAGAGCCACGCGAAACTGACCAGGAGGATCGTCACGGCTGTGCCCAGGGTCCTTCGCAGCCCCATCTGTTCGAGGCGCAAGGCCCTGCTCAGCCAATCAGCGACGGGCTTGCTCCAGCTCTCCAGGACGAGGTAGACGCCGTGCAGCAGACCCCAGAGCACGAAGGTCCAGGCCGCCCCGTGCCAGAGCCCACTCACCAGGAAGACGATTAAGACGTTCAGGCTCCTCCGCCATGGAGGTACACGATTGCCGCCCAACGGAATGTACACATAGTCGCGCAACCAGCTGGAGAACGAGATGTGCCAGCGCCGCCAGAAGTCCGAGACCGACGATGCCAGGTAGGGTTGCTCGAAGTTCTGGATCACATCAAGATCGAACAAACGGGCCACGCCAACGGCCATGTCTGAGTAGCCGGAGAAGTCAGCGTAGATGTGGGCGGCGCTGAAAAACATCACGATCACAATCGTCCAGCCCGCGTGGCCGCCCGGCTGTGCGTAGACCTCGTTCACGTAGACCCCCAGCCGGTCGGCGATAACGACCTTCTTGAACATCCCCCAGAGGATAAGCCGCAGCCCGCTGAACAGACGTGATGTGTCCAGCGTCGGGGTCTCCCGAAACTGAGGGATGAGATGCTCAGCTCGCTCGATGGGGCCGGAGACCAGCGTGGGAAAGAAGGCCATATACAGGGCGAAGAGCCCCAGGTGTCTCTCCGGTTCGATGTTGCCGCGATAGACGTCGATCAGGTAGCCGATCGCCTGGAGGCTGTAGAACGAGATACCCACCGGCAGCAGCAGATCGGGCACGGTCACCCAATGGGCAAGGCCCACATAGCCGACGAGCGTGCGGAAGGTCTCAGCCCCAAAGGCCAGGTACTTGAAGGTATGGAGCAAGCCTATGCTGATCAACACGCCGACCAGAAACTGGCGTTTCCGTCTCTTCGGATCGTCCGTGTTCGCCATCAACCGGGCCGTAGCATAGGAGGTCACCGTAGACAAGGCGATCCAGAACGTGAACCTTGGCGCCCAGCTAGCATAGAAGAGGTAGCTGACGATCAGCAGCAGCACCCACCGGAACCGCTGGGGAAGCAGCCAGTAGGCCGCCAGGACGGCGGCCAGGAAGCCCAAGAAAGGAAGGGAATCAAAGGACATATGCTTCCGCCTCGTTCATCGTATCACTCCGACGGCGGGCAATCGGAGGGGAGCGCAGCTCCCTCAGCGGCGTCCCCCATCCAGGCCAGCGCGTCATTATAGCTACGCCACCGGATGTCGGCGTGGGATGCGGCTTCGTACTCGATCATGGTCACCGAGTTCCCCAGATCGCACAGCTGATCGACGAAGGCCCGTTGGCTGGGCGGTGTGATCACGGTATCGGCCGTGCCCTGCAGGATTAGGACCGAGATGTCGGTGCCCTCACCCAGTCCGGCGGCGTTCGCGGCGAGCTGCTCGGCGAACTCGGGATAGACCTCAGCCAGCCGGCCGTCGTACAGCACCTCGCGGAACTCGTCGTCGTACATACGCCGCGCACTATGCGAATAATAGGAGAAGATCTGATCGACACAGGTGGACCGCACGTCATCCTCGAAGTCCGACACCCAACGCGGCAGATAGACGTCGGCCGGGTCGATGATCTCCTCTCCATAGAACTCGCGATAGGCGTAGACGAGGTAGGGACCGAATATCGGATCCTCCTGCAGCAAGAGCCCCGGATCCGTCACCGCGCCGAAGCCGACCACACCCTTGATGGGAAGCTCCGGGGCATACCGCGGCGCGCGATCTTTGGCCGCGAAGATGGCATGCCCGCCGCTGGAGTAGCCCATCATAAAGGCGCTCTGAGCGGGTTCCGCCTCCGTGTCCAGCGCCTCATCGCCATCCCAGACCCGGTAGGCAGCGCGGACGGCATCGAGCAGCGTCTGCCCCTGCAGCTCAGCCACGAAGTAGGCGTGAATACGCTCTGGATCCTCAAAGTGCAGCCAGTTGGGGAAGACAACGATATACCCCTGCGCGGCATAGGCGAGCGAATGAGCATGATACCCGCCCCAGCTCCGTCCCGTCCTCCGCTCGTCCAGGGGCGCGCAGCCGTTCCCCACGCCCGTCGTGCCGGGGGCGTGGCCCAGGACCGGGAAAGCTTCCTCAGACTCGACGTAAGGGACGTACAGGTCCGCCTGGGTCTCAACGATCTCGTTGGACTCATCGACGGTCTCGAACGTGATCCGGACCAGGTCCACCGGATAGGGTCCTGAAGGCCGATACCGGTCAATGTAGCGGACGCTCGTCACGTCCCCGCCGGTGACCATCGGCGTCGGCGTCGGCGTTTCCGTCGGCACCGGCGTTGCCGTTGGCGTTACCGCCGGCGCTGTTGATGGCGTCGCCGTGGATGACGTCGCCGTCGTAACGGCCTCCACCCGCGTGGGAGAGGGCGTGGCGGTGACTGCCGCTACCGCCGGCACCGCTGTCGGGGTGGCCGTTGGGTCTGGTGGGCTGGACACGGACGGGTCTTTCTCTCCCTGCACGGCCAACGCAATCTGCTCGGCGACGTACTCCTTGCCCGTCTCGGTCAGGTGCTCCATATCGATGAAATCGTAGGCCGGCAGGTCAAAGGCCATGTCGAGCAGCGTCACGCTCTCCCGGGCAGCAGGGTCAAGCCTGGACTCCACCACCCGGACGTTGTCAGCAAAGCGTTCCGTGAACTCGCTCCCGAGGAAGCGTTCGCCCTGCTCCACGTTCACCGGGGTGATGTAGAAGATCACGTTGATGCCGCGCCGTCCAGCCAGCTCCGCCACCTCGACCATGGCGTCCAGCTTGCGGTGATCCGGCTCAAGACTGAGCATGTAGTGGTAGGTGAGGACCGCCTGGGCTGTCTCCTCATCCTCCAGCGCGACCTCGCGGTAGGCGTTCTCGGCCTCCTCCTGCAGAACCTCGTCATCCGCCAGCGTCTCGAAGTCCCTCACCCGCCCGACGCGCACGTCACCGTCATAGACCGGCGTATCTAGGAAGTCCTCCTGGCTGATGGGTGGCTGGAAGAAGCCAAAGGCCTCCAGGGGCCTCAGGAGGAGCCGGGCCCAGGGGTGCCCCATCGCCAGAATCCTCCGTACCTTCGTGAACTGGTAGGCCGGACGCCTGTCCCATGCCGGGGAGAACGAACGGAGGTTGATGGGAAGGACCAGCGTTTGCGGTGAAGCCCCGTGTCGATCCATATGGGCAGCGTAGTCGGAGAACACATCGAGGCCGTAGGCTGGATGGGCAACCTGCCCGACCTGCCGGTCGGGTAAGAGCTCCTGGACGATCTCCCCGGTGGTCACCTCTCCGACGGGCAGGATGAGGGTGCTGTCGCCGAGATAGAGCAGATCGACGCCCTGCGCAAGATGGCGGTCAAACTCGACGATCTCGGGCGGCGGTGAGGCAGGGAACAGGAATGATATCCCGCTGTGGACCACGACGAGCAGGACGAGGAAGAGCGACGTCTTGAGCAGCGGCCGGGTCTTCATGGCTGGGCGAGAACCCCACAGTCTGATGCCGGCGGATTACCGGCCAACCGGGCCTCCATCCAAGCGAGGGTATCCAGATGGCTCTGTTGGCGTATCGTGAAGTGATTCACACCCGGATACTCCCGATAGGTCACGCTCTTGCTCTCCTCGCACAGCCGGCGGACGAAGGGTTTCACCGTGCGCAGTCGCACGATGGGATCGGCCTCACCGTGGAGGATGAGCGCCGGCGTCGACGGGTTCACCTCGCGCCCGGCGTAGTTGAGGTCCAGCATGGCCTTGAACTCAGGAAACTCCGCCGCCAACCGATCGTTCTGCAGGGCCTCTCGAAACCGCGGCGTGTACATCGTCTCGTGGGTATTCGGGTAGTAGCCCAGGGCGTCGTCAATGCACTTGTTTACGTCCTGCTCGAAGGTTGCCATCCAGTGCTCCTGGAAGAGATCGTGAGGGTTGACGATCCCTTCGCCGTAGTAGGCGCGGTAGGCCTGCACGATATAGGGTGCATAGAGAGGGCTGTCGCACATCAACCCTTCTACGTCGGGCGCGATGGCGTGGCCGACGACCCCCACGATGTTCAGCTCCGGCGCGTAGCGGGGAGCCATGGCGTCGCCCGCGAAAGCGCCGTGGCCGCCCTGCGAGTAGCCTCCGAAGAAGACCTCGTCCGCCGGCCGAGCCAGGACATCCTCTGACGGCGGATCGGAGAAGAAGTCGTAGATCGCTCGGGTCAGGTCGAGCATCACGTAACCTTCCAGTTCGGCGACGAAGTAGGGGTGCGTCTGATGCGGATCGTCGAAGCCTTGCCAGTTGGCGATCGCCGTGATGTAGCCCTGGGTCGCATAGGCCGTCAGGTGGGCCCGGTAGTTGCCCCATTTCCGACCAGCCACGTACTCCTTCAGCGTCGCGCACTCGTTGGCGATGCCGGTCGTCCCCGAGCCGTAGACGAAGAGCGGAAACACTGTCTCGGTCTCCACCCTGGG
>Ga0207797_1002644_pt1 | contig 12355 bp, 5 predicted proteins | sample PRCRCaboRojoPR_6_FD_187275 | JGI IMG/M metagenome (GOLD analysis project Ga0207797, IMG submission 187275) | Marine sediment microbial community from Cabo Rojo, Puerto Rico - PR CR 10% Liquid 1 (SPAdes) | ecosystem: Environmental > Aquatic > Marine > Coastal > Sediment | place: Cabo Rojo, Puerto... | reverse complement strand
TGCCCAGCTCCACCCCGAAGCCCACGCCGAGCAGCGCATAGCCCAGTCCCGTCACGATCAGGATAAACAGCAGATTGAGCCAGATGCCGACCCGGCTCATTTGTGGGATGGTCAGCAGTCCGCTCCCGTAGACGATGGCGTTCGGCGGCGTGGCCACCGGCAGCATAAACGCGCAGCTCGCCGCGAGTGCCGCGGGCACGATGAGCAGAAACGGATTCTCCCCGAGCCCGATGGCCACCGCTCCCAGGATGGGCAAAAAGGCGGCCGTGGTGGCCGTGTTGCTGGTGACTTCGGTCAACAGCACGATGAGAGCAATCGTTGCCGCGAGGAGGAGCAGCGGCGGCCATCCGCCGAGGGCGTTCACGCCTTCGCCCAGCCAGGTGGCCAGCCCAGTGTCGCTGATCGCCGACGCGAGGCTGAGGCCGCCGCCGAAGAGGATCAGCACGCCCCAGGGGAGGGCCTCGGCCTCGTCCCAGGAAAGCAGGGCGCGCGACTCGGTGCCGGCCGGGATGAGGAAGAGGGCAAACGCGGCCCCGATGGCGATCCCGGCGTCCGACAATCCTGGAACGACCGGGGTCAGTAGCGGGCGTGTCATCCAGAGAAGCGCTGTCGCGCCAAAGACGATGGCCACGCGGGTCTCCGCAGTGCGAATGGGTCCCAGCTTGTGCATCTCGTCGTCGATAATCTCTGCGCCGCCGGGCAGCGTGTCCATCTGAATCGGATAGACCCAGGTGAGGACGGCGTAGACCATCGGCAGCGCCACCGCTACGAGCGGAAGGCCGACGATCATCCACTGCGCGAACCCGACCTCCACGCCGTACGACTCCGAGACAAACCCGGCCAGCAGCGCGTTGGGCGGGGTCCCGATGAGCGTGCCCATGCCTCCGACGTTGCAGGCGTAGGCGATGCTCAGCACCAGCACGAGCCCGAAGTGGGGATCCATCGCCTCGTCTCGCTTCGCGAACCGGTCCTGCGCCAGATTGACGATCGAGAGGCCGATGGGCAGCATCATGAGCGCCGTCGCGGTGTTGCTGACCCACATGCTCAAAAAGGCGGAGGCCAGAATGAACCCGCCCACAATCGACGTCGGGCGCACCCCCACCCAGCGAACAATCCGAAGGGCGATGCGGCGGTGCAGCCCCCAGGCCTGCATGGACTGCGCGATCATGAATCCGCCCATGAACAGGAAGATGAGCGGATTGGCATACGGGGCGGCGGCGCTGTTGACATCGGCGATCCCCAGAAGCGGGAAGAGAACGAGCGGGAGCAGCGCCGTGGCGGCAATCGGAAGCGCCTCGGTGACCCACCACGTCGCCATCAAGAGGCCCACGGCGGCGGTTCGCCAGGCGGGCGCATCCAGCCCTCCCGGCACAGGGGCAGCAAGAAGACCCAGGCACAGCCCCGTGCCCAGGACCAGGCCAATGCGGCGACGAAGCGTGGCGCTGTCCATGTCCATAGTGCCGAAGCAGGCGAGCAATCCGGAAGAAGGGTCGCCACTACTTACAACATGCACACGGGCATGTCCACCGGACTCGCAGCGAAGAACGGTGTGGGCGCACCGCCAGTCTAATCGGGTGCCCCGCAGGACCGACGGACGATTAGCTCCGGCCGCAGGGTCACCAGGGCCGGGGACCGGTTCGGAGCTTCGATGCGCTTGAACAGCAACTCAGTGGCCCGGCTTCCCATCTCGTAGGCCGGCTGTCGCACGGTAGTCAGGGGCGGATCCAGGAGTTTCGCCCACGGCGCATCGTCGAAACCGACAACTGCAAGGTCCTCTGGGATACGGTATCCGTGCTCGCGGACATACTCGATGGCTCCGAGTGCCAGTTGATTGTTGGCGGCGAAGAGAGCCGTGGGGGTCGGATCATGGCGGAGCAGTTCGCCTGCGCGCGTGTAGCCCGACTCCCGATGCGGCGCATCCATCACAATCAGATTCTCGTCTACGGTGCACCCAGCGTCCTCCAGAGCGTCGCGATAGCCAAGTGCCCGCTCGGTGCTTGTTGATAGGGAGGCGGGTCCGCAGATCAGACCGATGCGCTCATGCCCCAAGCGAATGAGGTGCCGGGTCATGGCCATGGCGCCGTAGCGATTGTTCACTACCACCGTATCAACAGGGTCGCCCGTGATGCGCCGATCGAAGCAAACGAGTGGCAGTGACAGCTGCTCAAGGTCGAGCGCGAGACTCCCGTCATTGTACAGCGGGGGGAGAAGCACCCCGTCGGCCGATTCGCTTTTGAGTACGTCCAGGTAGAATTGCTCTCGGGACGGGGTCTCGTCAGAGTTGCAGAGAATAATGGCCGAGTCCTGCGCGTAAGCGACGTCCTCCGCCCCGCGCACGATTTCCGAATAGAACGGGTTCTGAATGTCAGGAATGATCAGCCCGATCAGCTGCGCATGGCCCTCCTTGTTGCGAAGACGCTGCGCGACGCGGCTGGGTCGGTACTTCAGAGCTGTGATGACCTCCTCGACCTGCGCACGCGTCTGAGGATTGACTTTTTCCGGGCGGTTGATCACACGCGATACCGTGCTGATTGATACTCCTGCGCGCTCGGCCACATCCTCCAGCGTTGCCATAAGTTGGATGTAAGGTTGGAAGGAAAGAAGTGTGATTAAGGAACGAAAACGTTTGCATGATCGCAAAGATCGTGCTCTCACAGTTCGTTCGCCCTGCAATTCCACGTGAGAAAGGGCGGTTCCCATCACGATTTGGCTTTGCCCCCCTCTGATTCTCCACGGATCACCAGCGAGCACGGATTGATGGCGACCTGGCGCTCCGGGAATCAGTTCCTCTTCGGGTCGGAAAGCCCGCGGCTGGGTTGACTTTATCTAGTGAAAAGGATTTCATCAAGGAAAGACCATCGATTGAAGATCATTGACTCGGATGAGATCCATTGTGGCTTCCATTTTCGGCTCGTTCCGCTGTTCTGGGGCATTTCTTTTCCCGGTTCTTGCAGGCCTGCTTTTGACGATGTCTCTCTCCGCATGCGTAGGTGCTGATGCACCCGGGACCGATACGCCGACGGAACTGCGCGGTGTCTGGCTCACGAATGTTGACTCTGACGTACTCAGGAGTCAAGAAGAGATTGACGCCGCGATGGCTTTCTTGGCGGAGCATCATTTCAACGCCGTCTTTCCCGTCGTTTGGAATGATGGATACACCCTGTACCCCAGTGCCGTTGCCGACAGCGTGTACGGTGTTCGCATCGATCCTGCGTACGAGGGTCGTGATCCGTTGGCCGAAATCGTCGAGGCTGCCCACCAGCATGGAATGGCCGTCATTCCTTGGTTCGAGTTCGGTTTTTCCTCCGGGCACGGGTCCCCCAATCCGGGCCCTGTTTTGCAGGCCCAGCCTTCCTGGGCCGCCCGCGATACGAGCGGAGAGGTTCTGACAAAAAATGAATTCCGGTGGATGAACCCGTACCGACCGGCGGTGCGTGACTTTCTGGCCGCACTGCTGCTGGAAGTGGTTCGCAACTACAATGTTGACGGCGTGCAGGGCGATGACCGCTTGCCCGCTCAGCCGGTGGAGGGCGGATATTCAGCGTATACGAAAGCCCTGTACGCGCAGTCCCACAACGGGCAGCCGCCTCCCGCGAGCCCGCGCGATTCCAGTTTCATGCGGTGGCGCGCACGCCTCTTAAACGACTTCGCCGGACGTATCTACCGAGAGGTCAAGGCGACCGATGCGAGTCTTCAAGTATCGTGGGCGCCGAGCGTGTATCCGTGGTCGTACCACGAGTACCTGCAGGATTGGCCAACCTGGATCCGCGACGGTCACTCCGACTTGGTCCATCCACAGGTTTACCGGCGGGACACGGCCCGCTATCGCACAACGCTTGAAAGCCAGCGTCCCGACTCCGTAAACCTCCCGGCTTCAAGCCGTCACAATACCTATCCGGGGGTGCTTATTAAGGTCGGTGACTACCGCATATCCGGGGCCGCTCTACTGCACATGATTCGAACCAATCGAGCCGAAGGGTACGACGGCGAGATTTTGTTTTTCTACGAGGGGCTCCGCGAGAATGGAAATGCCCTGGCCGATACGCTCCGCGCTACCGTCTATCGCGAGAAAGCGCGCCTTCCCTTTTCCGTATCCGGTCTGTGATGCCCGCGGAAATAGAATGCGAGAAGGCGCCCTGGCGTCGACCTCGGCTTCCGCTAAGTGCGGATGAACCGCCTTGAAAACGTTTGCACAACAGATAAAGCAATTGTTAATTAGAGAGGTGCCGTTGTCCGGTCGTCGGATCGAAGGGCTTCCAGAGTTCTGAGGAGCACCTTCCGATCCTTGCGCCTCCGGCGGGATTTATGACATCGATTCTTATGCTGCCATGACCCAACTGCTTCGCACTTGCATTCTGCTTGCTCTTTTCGTCGGGTGGGGGGCAATCCCCGTGTTCGCCCAGCAGGAGGTAACTGGAACCGTGACGGACGCGGCGACGGGCACCACCCTCCCTGCCGTCAACGTGTATGTGCCCGGGACGACCACCGGCACCACCACAAATCGGAGCGGGGCCTACTCGCTAGAGGTGCCTGCAGGCGCCGACTCGCTGGCCTTTTCGTTTATCGGTTACCGTACGGAGACAGTCGCCCTGGCGGGGCGTACGACCATCGACGTGGCCTTGCAACCGCAAACGTTGGAGACCGATGAACTCGTCGTGACCGCGCTCGGCATTGAGCGGGAATCTCGAACGATCGGGTATTCCGTCCAAGAAGTGGATGCGGCTCAAGTGGCGGAGACGGCGGACATCAACGTCGTCAATTCGCTGCAAGGCAAACTCGCGGGCGTCCGCATCGAGCAGTCGGGCACCGGGCAAGGCGGCTCCACGCGCATTGTGATACGGGGCAACCGGTTCATCGGGCGCTCCAATCAGCCGCTGTTTGTGGTCGACGGGATTCCCATCCAGGGTGGTGGCCGCTCGGCAACCGGAGCGTTCGGGGGCTTCGATTATGGCGGTGGCATCTCGGACATTGACCCGAACAGCATCCGCAGCATTACGGTGCTGCGCGGGGCGAATGCGGCCGCCCTTTACGGAGCCGAAGCCGCAAACGGCGCGGTGATTGTAGAAACGAAAAAGGGAACCCTGGAACCAGAGGTCACCTTCTCCTCACGCTCTACCGTGGAAACACCGCTCGTCCTGCCGGACCTCCAGAATCGGTACGGGCGGGGCAGTCGAGGTACGGTATGCGGGGACCCGACCTGCCCAACCGGTGACGACGACGCGCCCTCGGTCTTTGCCGGCGACCTCAGCTGGGGACCGCGCATGGAGGGCCAACCTGTAGAGATCTGGTCCGGGGAGGTTGTTCCGTTCTCGCCACAGTCCGACAACGTCAACGACCTGTTCGACACGGCCTACAGCACAACCAACAGCGTGTCGTTCTCTACCGGCACGGAAACCGTGTCTGCACGCGCATCCATTTCGAACTTGCAAAGTGGATCGCTGCTGCCCGACGGCGAATTTGATCGGACGAACCTGGCCCTCGCCTCTTCGGCCGACCTCTCGGATCGCTTTTCCGTGGACGGCCGGGTGAGCTACGTGACGCAAAGCGCTTTCAATCGCCCCCAGGTCGCCCGCAGTCCGGATAACGTTATCTTCAACGCGTACCACTTTCCGCGAAACCTACGGCTGGAAACCCTGCGCGACTTCCAGAACCCCGACGGCGATCCCCGCATCTGGACCCAGGCCAACTTTAGCCAGCGCAACAACCCGTTCTGGTCCGTCAACCTGAATACGAATCAGGACAGCCGCGACCGTCTGCTCGGCTACCTCCGCCTCAACTACGACTTTAGCCCGTGGCTGAGTGCCTTCGTGCGCGGCGGCACCGATTACGTGGAGTCGCGCCGTGAGGTGCGCGTGGCCACGAACACGTCGTACAAACCGAACGGCGCGGGGGAGTTTCGCGTGGAGAACAGCGTCGCGCAGAAAACCACGTACGACTTTCTGGTGGACGCCGATCGTGATCTGACCGAGACGCTGCACGCCCGCGCCAGTGTCGGGGGCAGCTGGCGCATCGAAGACTCAGAACTGACCGGCACCTTCGGGCGCGGGCTGAGCATCCCCAACCTGTTCACGCCGTCCAACCTAACGTCTCCCCAACCGCTGTACGGGTTCTCGGAGCAGGAACTGCGGTCGGTGTACGGTCTCGTCCAATTCCGCTACCGTGACTATCTGTTCCTGGACCTTACGGCCCGTAACGATTGGGCCTCCACCCTTCCGGACGACAACAATTCGTACTTCTATCCGTCGGTGACCGCCGGCTTCATCTTCTCGGACCTGCTGACGTGGGAGCCGCTGAGCTTCGGCAAACTGCGCGCCTCGGCTGCGAATGTAGGGGACGACGCCTCGCCCTACCGCACCAATCTCGAGTTCAGCGTTGAAGGGGACGGGCTGCTTGGGCGCTCCTTTGGCAGCCTCCCGATCACCCTTCCTCCGGTGGATCTCGTGCCTCAGCAAACCGCGTCGTACGAGCTCGGGGTCGACCTCGGTTTCCTCGATGACCGTGTGGAATTCAGTGGCACCTACTACCGAACCCGCACCACAGAGCAGATCATTACGCCGCCCATTGCGTCCTCGTCGGGCTTCCGCAAGGGCACGGTCAACGCCGGGGAGATCCGGAACGACGGGATCGAGTTGCGGGCGAACGGGGCGCTGCTGTCGGCCGGAGACTTTCAGTGGAATGCCTCGGTGAACTGGGCCAAGAACTGGTCGGAAGTGGAATCGCTGACCGAGACGCTCCCGACGTTCGAGCTGTCCAGTCAACTCGGCGTGGCCGTCGTTGCACGCGAAGGTGAGCCGTTCGGGGAGATTTTTGGCAGTGCCTATGCCCGAACCGACGACGGACGCCGCATCATCAACGACAGCGGTGTGCCTGTACGCGCCGACAGTTCTGCCCTGCTCGGCAACGTCCAGCCCGACTGGACCGGCGGTCTGTCCAACACGTTCCGCTACAACAATCTCAGCCTCCGAGTCCTGCTCGACGTGCGGGCGGGGGGCGACATCTATTCGCTTTCCAACGCAGTCGCCGCGCAGCAGGGAACCGGTGCGTTCACACTACCAGGCCGGGAGGCGTGGTACAACGGAACCGGGGGATTTGTCGCCGAAGGGGTTGTAAACACAGGCACGGAGGAACGCCCGACCTACCAGGAAAACACCCAGGCCGTTGATCCCCAGGATTATTGGACCACGGTAGGCGGCACCGACGGCATTGCAGAGGAATTTGTCTACGACGGCAGCTACGTGAAGCTGCGCGAAGTTGTCCTCAGTTATCGCCTCCCCGATCGTTTCCTGAACCGGCTGCCCGTGTCGAACGGAAGCATCGCCCTCGTGGGCCGCAATCTGGCCTTCCTCCACAAGAACACTCCCGGATTCGACCCGGAGTCCACCTTCGGCACCGGCTTTTCGGATCAGGGTCGAGAGGCGTTCGCGTTCCCCCAGACCCAGAGTTTCGGGGTGAACCTGAACCTGACCTTCTGACCAAAACCGGGATTGCTCGCCCGTGTCCGCCCTGCCTCTCGCTCGGCGCCGCCCGCCACGAACGATATTGTCCTGTCATGACCTCGATCAAAGCTTCGCTCCTTTCGCTTACCGCTGCGCTGCTTGCCGGCCTGCTCCTCGTCTCGGGCTGCGACTTCGGCGATATCAACGATGACCCCACGCGCCCAAACGAACTGGACCCGGATCTTCTGTTCAGCCGGTCGACGACGTACGGCCCGCTGCGCTACAACGTGTATCAGCGGAGTCAACACCTGTTCGCAAACCTGTACGTCCAGTATTTTGCGAACCTGGTACCGGCCTTCCCGACTGGACGCTACGAGTCGGGCGGCCCGTATGACGACTGGGCAACGTCCTTCTGGCAGGCGACGTACGCGGCGCACGGGGGCGTTCAGTTTGTTGGGGAGAACGTGAGCAACTCCGGCGTGAACGTCCAACAGGTCATTCGGCAGACCCGGGACGACCCGCAGAAAATCAACCAGACTGCGATTGCGCGCATCTGGAAAGTTTGGCTCCTACATCGTGTGACTGACGCGTGGGGCGACGTCCCCTACTCCGAGGCCTTCGGAGGCCTTGAAGGCAACCGAACGCCGACCTTTGATCCTCAGGAGGAAATCTATGCCGATATGCTGTCGACGCTACAGTCGGCCGCATCCAACCTAGACCCGGGGATCACGGGAGACCGCTTCCGCTTCGGGGACGCCGACTTGATTTACCAGGACGATCTCGCAAAGTGGCGCAAGTTTGCGAACTCGCTCCGCCTGCGTCTTGCCATGCGCGTCTCGGAAGTGGACCCAGAACTGGCCGAGCAGCACGTGAGCGACGTGCTCGACAACCAGCCGATCATGGACGGCAACGAGGACTCGGCACAGCGCCCGAGCACGAGCGGTGGGGATTTTGTGACCCAAAATCCGCTCAGCATCATCGCCTCATTCAATGACGACCGGGTTAGCGAGAAAGTCGTTTCCACGCTACGGGCGTACGAGGACCCCCGCCTCCCCGTCTACGCGGACACCATCATCAATGCCCCCCGCGACACGGTGCTCTTCCGCGGCTTGCCCAACGGCCTGGACGCGGCGCAACTCAGCGGGGTTCAGAGCTTCAAATACTCGCGGCTGGGCGACCCGCTGCGTGCAGCCGATGCCCCAATTCCCATCTTACTGTATCCGGAGGTGAAATTTTTGGAGGCCGAGGCAGCTCTCCGGGGTTGGGGTCCGGGCAACGCCCGCCAGCATTACGAAGAAGGCATTCGCGCCTCGCTCGCCATGTACGGCATTACCGATCCGGCCCTCGTTCAACAGTACCTGCAGCAGCCGGAGGTAGCGTGGAAAGAAGGGGGCTCCTTCGACGCACAGCTGGAGCAGGTTATCACACAGAAGTGGATCGCAATTTTTACTCAGGGCTTCGAGGCCTGGGCCGAGTATCGTCGCACCGGGTATCCGGAACTGATTCAGATTCCGAATCCGGGGCAGACCAATGGCAACGTCCCCTCGCGTATTCTTTATCCCAATACCGAGAAAAATACGAATGCCGAAAACGTACGCGCCGCCTCCCAGCGCATGGGCGGCGACGCCATGACAACAGATGTATGGTGGGACGTAGACTCGCAGTGACCTCGATGCCAGTCGGTGCTTTGGTGCCACAACGCCTCTTCCGATCAGCCTTTCCACTGCCATGATGAACATGCACTCCTTTCTCGGGCAATGGACCGCCCTCGTGCGATGGACCGCTCGCACGCTGTCCGTACTTCTCATCTTCGGGCTGGTTGCGTGCGACTCTGGCGGGGGCGACGCGGTGGGGCCGCCCACGAGAGTCGAGATTGGTTTTGCCGACACGGCGGCCTTCGTTGTGGACACTACGGTAACGGCCTCCGCCACCGTCAGCGATGCCAGTGGACGGCCCGTCTCAAATGCAACCGTCCAATGGTCGACGCAAAATGGAACCGTCAGCCCAAGAACCGGGACGACGGGCCCAAACGGCACGGTCGAAACATCGTGGACCCTCGGCACAGACGCCACCGGCGCCAACGCACAGTCCCTCCAGGCCTCGGTGGAGAGCACCCCGGATGTATCGGCGACACGGGCGGTGGATGTCAATCCAGGCCCGGTGCAACAGATTGAAGCGACCGCCGAAGCGTCTGTGCTTCCAATAGACAGCATGACGACCGTTTCCATCACGCGCCTCACCGATGCTTTCGGAAACGAAATCCGCAGTGCCGAGCCGTACAGCTTCACCTGGACAAGCCTGACGCCTGACTCGGCCACCGTCGTCGCGGGTACGCCTTCCACCACAGCCCAGGTCCAGGGGGTGGGCGATGGGTACGCTCAGATCGTTGTCTCGACCGGCGGGGCGCCCAGCGCCAGTCTCGAGAACATTCAGAAAACCGGGGGGGCGGCCGTCGATACCGTCGGGATTGACGTGCGCCAGCATGAGCTTCGGGGGGTTTGGCTTACCAACGTGGATTCCAACGTCCTCAACAGTCGGGGAAATATTGAGGAGGCCATGCAATTTCTCGCCGACCACAATTTCAACGTCGTCTTTCCGGTCGTTTGGAACCAGGCCGCCACCCTGTACCCGAGCACGGTGATGGATACCCTCATCAACCGGCCCATTGATCCCGCCTACGCGGGCCGCGATCCGCTCCAAGAAATAATCGAGGCGGCCCACGAACGGGATATCGCCGTCATCCCTTGGTTCGAGTACGGCTTCGCCTCTTCCTTCAGCACGGGAGGCGGTCCGATTCTGGACAAGTACCCACAGTGGGCTGCCAAGGACCAAAACGGAGACCTTTTGGAGAAAAACGGATTTGAGTGGATGAATCCATACCATCCTGGGGTCCAGGATCTACTTATGGCCCTCATCATGGAGGTGGTCAACAATTATGATGTGGACGGCATTCAGGGCGACGACCGGCTTCCGGCGCACCCGGTCGAGGGCGGCTACTCGTCGTTCACGAAGGACCGGTACCGGCAAGACCACGACGGCCAGAATCCGCCGAGCAACCTCCGCGACCCCGAATGGATGGAGTGGCGGGCCGACATCCTCAATGCGTTCGGTCAGAACGTCTACGACAACGTCAAGGCCGTGAACGAGGACCTGATCGTGTCGTGGTCGCCCAGCGTGTGGAGCTTCAGCTATCGGGAGTACCTGCAGGAGTGGCCCGCGTGGGTCAACCGTGGCTTTACGGACCTCATCCACCCCCAGGTCTACCGCCGCAACGTCGGGGCCTATCAGGCGACACTCGACGCCCAGGGACCAAACCGAGCCGGATGGAATGCCGACCAGATCATCGGCTTCTATCCCGGCGTCTTGCTGAAGGTTGGAGGGTATGTGGCGACTCCGGAAGACATCAAAGCGTTTGTTCAGGCCAACCGGGACCGTGGGTATCAGGGGGAGGTCTTCTTCTTTTACGAAGGCCTCCGGGAGTTCGACGCCGACGTGGCCGACGCGCTCAAAAAGAGCTTCTACCGCGACCCGGCTCCCCTTCCGTTTCCGCGAGCCAGCAGGCAATAGCCCTGGTGGTGTCTCTGTGCTCCCTTTCCCGCTCCTCTCTATCGATGATGCCGGGTCGCCGGCACCGCCCTTATGCCGTGGATTGACTACGTGATCGTCGTCGTCTACCTGCTGTGCCTGATCGGCATCGGGCTGTACCTGCAGAAGCGGGCCGGGTCCAGCATCGACAGCTTCTTTCTCGGAGACAACAAGATCCCGTGGTGGGCTCTGGGCGCGTCCGGCATGGCGTCGAACCTCGACGTGTCGGGCACCATGATCATCGCGGCGCTCATCTACGCGCTCGGTGCGCAGGGCTTCTACATCGAGATCCGCGGCGGCGTGGTGCTCTTGCTGGCGTTCTTCATGGTGTTTATGGGGAAGTGGAACCGCCGTGCCCGCGTCATGACCCTGGCCGAATGGATGGAGTACCGCTTCGGCAGCGGGCGGCAGGGCAAAGCGGCCCGCGTCCTGGCGGCCATCGCCAACCTGGCCTTTGCCATCGCGACGGTCACCTACTTCGCCCAAGGCGCCGGGATCTTCCTCGGCGAGCTCATGGGCATTCCGGCGGATTATGCCGCCATGGGCATGATCGCCCTGGCGTCCATCTACACGATTGCCAGCGGCCTGTACGGGGTGGTCTACACGGACGTCTTTCAGGGATTCCTCGTCTTCGGCGCGATCGTATACACGATCTACCTCGTGATGAGCGGGTACGCCCTTCCCGCCGAGTTTACCGTCTCGGTGCCGCTCGCCGACGGCGGCTTTCAGGAAATCGCGACGACGCGCGAGGCCTGGACGGACGTCATCCCCGACTGGACGAAGGACTTGCCCGGCGAGTACAGCCAATACAGCCTGTTCGGGGTGGGCATCCTGTTCTACCTTCTCCGCTCGTGCATCGACGGCATGAGCGGCACGGGCGGCTACATCATCCAGCGCTTCTACGCCGCAAAGGACGAGCGCGAGGCCGGACTCCTGAGCGCCTTCTGGATCACCCTCCTCTCTCTCCGGTGGCCGTTCGTGATGGCCATCGCCATTATGGGCATCTCGTACGGCGTCACCAACGAGACCATCGCCAACCCGGAAGCCGTGCTTCCGGTGGTGCTCGTCGAGTTGATCCCGACCGGCCTGAAGGGACTGCTCGTGGCCGGGCTCATCGCGGCGGCCATGTCCACGTTCGACTCTGTGGTGAATGCGGGGGCAGCGTATTGGACGCGCGATATCTACCAGCGCTTTGTGAATCCGGACGCGGGTGAGCGTCGCCTCGTGTGGCACAGTCGCGTGTCCACGGCCATTATCGTCGTTGTCGGCATGCTGTCGACCTACGCCTTCGAGAGCCTGAACGACATCTGGGGCTGGCTCACGATGGGCCTGGG
>Ga0207797_1002643_pt1 | contig 12358 bp, 10 predicted proteins | sample PRCRCaboRojoPR_6_FD_187275 | JGI IMG/M metagenome (GOLD analysis project Ga0207797, IMG submission 187275) | Marine sediment microbial community from Cabo Rojo, Puerto Rico - PR CR 10% Liquid 1 (SPAdes) | ecosystem: Environmental > Aquatic > Marine > Coastal > Sediment | place: Cabo Rojo, Puerto... | reverse complement strand
CCTGGCCGGCGTCCCCGTCCCGGTCGTGGACCGCGCCCGCGACGTCCTCGACCGACTGCGCGAGGAGAAGGCCATCGAGGCCCGGGGCGGCGGGGAGGGCGAACCGCAGCAGGTCGTCTTCGACCTCGATTCCGGAACCATGCGCCCGGCGTCGGCGGCGAACGGCGGCGCGGAGGGGTCGACCGACGCGGCGGAGTCCGCCGAGACGGCCGCCCCAACCGATTCTCGCGACCGACCCGAAGCGGACCCCGGAACCGAGGCCGTCCTGGAGGCGCTCGAGTCGATCGACGTCAACGAGACGCCACCCGTGGAGTTGATGGCGAAGGTGCAGGAGTGGCAGGAACGGCTGGACGACGAAGGGTGAAATCGGGCCCCGGAGCACTCGCTCCTTCCCGGGGGCCGTTCGAGTTCGACCCCCCAACGATCAGTCGCTGGCCACCGCCCCGGTCGCGTCGTGCACCGTCGCGGATTCCGGGCCGTACCGTCCCCAGAGGAGGAGCAGCGACGGCAACACCAGCACGCTGGAGAGGAACGCGGTCAGCAGGGCGATCACGACGATGCTGCCGAGGCTCTGGAGCTGGGGATGCGGCACGAGGACGAGCGTCGTGAACGCGCCGGCCGACGTCAGCGTGCTGCCGAGCAACGCCCCGCCGGTGGCGGTGACGGCCGTCCGGAGGGCCTCGACCGGGGGCTTGCCCGCCCGACGCTCGTCCGCGAACCGGTCCCCGACGTGGATGTTGTAATCCACGCCCAGGCCGACGACGAGGCTCATCAATAGCGCGGTCAGGACCGTCAGCGGGATGTCAAGCAGGTACATCCCCCCGACGACGAACCCGATGACGAGCGCGATGGGGACCGCCACGGCGACCCCGAGCGACGCGCTCCCGTGCATGAGTCGGAAGACGACCGCCAGGGTGAGGACGATGGCCAGGAGGGCGACGGCCATCGTCAGGAGGATGCCGTCGACGAGTTCGTCGTTGATGGCTTCGTTGACGGCGAGGCCCCCGGCGACGGTCGCCTCCCGTCCGGCGTTCTCCCCGTCCATCGCGGTCGCACCGGTTTCCACTCCCGAGACCGTCGGCTCCGCGTCCGCCCAATCGGCGTCGACCGGGAGCGTGACCAGGACCGAGCGGTATTCCCCGTCGGTTCGCTCGACGACGCGGCTGGCGGCGTCGCTATCGATCGCGTAAAGCCGGTCGTAGAGCCCCGCGAGGCCGGCGTCTGGCACGCCGTTCCCGTCCGTGTCCGCCCGCCGGAAGGCGGCGGCGAAGGACTCGTTGCGCTCCGCGGCGGCCCGCATCGCCGTCAGCGGGGACGTGACGGGGGTCTCCCCGGGTCGGTCGACGATGACGCCCTCGTCCTCGATCCGTTCGACGCCGTCGTGCACCGCTTCGAGCGTCCCGTCGGCCGTCACGTTCCCCTCGATCAGGATCCTCGATCGAGTGACGTCCTCGTCACTGGCCGGGTGGTAGACCGCCTCCACGTGGCGATATCGAGCCGCGAAGCGGTCCCGCTCCCATCCGATCGGGTCGGGCAACTCCTGTTTCCACTCGGCGACGTCGCCCTCGGACGTCTGGAAGCTCTGTTGGTCGAGGCTGGTCCAGGCGAGTCCGCCCGCAGCGCCGAGGACGACGGCGACTGCCAGGACGTAGGGGGCCGCCCGGCGAGCGACCTGGACGTTCCGGCGGAGCACCGGTTCGAGGTGGCGGCCGCGCCCCAGCGGCCGTTTCTGCCGGTCGACGCCGAGGCGTTCGAGCAGGCCGTCGACGCTGATCTTCAGCGCGGGTACGACCGTCAGGAAGAGGACGAACGACGAGATCACCCCGAGCGTTATGGAGACCCCGAGGTCGCGGATCATCGGCAGGGGGTTCACGACGTTCGACAGGAACCCGATGGCGGCGGTGACCGTGACCAGCACCAGGGCCGTGGCGACGCGCCGAACGCCCCGGCCCATCGGGTCCCGGATCTCCTCGTCCTCGCCGCGTTGCTCCCGGTAGCGGTTGAACACGTGGAACCCGAAGTCGACGCTCAGCCCCGTTATCAGGACGACCGGGACGATGCTGACGGTCCCGGCGGCCACGCCGACCCAGCCGAGGAGGCCGAACATCCACAGCACCGACAGCACGACGCCAGTCATCCCGATGACCACGTCCACGAGGTCGCGGTAGGCGAACGCGAGCACCGCGAGGATGATCAGCAGCGCCAGCGGGAGCACCAGTTCGACCATCTCGTTGAAGAAGTGCGACCGGGTCGCGTCGGTCGCGTGCTCGCCCAGGGTGAAGAACCCGGAGCGGTCGTTGGCCGTCTCGTAGAGGGCTTCCGTCGCTTCGGACCGCGTTTCGGTTGATGTCTCCCCCCGCAGCGTCACGAGCATCCGTCTGTCGCTCGCGGTCGGATCCGTCCCGTGCTCGGCCGGGAGGAACCGGCGGGCGCCGGGGTTCTCCGCCAGCGTTCGGGCGACGAGCCGTCGGACCTCGGCCGGCGACGTGCGCTCCAGCGCCCGGATCTGCCCGTCGAGGTCCGGCCGTCGCTCGTCGGACGCCCGCGTGGCGACCAGGTTCGCGACGCCACGGATGCCGTCCCCGTGGAGGGCCGCCTGCAGCGATTCGTCGTCCGTGACCGCCCGTTGATACCGGAGGCCCGCGAGCAGCGATTCCTTCGAGAGAACGTTCCCGCCCTCATCGCGGACGTACACCGTCTCGACGGTCACGTTCGAGCGGCGATCCGCCCCGTAGTTCGCCTGCACGTACTGCGACGCCTCGACGCTATCCAGGTGGTCGAAGTCCGACGCGTCGCCACCCGCCTGGCTGCTGGTGTCCAGTTGCGGGATGCCGGCCAGCACGACGCCAGTGAGCAGCAGCATCACCAGGAGCGTGATTCGGTTGTGTTTCGTTACGAACTCGACGCTTCGGTGGAGGGCCGTTCGTATCATGCTGTACGTCGACCATACCGGGGGACCGTATTAGAGGGGGAGCGCCGGTTGTGGGCCCGCCAGTTGTGGGAAAATTTTAAATAGTAGTTTCTGCCCCGCGGGGTCAGTCCGATCCCGACGGGAGGACGGCGGTCACGGCGTACCCGCCGTCGAGCAGTTTTTGCGTGAACCAGCCGGCCACCCGGGCCAGGCCGTTGAGGAAATTCAGGCCGACCAGGCAGACCAGAATCCCGGCGAGAGCGACCACCAGCGCCTGCGGTAAGGTCCGGATCCGCCAGTGGCCGAAACTCACGACGGCCTCGAACCCGACGAGGAGCTTGTTCCAGCCGACGTAGAGGGCCGGATGCAACTCGATCGGCCGGTCGGTGAGCACCCCGACGTACACGCCCGGATCGCCGTAGTACAGCGGCATGAAGAGCATACTGACGCCGGTGGAGAAGAACACGATCACGACGACCAGGGTGAGGACGCCGAAGAATAACTGCGACGGGAGATACACGAGCGGCGTCCAGGTCCGGAGGTCCGTGACGACGGCCACGAGTCGCTCGCGAGTGGATCCGTCCGGAAGGGTGGACCGGGTCTCGAACTCGCGGTCGAGCAGGGCGGCCGCCAGCCATCGCTCCCCGCCGGCAAGCAGGATTCCGAGCCCGGCGACTGCAGCGAGGATCGGAAGCCCGACGACGATGACGGAGAGCCCGACACCCAGCGAGATGCCGACCACGAACACGACGAAATACAGGAGGCCGAGCGGGAACGCGAGCCCGAGATACACGAGATTGCGATACGTCTGGAGGCGAACCGGGGCCCCGAAGAAACCCCGGACGTGGCCGCGATCGAGGCTGGGCGTGGAAACCATCGCTGCGTGGAGGTGGCCGAGAACGGAGTATAAACGTTCGGGGCGAGTTGTGCAGCGAACAACTGTGCCCGGGAAGACGTGTATCCCCCGTCCGAACAGCCAGTCGAGCGCCCGTGTATCCGGTCACTCGTGATCGATCCGGCCCCGGTTCCGGGGACTCCCCCGTCCGCGACGCCGACGGTTCGCCCGTCCGCGACCACGGGGACTCGTTCTCACGCGAGATCAGGGATCCGTTCGCCCGCGACCCGTGGAACTATACCGGGAGCGACGCCACTGAGGTAACGATGGCGGACGACGGGTCAGCGAAGGAGGTCGTCGACCTCGTCGGCGACGACTACGCCTGGCAGATCCTCGCCGAGACGCGCGAGGACGACCGGTCCGCCGAGGCGCTCAGCGAGACCTGTGACGCCGACCCGTCGACCATCTACCGGCGCATCGAACGACTCGAGGAGGCGGACCTGCTGGAGGCCGAGCAGCAACTCGATCCGGGCGGCCACCACTACAAGACCTACCGCGCGAACCTGGACGCGATCCACGTCCACCTGGACGAGGAGGGGTTCACGGTCGAGATCGACCGGCGCGAACCGCCCGCGGACCGCTTCACCCGGCTCTACGAGGGATTCAAATGACGACAGGACCCACGCTCGCGTTCGGCGCGCTCCCCCTGCAGACGACGACGGGGGGATCGGCGACGGTCGTCCTGCTCGCGTTCGCCGCGCTGTTTTCCGCGACGGTGCTGTCGCTGTACCTCGCGCTCCGGCTCTATCGCGGCTACCGGACGGGCGGCAACCGCGACATGCTGTTGCTCGGGGTCGGCCTCGTGCTGCTAACGACGGCCCCGATCCTGCTCCGACTGGTCCTGTCGAACGTCCCGGACGTGAGTACGACGGCGCGGGCGACCGTGGCGACGGCGAGCCAGTTGCTCGGGCTGTTGCTCATCCTGGAGGTGGTCTATGTCCGTCGCTGATCCCGCCACCGTGCTGTTGCTCACCGCCGCCGCGACGGCGACGTTCGGGGCCGTCGTCGCCGGGCTGGCCTACCGCGGCGGGCGACGCAACGACAGCGACGCGATGCGGTGGCTCGCGGTCGGCGTCGTCTTCATCGCGGTCCTGCCGTTCGGCGTCAACTACCTCCTCGCGCCGATCGCCGGACTGTCGGACGCCGCCACGTTGCTCGGCGTCCTCCTGTCGTTCAACGGTGGACTACTGGCGATGCTTTACTCGCTCGAAGGAACGTAGTCGGTGTGCGACGGGATCCGACGTTCTATGGGATGCGGGAAGGAGAGAACCGAGCGGTCTCGAGAGCCGGCGCAGTCACTCCACCGAAAGGACGGTCACGTCCCCGGTTTCCGTTTCGAGCAACAGGCGGGGTCCCCCGTCGCCGAGCGACCCCCGAACGGCGCCCCCGACGACGTCGCTGGTTCGCTCGGCGTCCGAAAGCGAGAGCCCTTCGACGGAGACCGTCCCCGTCTCGGTTCGAGCGACGAGCTCCGCGTCGACGGCTGACGCCACGTAGACGGTCACGTCCCCGGTTTCGGTGGTGACTCGTGTGTCGCCATCGATCGCCGGGACGTCCGCCTCGACGTCGCCGGTGTTCGTTCGGAGATCGCCGATCGCCTGGGGGTCGGCCACTTCGACGTCGCCGGTGCTCGTGTTCGCCGTGACCGTGCCGTCGACGCCCTCCACGACCACGTCGCCCGTTTCCGATTCCAGCGTGATGTCGCCGGCGGTACCGGCGACCGACACGTCCCCGACGCTCGTTTCGACGCGGCCCACCGACAGCGTGGAGGGGACCGTCGCGTCGAGGTCGAGTTGCGGACGGCCACCGAACGGACTGTCGCCTCCGTCCCACTCCGAGCGGAGACGTAACGTCCCCGCGGAACGCGAGGTGCGGAACCGGAGCTTCGAAAGGTCGGCCCGAACGGAACTGGACTTCTTGACGTACTCGACGGCGACGGTACGACGTTCGCTGGTTTGTAGCGTCACGTCGCCGCGGGCGAGGTCGACCGCGAGTTCGTCGGCTCCGCCCGGGTCGATCGTCCGACTGTTTTCGATCCGCTTCCCGACGAACGGCGTCATGCTGCTACAACCGGCGAGGCCGGCCAGCACCGCCATGGCGCCGCCAGTCAGCAGGTCACGTCGCGTGAGTGTTCGGCTCATAACTCCCCCTTGTCGAGTCACGTTCTTCAACCCGACAGCACGGTTGGCGTCAGGACAAGTGACCCGAACATTTATAAATATACCCGGGAGGATGCGGCGAATCGGGTTGTTGGCGACGGTCCAAGGATGGGACCGTCGACCGGCCGACCGGCGTTCCGGAGTAGTAACCCATTTTCGCGCCGGACTCCTTCGACCGCCTGTGAAACCGAGGGTGCGACTGGGCCGGGGCGTGACGCTCGACCTCGCGTCAGGCGACCGGGTCGTCTTCGACGGGACCGCGCCCGCCGACGTGCGCGTGCTGAGCCACGCCCACGCCGACCACCAGGTCGGGCGGACGGCCGGGCCGGTCGTCTGTTCGCCCCTGACCGCCGCGCTCGTCGAAACCAGGCAGAACAGGGCGCTCGCGGTCGCCGACGCGCCCCCGAACGTCGACCTCCTGAACGCCGGTCACGTCGCCGGGTCGCGGGCCGCCCTCGTGACGGACCACGACACCGGTCGTCGGTACCTCTACACCGGCGACGTCTGTCCCCGCGACCGGTTCTACCTCGAGGGGTTCGACCCGCCGGACGCCGACGTGCTGATCGTCGAGACGACGTACGGAACGCCGGACTACCGGCTGCCGCCGACCGACGAGGTGGTCGGCGAGATCCACGACTGGCTCGACGACACCCGCGACCGGGTCGCCGTCATGTACGGCTACTCGCTCGGGCGGGCCCAGAAGCTCCAGCGCATCGCCGCGGGCGCCGACCGGGGGCGCGTGTTCGTGACGGACACGGTGGCCGACGTGAACGCCGTCGTCGAGCCCCACCTCGACGTCACCTTCGACGGGGAGCGTTTGGACGACGACAGCGACCTCCATCCGGGCGACGTCCTCGTCGCCCCGGCAGGTGCCGCGAGGGGATCGGTCGTCGGTCGCCTGCTCGATCGCGACGACGTGGTGACCGCCGGCTTTTCCGGATGGGCGATCGACCGCTCGTTCCGGTTCCGGCGCGGGTACGACGCCGGGTTCCCGCTCTCGGACCACGCCGACTTCGACGAGCTCGTTGGGATCGTCCGGGCGGTCGATCCCGACCGGGTGTACGCCCACCACGGCTTCGCCGAGGCGTTCGCCCGCCACCTCACGATCGAGCACGGCTACGAGACGCGGGCCCTCAAGCGGAATCAGGCGACGCTGGCCGACTTCTGAAGGCGGGACGGGCACCGTCCGGGGTTCTCACTTTTTCACGCTGGACCCCGTTGTATATCCAACACGATGCAGGACGACGTCAGGGATCGCCGGCTCGCTCGCCTCCTCGCCAGCCTCCCGGGCGTCGCCCTGGCGGTGGTCGCCGTCCTCCTGTTCCTGTTCGCGGTGCAGTTGCTCGGCGCGGCGACGAACGCCCTCGCGCCGGAACTCCGGCCCGTCCTCGAACGCTACGTCGTCGGGCCGGGTTCGGCCGTCGGGGTCAGCTGGCTCGCGTCCATCGGCGTCCTGAACGGCTCGGTCGTCGCCGCGGTCGCGGTCACGCTGTTCCACGCCGTGCTCGTCACGGAAAGCCAGCTCTTTTTCCTGGTCGTGGGCTCGCGCCTCGGCGGTGCCGGGATCGTCGTCGTCCTCGGTGGCGTCGATTACCTTCAGCACCCGCACTACACGCTCCGGGAGGCGACGGGGCTGGGCGTCCTGACCTTCCTCGTCACCCACACCGTCTACCTGCCGGCGATGCTCCTGGGGGCCGTCGGCGTGGCGGCGTTCGACGTGGACCTGGCCGGCGTCGGTGCCCTCCTCGGCGTCCGCGTCCAGTGGTTCGGGTTTTTCACGCCCATTGCGACCGCCGTCACCAGCGCCGTCGGCTCCACGGTCGCCTTCCTCCTCGCGTTCCTCCTGTTGCTCGCGAGCATGCGCCTGTTCGACCGGGTCTTCGCGTCGGTGGACACGCGGTGGCTGCAAACCTGGAGCCGTCGCTTGCTCGACTGGAAGTGGGCCGCGTTCACCCTGGGCGTCGTCATTACCGCCGTCGTGACCAGCATCGCGTTCTCGCTGGGCGTCGTCGTCCCGCTGTACAACCGCGGGTACGTCGACCGCGACCACCTGATCCCGTACGTCCTCGGGGCGAGTCTCGGCACGCTCTCGGACACCCTGCTCGTCGGCCTGGTCCTCGAGTCGCCCGTCGGGTTCGCTACCGTCCTGCTGGTGGTCGTGACCGCCGGACTCGTCACCCTCCTGGCCCTCCTCGCCGACGACCGGTACGTCGCGTTCATCGACGGCGGGTACGATCTCGTCGTTTCCTCCCCCCGGACGTTCGCCGTTTTCGTCGCCCTCCTCGTGGTCGTCCCGCTGTTGCTCGTACTGATCCCAGTTTGAAGGGACCGTCGGGCAGTGACGCCCGGGTCCGACGAACCCCTGCGGCGTCACTGGACGCGGCCTCGATGCCCTTGCTCGGCGTCGGACGCGCGTGAACGCCTCCGCAACGCCGTCGGATCCGCGGCCCGGTCCCCATCGCCACAACGACCTCAGACGGCAGCGTCACCGCTTCCCTGCCGACTGTGGTCAGGGTTCTCATCTCAGCAATCGTCGATTAGGGCTCTCAGCGGTTCATCGCGTGCAACGGGATCCACCTCGGACCAGGACGGGATTCGGGATTTGCCGTGGAGCCAACCTGGTTTGAAATACTCAGTTACTGATAGGTTTCAGCAGCCGTGCCGCATACAGGGCGCGTATTCCTCACTGGACAGTGTGCGAGCCAGTGTCGAACACCTAACATAAGCACGTTGGAAGGTCAGAGAGGACATCGGTGCTTCGGGGCCGAGGTTAGGAAGACGCAGGCGAGTTGGCTGCCCACCACCCATTCCACGCCTGCAACCATCCCACGCTGTACTGAAAGGGGGAGAACGAGGGGGATCGGGACCCATCCGCCGTTTTCGAAAACGTAAGGCCGACTCTGAACGTCCAGCGAGATAGAACGACGAGAGGATACCCTCTGTATCTTGCAGCCCCGGAACGATCTACTCACATCTCGTCAGAAGGAATTTGGTGCATACAGCGCACGTGTCAGTCACAAGCACCCCTTCGAACCGCTACGGCTGTTGCATCAGGGGATGTCAGCTGACTTCCTCGAAGCCGGTATCACCTGTGGAGAAAGTCGCTAGCTACTTACAGCCCACCAGAGGGCGTGAAGAGTAAGTGCTACCGACAGTCCGAAATCGAAGACAACGAGCCTCAAGAGAGTAGCTGGTTTCCAACGACCCCCGGGAGTGCCGGTGCGAGCGAGTCCAGCTCCTGCCTGGAGGGCATCGTTGGATGAACTGCCATTCATTGCGCCGATACCGATGATAATGGTGATAAAAGCGAATACGGCGAACAGTATCGTCCCGAACGAGGCTGTCAGAAGCGTGGCTGCCAGGTATGCACCCCCCGTCACGAGGCCGGGATAGATCACCCCGTCTCGACCGATTAAAACGCCGACTCGACCAAGTCGGGTCCCGTTCATGCCAGAAAGTTCACAGAATAGGTGGAAAAGTCTGTTCGTAACTACGACGATCACTTGAGTCACGTCTCGAACGTCCGAACGACCTCCCATAACGTTCACTGCCTTCAGGACGATCACAATGTTCAGCTGTGACGAATCGATCCTCTAAATCCATCAGGCCTGCTTTGACAGACGGATCGTAGGACGGTCTGACCTTGAGGAACTCAGAGCGCTCATCGATCAATTGGAAGGCTGTAGTTCTTGACTGAAACAGCCGGGTTTCTCACAAGGGCGATATCCCTGTTGGACTGCTTCGGATACTGAAAGTTCTCGGACAGGAGCGTCGATGGTTGTTTTACAGGCAGTTTCATATCCCAACCCGTCTACCCGATGAAACCGTGTACCACTGTGCGGCGAAACGAGAACGACCATATTCGCAGATAATGACAGTTGTTCACCGGAAACCTCGATCACTACCTCATCACACATCCGTGTCTGAATGTCTCAATGCGTTCTGAAATCCTTTGTGCCGATCAATTGCTGGGGAGAGCGACCCTCCCGGTTGACCACTGTTGCCTTCGTTTCCTGGTTAAAAGCAGCCTGCTATCCCAACGCCGAGATATTTTAATTGGGGATGTCTGGGTCATTATGCAGGCAAGATTCGGATCCACCTGTCCATCCCATCACGCCTGCACTTTGGGGGGACAGGGGGGAACCTCGGGAGACCGGGGGATCGTCCGCCGCTTTTGGACATAAGTAACCAGAGCCGACACCGGTTAGCCACTGATTAGAGTCCCGTCCAGCGTGTGGTGATCTTCCGATGGAACTATTGTTCCGAGCCGTTACCATCCTTAAGTGCTCGGTGGTGAACTCATACTCTGTATTCAGCAGGCCGTTTGTATCAACCGCTGAGGGTTTCAACAGAGCCTGTGAAGCCGGTTTGAGAGAGGGGTTGCCGTCGCTTTTGAGAGGGAATTTATTAGGGTGAACGTGCAGCAGTGTGATATACCGTACCGTCCAGACTGTGGACACGAAGTCACGGGATCGGCCTCGTTCTGCCGGGAATGCAGGAGTGAACTCCCGCCTGCCGACACCAGCAGTGAGGACGTCGAGGATGCGATCCCAGAGGGCGACGCGGACACCGAGTCAGCTGCCGACTCGTCACTGGACGGATTCGACACGCGCCGTAAGTATGATTGGCGATTCGCCACGCGACGTAGTTCCGAACGGCCCTCGGGAACGGATGGTCAACGGAATCGTAAACCTCCTCATCTACCATTAAACCGGGGCAGCCATTGCGCTCGACGAGAGACCCTCGTTGCTCGGTGCTTAGGGTGAGCCGGTTCCCGATCCCTACGCAGCGGCTCAGCTCCAGAAGGCCGTCGAATTAATCCACCTCCGGAGCAGCCGTCCCCCAAACTGTCTAAGTACTGTTGACAAATGGACGGAGGCCGGGTCCAACCATAGGTAGTATCTACTGTGGTTCGACACGGAGCGGCTTCTCCGTTGAGTCCAAACCACCGCTATCTAACTCCTGGGCTTCGAAGGGGCGGGCCTCCGTCCGGCACTGCTCGTAGATCGACTCTGCCCATTCGCGGGCCTCGGCGGAGGTCGTATCGATCACGGCTTCGAGCTGGGCCGTATCGGGATCGTGACCACAGATGCCGATGCAGTTGTCCATGATATTGAGTCCACACCGGGTGTCGTCCGGGAGGTCGTCGTGAAGGAAGACGGTGCAGTTGTCACACTCGAACGCTCGGGCGGTTAGTTCGGGATTCCAGTCGACGATCGCCTGAAGGACCGGCGGCGAGTAGAGGTACTCCATCTCCATCCCATCGATAACACGTCGGCAAAACACGTCGAGATTCCCCGACTTGTAGATCGTCGTTCCGAGCCCGCGAATGGAATCAGTCGATTCGAGGAGGTGAGTCACCCGCTCAACGGGCGTGTATGGATAGTTCGGTCCCGGATACGCGACGACAGCGTCCTCGAAGTGTTCGACGGCAAACCCGTCCATCTCCCGGGGAAGCCAGTGCCAGACTTCGCGGAGCGTGTCGGCCGTTCGCATCCCCTCGCGTAATTCGAAGAAGCGCTCAGTCACGAATTCACCCAGCGGCGAAAGTTCGTAGTACGGCCCGTCGCGCACGATCCACGATCGGTCCTCGAAGTCGCGAATGGCCCGTCCGATCGTTGGGTCGGACGCTCCCGTCACAGCGCGTAGGTCGCGCCGGTCGTGTCCGCTTTCCGAGAGCGCCCGCAGTGTCGCGACGCGGTGCTCCGACCGTGCCAGAAACTCGATTGCCTGAACCGCGGAATCCATGCTAGGAATGCACACACCCAGTATATAATCCTTCGTTCGAGCCGAACCCGTCGGGGTGCCGAGATGTCCGATCTCAGCAGTAGTACACCCAGAATTTGTGCCCCGCCGGACAGTGGACGACGATGTGCTCGCCGAAGGCGGCCACATATGGACTTACCGTGAGGTCGACCTCTCGATCCGGCACCGAGACCTCCACCGATCGCTCACAGCGTGGGCAGGTGACCTCAGCAACGAGATCTGAATCCAGATCCTGTGACACTGCGGTCGATCGTCCCATCACGCACCCTCGCTCATTTTGTCCAGCATGTGGTCGATGACTGCAGCGTGCTCGTCCTGTGGACTGAACATGACGAACTCGGAATCGTCGTTCGCCCGGACCGTGTGGCCCGGCGGCCAGTAGAAGAGTTCGCCAGTCTCGGTCACCTCCTCGCGTTCGTCGGAGTAGATGGCAGTGAGCGACCCCTCCAGAACGTATCCCCAGTGGGGGCACTGGCAGCGGTCGTCTTCGAGTCCCTCCAGAAGCGGCGTGATGTCAGTCCCGGCACCGAGCGTGAAGTACTCGCCACTGAGTTCTCCGTATCCGCTCGTGTCGCCGAAGTCCATCTGTTGCCGAGCGATGGCGTCCGGGGTGTCGACTCTAACCGG
>Ga0207797_1002642_pt1 | contig 12359 bp, 8 predicted proteins | sample PRCRCaboRojoPR_6_FD_187275 | JGI IMG/M metagenome (GOLD analysis project Ga0207797, IMG submission 187275) | Marine sediment microbial community from Cabo Rojo, Puerto Rico - PR CR 10% Liquid 1 (SPAdes) | ecosystem: Environmental > Aquatic > Marine > Coastal > Sediment | place: Cabo Rojo, Puerto... | reverse complement strand
CCTGTCGACGCATGTACTCTGCCTCCAACAATCGTCGGATCTTTGCATCCAGGTCTTGCTCGCCAAGCAGGTGTTGTGCTTCTGAGAAGAGATACAGACTCGGCGTCGCGTCAGTTACCGTAGAGCGCCTCGTAGACCGCCAGGTGCTCCTGAATGCGCCGGACGTAGAGGTGCGTCTCGTCGAAGGTGATCGTCTCCAGGAACAGGTCCTCATCGCCCTCGGCCCGCTCCAGCCAACGCTGGGCGTTGAACGGGCCCCCGTTATAGCCCGCCAGAGCGGCGTCGATCCGCCCGTCGAAGCGGTCGCGCTGTTTGGCCAGGTAGTAGGTGCCGAAACGGAGGCTGACGTAGGGATGGTACAGATCTGACGTGGTGTAGTCCGGGGGCCAGCCGAGCTCGCCGGCGATCTCCGCGCCGGTGGGCGGAATCACCTGCATCAGCCCCTGGGCGCTGGCGCTGGACGTGGCCAGGCTCTCGAAGAGGCTCTCCTGACGAATCAGGCTGTAGATCAGGAGCGGATCGAGACCCGTCCGCTGCGCGTTCTCCAGCACCAGGTTCTCATAGTAGGTGGGATATGCCAGTTCCAGCACAAAGCCCGGCGCGTCGAGGGTTTGGGTGACCGGGGAAAGATGGATCACGCGCCAGGCGCAGAGGATCGAGGAACGGTAGAGCCCTAGATCGGCGTAGGCGAGTGCCAGCTGATACTGATCCAGCGCATCAGAATACGTCTCGGCGCGTAGCGCCTCCAGTTCCGCCTTCGCTTGCTGGAAGCGACCGAGCCGCCAGAGCTCCAGGCCCCGCTCCAGCCGCCCGTCGGCGGCTAGCCGTGGCGAGAGCTTGCCCAGGTCCTGAGGGCCCTCCTCCGCGCTCGCCAGGCCCAGCCACTCGGCCAGCCACGCCTCGGCTTCGGCTCGACCGCCTGGGTCCTCCTGGGCATCGTCGTCGGGCGGCGGTGACGGCACGATCGGGGATTCGGAGGCCAGCTCGGCGGCGCGAAGGCCGTAGTACGCGTCGGGCGCAGCGGCCACAGCCGCCTCCAGAGCGTCTCCGGCTGCTTCCTCCTCGTCTTCCTCCAGGCGAAGCTTGCCCAACCAGAGAAGCGCAGCCGGGCGGGACGGGGCATCCGGGTAACTATCGATGAGGGTCTGCCAGGCATCGGCCGCCTCCCTTAGATCCCCCAGTCGGTAGAACTGGAGGCCGCCGCGGAACAGGGCCTCGGCGGCGACGTCAGCGCCGGGATAGGCGTCCTGACACGCCACGTAGGTAGCGGCGGCCGTCTCCAATCTCCCGGTCCGTTCCGCCAGCTGGGCGGCGTCCCATAGGGCCTGGGGAGCCAGCGGATGAGCGGGGGCCCCGTCGACGAAGGTTTGGTACGTGCTGAGGGCCTCGTCCGTCTCCCCCTGGTCGGCGTAGAGCTCGGCCAGCTTCAGCCAGGCAGCGCCCCGGCGATCGCTTTCCGGATGGGTGTCGATCAGCAGCTGGAACTCATTGATGGCCAGCTCGAGGCTTCCGGCCTCCCAGTACGATAGGCCGGCGTACCAGTGGGCGTCGCCCGAGTGGGTCTCGGGGTAAGCGCGGATGTAACGGTAGAGGGCCTCCACCGCCGGCCCGTAGGCCTCCCCGTAGTAATCGACCTGACCGCGCAGGAAATCGTTCACCGGGCGCCCGGCCTGAACCAGCTTGACCAAGGATAGGTAGGCGGGCTCCTCGGTGGGGTATGTCTCGACGACCTCGGCGTGGCGCTGGTAGCCCGCCTCCACGTCGCCGGCGAGAAGAAGCGTCTCGGCTGCTCGATGAGCAATCTGAGCTCGATAGCGGGGGAACCGCGCGATGTCCAGGATGGCGTCGTACTGCTCGACGGCAGCGGCGTACGCCTCCTGGGCGGCGTAGGCCAGGGCTAGCTTCTCTCGCGCGTTGGCCTCAAAGGAGCGGCTGGGGGCGTCACTGATGGCCTCCTGGTAGGGAGCGACGGCGGCGGTGTAGACCTCCGCAGCGCGAAACGCGTCCCCCAGGGAGAGGTTGACGTAGGGGGTGATGACGGTGCTCGTCTGCAGATGGAGATACCTGCTGTAGGCCTGTGTGGCGGACAGCGGTTCGCCGGCCGCTATCAGCGCGTCTCCCAGCAAGAAGGTGGCGTCGGCAGCATAATGGCTGTCGACGTGCGCCTCCAAGAGCTCGTTGAAAGCGTCGGCAGCCTCCGGGTAGGCCTGGTTGCGCAGCCGAGCGCTTCCCAGGCCAAGCAGCGATCTGGCCTTTGTCTCGTCCTCGAGAGGGCGGCGGACCAACGCCCCGTAAGCCTCGGCCGCGGTGTCGTAATCGCCGTCGTGCATAGCCAGCTCGGCCTTGGACAGCAGCTCCGCCGGAGCTGGGGTGGGGGTCGGGGTGGGGAGCGGCGTCGCCGTGGGGCTCGGTGTCTCCGAGGACGTCTCCTCCGGCAGGGCCGCGGACGCCTCGGTGGCTGTCGGCAGCGACGCCTGGGGCGGCCTCGGGCTCGCGGATCTCCAACAACCGGAGGCGGCCAAGGCCAGGACCGTCAGGCTCAGAAGGCGTCCCATCAGTCGCTGCATAGATCATATTATTGCCGGTAAGGTGGGTTTGTCAACTCGTCGCGGGTTGACGAGTCTGGCTGACGGCGTACAATAGGGTGGGCTCTGGATAGAAAGGAGGCGTGACGTGGTGAACGAATCAGCTTTACGGGATGCGATCCAGGAAGCGGCTCAGCCGAGCGGCGAGCAATGGATCATCGGTTTCGAGCAGGTGAAACGGGTGGCGGAGGTCTATGGCCCCGTCCGCGATGTCGAGCTGGCGGCGCTGCAGTTGGGGATCGTTCCGGCGCGGTACGAGCGGAACCTGGGTACCATCGGCGTCGATGGACAGCGCAAGCTTCTCCAGGCCAGCGTGGCGATTGTGGGCCTGGGAGGGCTTGGTGGGTACGTCGCCGAGGCCCTGGCCCGTATTGGCATTGGCCACCTTATCCTCATCGACGGTGATGAGTTCGAGGCGCATAACCTCAACCGGCAGCTCTTCAGCAGGGAGGGCAACCTGGGCGTGGCCAAGCCGGAGGTAGCCTGTCAGCGCGTCAACGAGGTGAATGGGGCGGTGGAGACGGTCTGTCACACCGAGTTTCTCACGAGCGAGAATCTGACGCGGCTGTTGGCTGGCGCCGACGTGGTGGTGGATGCCCTGGATCGCTTGCCCATTCGCCTGGTTCTCCAGGATGGCGCCCGGGATCTCGGCATCCCCCTGGTGCACGGCAGCATCGCCGGCTTCTTGGGGCAGGTGATGACTATATTCCCGGAGGACGCTGGCCTCCATGCCCTGTACGGCGATGGGGAGGGGCTCCCGGACCAGGGGCTGGAGTCGGAGCTAGGGACGCCGGCGCCGACGCCGATGGTCGTCGCGGCCTGGGAGGCGCAGGAGGTGGTCAAGCTGCTGACGGGTCAGGGCGAGCTCCTCCGCGGCCGCCTGTTGGTCATCGATATGGAGTCGGGGACCTCTCAGGTCCTGGAATTGAGGTGACGGGGAGGCCTTATCCCTCTGGCTGCGCGGCGGTTCAGGGGGAGGACAGGGCCTGGGCGATCTCCACGCCGGCCACGGTGGCGAAAGAGGCTGTGTAAAGCAGCAGGAAGGGGAGCACGCCCCGCTGACCGGTCCTGTAGGCCACCGCCGCCGCTGCCAGAGCGTACAGGGTCAGCGCTAGTTCGCCGATGACGCTGCGATCGAGACGCAGCCGGTACCCACTGCCGAGCCAGTTTCCCGCCTTTCCTTCCACGTTGAACTTCGGGGTCCGGGCGAACGTACCTCCCCAGCGGCGCAGACCTCGCCATATGGCCATCGTGTTGTTCCAGGCGATCCCAATCCCGATCAGAATCAGGAGGGGAAAAAGGAGCAGACGTCTTCGCCAGTCCGGGTAGAGGGCTTCCTGAGATAGGACGTAGACCACGGGAGGGCCCAGGCTCATCAGCAGCCCGATGGTCCCCAGCGACGGCAGGGTCCTCTCTAGCAGAAGCAAGGGCAGGGTCACCAGCAACAGGAGAATCATCAAAGCGTGCGCCAGATAGCCGCTCAGATGGAGCAGCGCCATCGCTTTCTGTCTGGGGTTCAGGCGGCGACTCTGGGCGATCGGTTGGATAAGCCTACGAAGCGTTTGCACCGATCCCTGTGTCCAGCGCGCCTGCTGGCGCTTGAAGGCAGCCATCTGCGGCGGGAGCTCCGCCGGGGCGTCGACGGTGGGCAGGTAGAGGGTCTCCCAGCCGGCCAACTGAGCGCGGTAGCTCAGATCGAGATCCTCGGAGAGGGTGACGGATGTCCAGCCTCCGCTATCCTCGATGCACGCTCTCCGCCACACCCCGGCGGTCCCGTTGAAGTTCATCAGCAGCCCGGAGCGGTCCCGTCCGGTCTGCTCGACGACAAAATGGCCGTCGAACGCCATGGCCTGGGCCCGGGTCAGCGGCGAGTAATCGTCGTTGAGGTGCGACCAGCGCGCCTGCACGAGACCCAGATCGGGACGGTCGAGGAAATGAGGCACCGTCTTGCGCAGGAAGTCAGGACGTGGGAGGAAATCGGCGTCGAAGATGGCGACGTACTCCCCGCGGGCCTCTTTGAGCCCTCTGGCCAGGGCTCCCGCCTTGAAGCCCTGGCGGGACGGCCGACGGACCACGCTGATGTCGAGGCCGCGCTCGCGGTGGAAGGCGGCTCGCTTACGAGCCAGCCGGGTGGTTTCGTCGGTCGAGTCGTCGAGGATCTGAATTTGGAGACGATCGCGGGGGTAATCCAGCGCGGCCACAGCGTCTATGGCCCGCTCGATCACGTGGCGCTCGTTGTAGACCGGCACCTGCACGGTGACCGGTGGAAGGCTCTCCTGCCGTACGGCGGGCGTGGAGGGAACCTCACGGCGGTGGCGCAGGTAGAGGAAGACAAGAATGAAGGCGTTCAGCCCGTATGCCGCCAGCCAGAGCGCGGTGACGGTATGGATGAGCGCCAGGGGAGTCACGACAGCGTGAGGAGTTCGTAGGCGTGGATCGGCCCCTCGGGTCCAGTCACGCCCTGGAGGACGAGAGGGCGGGCGGTGATGTGAGCTGACGCCCGTCGATAGACCTCCGGGGTGATCAAGATCTGACCGGGCTTCGCTGCAGCTTGAAGGCGATTGGCCATGTTGACGCTGGGCCCGATGGCCGTGTAGTCGAATCGCTGCGACGTGCCGATGTTACCCACGATAGCTTCTCCAACGCTGACGCCGATGCCGTACTGGAGGCGGTGTTCCGGCGACATACGAACGTGGAGCTCTTTGGTCGCCTCCGTTATTGTCACGGCCGCCCTGACGGCTCTCAGGACGTAGTTCTCCTGCGTCAGGGGGGCGTTGAAGAAGGCGACCACGGCATCCCCTACAAACTTGTCGAGGGTGCCCTCCTCGGCCAGAACAGCCTCGGCCCCCAGGCCCAGGTACTCGTTGAGGGTCTCCATCAGTCTTTCGGGGGGGTGCCGCACGCTGAAGTCGACGAAGCCACGCAGGTCGGCGAAAAGGCATGCGATGTCGCGACGCACGCCCCCCAGGCTGAGCTCCTGGGGATCGTCCGGCAGCCGGTCAATCACCGTCGGGGAGAGATAGCGCTGGAACAGACGAAAACGCGACTCCAGCTTCCGCTGCCTGGTCAGATCCTCAAGGACGATCGTCACGCCGTCCGTTGATCGGGCACCTTGTCTCAGGGGCGACAGGGTCATGCGCAAGTTGGCCACGTTGCCAGATGGGAGCAGAAGGTCTAGCTCCAGGGGACCGACGGGCTCACCCTGCCGTCGCGTCGTCTCCACCAGCGGCCTCAGCTCGCGATCGAGGGTTGGACAGGCCTCGGCCAGGCGTTCTCCCACGTCCGCATCGGCCGCCTGTAGGATCCTCCTGGCGGCTCCATTGATCAGCGAGATGCAGTTGTCGCGTTCGAGGGTGAGCACACCGCTGGTGACCGAGGAGAAGACGTTGTCCATCAACGACTTCGATTCGGCCACGTTCTCGAAGAGGCGCGCGTTCTGGATGGCGATGGTCGCGTAGTCGACCAGCGTTGAGAGGAGAAAGATGTCGCGCTCGGAGAAGATGTCCTCGTGTCTATGGCTGGACAGGGTCAACACGCCGATCACCCGGTCGGGGGCTTGAAGAGGTACGTATAGCAGGGCTTCGAAAGCGCACCCTGGCGCGATATGCGCCTGATCTCCGGTGACGAGGACGGGGCGGGCGGTGCGGATAGCCCGTCCGGCAGCCGTCCCTTCTATTGCCAACTCGAAGCCCTCGCCGATCTTCCCTCCCAGGTTCTTGCCCGCCCGCAGCTGGAGCATCTCCTCGCTCTCATCCATAAGGAACAGCATGCTCTCCTGAGCGTCGGTCATGTGGAGGGCGATCTCGGTCAGCCGGTCCAGAACCACGTCCAGGTCCAAGAGCGAGGTCGTCAACCGTCCAATGCTGTGGACGGCGTTCAGCTCTTGCTGCTGGCGACGGAGCGTTTCTGTGGTCGCCATCAGTTGCTCGGAGAGCCGGTCCCGCTCTCCGCGTACCTTCATCTCCTCCCGGGCGCGTCTGATCGTCTCCACCAGGTTGGACGGCCCCAGGGGCTTGCTCACGTAGTCGCAGGCTCCCGCTCGGAAGGCTTGCACGGCTTGGCCCGTCGACTTGCGTGACGTGGTGAGGACGATGGGGATGTCCCGCGCTTCCTTCTGCAGCGTCCGCAAGATGTCGGGCCAGTCGGCGTCCGGGATCTGGGCGTCCAACAGGATCAGGTCCGGTCCTCTCCGCAGGGTAAGCTCGAGTGCCTCGGCACCTGTTGAAGCCCAGAGGAACTGGAGGTCGAGCGGCCCCCCGGATAGCTCTCCAAGCTGCTGCCGCGCCAGCGCATCGTCATCTATGACGAGGATGGTCGTCAAGGTACTCTCCCGCCCGAGGTATGCTGCTGAGTGTCTCTGAGTCGTCGATCGCGATCTCGTGCTGGGACTATACATCGATCCATACGACAAGTCAACTTTCGAAGCCGGTTCTTGGGGGCTGGTCAAGTCTCGCCGCTGAACTGACCGGCACCCCGCACCGTCGGATCAACAGCTCGAACCGTTCTCGAGGGACGTCGGTCTGGGCGCCCCAATGCAGGGGTTGAGAGGAGCCGGTCACCTTACGCCGCCCGAAGAAGATCTGGAAGCTGTTTGTCACAGGGGAGCTAGGACTTGGCGCCAGGCTTCTCCAGGGTGAGGCCCAGGCGATCGAGCCACTGTTCCCAAAGGATGTGCCGCCAGAGCGGGCCGCGGGCTCGATGCCAGGAGATATCGGCCGCTGGATCGCGCGAGTCGCCTCGCCCGAACTGCGCCTCGACGAAGAGGCCGACGATCCGATCGATGGGCTCCTTGGCCTTCGGCACCATGGTGCTAAGGTCCTGTGCCCACTCTATGGGCGTGTCTGGCGTCTGGAGGGGCCGGCCGACCCAGCGCCCAAAGCGCAGCAAGCGGGCGTAGGCCTGCTCAGCAGCCGGAAGGCGCCGCAGTCCAACGTTTTCCGCGGCCCACCATCCGGCGACCACCAGCAGGAGCACCAGGCCGCCGCCGGCCCAGACCCAGAGAGGTGGGCCCTGCACGGGCGCCTTCTCTTGATCGGGGACAGGCTGCGGGCCCTCCTCGAGGAGTGGGGGGGCGCTCTCCTCCAGCATCAGGTCGTCCATCAGGTCCTGTTGCCCCGTCGCCGGTGGAGGGGACGAGTGGCTCGCCGTTCCTGGATCGGGCTCGGGTCGGATCAGGGGGGTCTGGCTGACGGTCGGTTCGAACTCGATCCAGCCGTAGCCAGGGAAGAAGATCTCCGGCCAGCTGTGCGCGTTGTCCTCGCGCACCCGGTAGATGCCGCGCTGCTCGTCATATGCTCCTTCGGCATATCCCGAGGCCAGGCGAGCTGGGATCCCCAGGCTGCGGGCCATCACGACCATGGCGGTCGCATAGCCGTTGCAGTAGCCACGCTGGCTTTCGAAGAGCAGGAAGTCCACGTAATCCCGACCCGGCGGCGGCTCGGGTGGGTTCAGATCGTACACGATGGTCTCGCGGAGGTACTGTTCCAGCAGCCTCGCTTTGTCGTAGGGGGCGCCGGCCTCTCTCGTGATCCTCTCCGCCAAGACGCCCACCCGCTCCGGCAGGGTGCCGGGAAGCTGCAGGTAGCGCGTGCTCACCCAGGCCGGGTAGTCGCTCCCCGCTTGCCTCAGCTCCACGGCGTTGGCCTGGGAGGTGCGAGAGGTCACAGTGTATTGCTCTCCTGCCCCCAGCGGGAGGATGCTTGAGAGCCGGTGGAATGCCCTCGGTGACCCGTCCTCCACCCTGGCCAGGACCTCTGCCTCTCGGCCGACCGCCAGCGGCTGTGACGCGCCGACCAGTAGATGGCGACCGGGCAAGTAGTTCGTCACGGTCTGACTGACGAGGCGGCGCGATGCCTCTTGTTGGACGTCTTTCGCCGCGCTGCCGGGAGGCAGCGAGACGACGTCGCCCCTCGCTGGATTCCACTGTGAGCCGGTGTACGTGCCGTAGACCGTCGCTCGCCAGTAGTAACGGCCGATAGGAGGGGCCTGGACGTCGAGGACCAGCGTGCCCTCCAGAGCGGATGGCCCGCCCAGGGCCAGGGACGAGCCGAACGGCTCGGCCGTCTCTATCTCACCGCTGTGAACCGAGGAGAAGAGCCGTTGCCATTCCTCCTCGACCGCCTCCCAGGGGGTGTTGATACGCTCCCAGATCTCGGAGACCGAAGTCGATGTTGCCGACGCGCTGGGTAGGGCCCACGCCAGGGTCAAGACGAGCAAGGCGAGCGCCAGGCTGGACCGGAGCACGTTGATCCCCAGCTTGGGATCGTAGGCCACCTGTTCCTCGCGCCAGGTCATCTCCTGCCTGGACGTCTGGGCCCGCCCGATATACAGGAGGGCCAGGAGGAGATAGAGGATTAGATATCGGAGCAGCGGAGCGTCGCCGACGTAGAAATGGGCGGCGGCGATGGAGGCGATGCCGAGCGGCACGGCTGTCAGCCACGGTCGCCTGCGCCGGTAGGTGTTCCAGGCGGCGCTGTAGCCGAGGATCCAGAACAGGACGCTCAGAAGGATGAGGAAGATCAGGGAGTCCTGGCTGGTGCCACCGCTAAGCGCCTCCTGGACCCAACCAGCGATGCGTGTGCCCAGCTCGAAAACCCGCTCGCGCCAGCTCAGGTCCTTCGAAAGGCCCTGACTGGCAAGGAACCCAACCCAGGCCGTGCCATACACGATGCTCACGAGGTGGCTGAACCCGCGCCGGAAAGTGCTGATGCTGAGGAGCAAGCCGGCGATCAAGCCCACTAATCCGGCCAGCGGGACGACCTCCAGGCTGTCGGTCCAAGCCGTGGCCACGATGGACAGCGCTGAGGTGAGCACCATCCCGATGAGAAGGAGAGGCGTGCTCCAGCCTTCCTCTGCTTTATGGTCTCTTGTCAAATGCCAACCCTATCTGAAGGTCCCGACCGAGCTGAGCCCTCGGCAAGACGTACGAACGCAAGGTTCATTATAACCGGTCGGCGGCGCGTGACAAGGATGACGGATCGGCTGGGCAGACGATCGTACTTGATAGGCCTGCTCAGCCTGGATCGTCAGATTCAGAGGGGGCAAAGGGGGGGCGGCAAGCAACCGTAATCAACGCCATCCTGCAAATGGGATGGCCTTGACCGTCTGGCTTCTGCGGCTCTATGCTTCGTTCAGGTCGTAGATGATGCGCAGGCCGTGGAGCGTGAGCCAGGGGTCGACGACGTCGATCACCTCTGTCTCTCTGGCGATCACCTCGGCGAGTCCACCGGTGGCGACGACGCGGGTCCCCTCGCCGAGCTCGGCCTTGAAGCGGGCAACCATCCCCTCCACCAGGCCGACGTAGCCGAACAGCAGCCCCGATTGCATCGCGTGTGGCGTGTTGCGCCCAATGGCGGAGGGAGGCCGCTTCAACTCCACCCGAGGGAGCTTCGCGGTACGCTCGAAGAGCGCCTGGGCGGCGATGCCTATACCCGGGGCGATGGCGCCGCCAAGATAGTCCCCAGCGGCGGATACGGCGTCGAAGGTCGTCCCCGTGCCGAAGTCGACCACGCAGGCGGGCACGCCGTAGAGCGCCTTTACCGCCGCGGCGTCCACCACCCGATCCGCTCCCACCTGTCGGGGGTCGTCGTATCGAATGTGCACCCCGGTGCGGACGCCGGCGTCGACCACCAGGGGCTCGAGGCCGACGTAGCTGCGCGAGGCCTCCTCGAAAGCCTGGCTGAGGGGCGGAACGACGCTGGCGATGGCGACGCCAGAGATCTCCTCGGGCTTCCGTCCCTGGTGCTCGAACAACTGGAGCATCAGAATGCCGTATTCGTCGGGCGTCTTCTCGTGGATCGTTCGAATGCGCCAGCGGGGGCCTAGGCTGTCACCCTCGTATAGTCCAAAGGTGATGTTGGTGTTGCCGATATCGATGGCCAGAAGCATGTTGTTCCTCCTGCTAGACGCTTGATCCACGGGATCGGGTGGAGATCTGCCGCCAGGCCGCTACCACCGACACGGTGATGACGACGGCGACGATGATCTCCGGGATACCGTGCGTGAGCGCGACGGTACCGGCCAGTCCGATGCTCATATAGCCGCGCAGGACTGCCAAGCTGAGGACGAGAACGGTGTTCGTGGCCGTCCCGACCGCCGCCCCCACGCCGATGGCCAGGAGCTCGTTGAAGGGCTTCAGGCCCGCGTAGGCGAGGTAGGCCGTGACCCCGATGAAGAGGCGGGGGATGATGGCGACCAGCGGATCCTTGAAGATCGGCGTCGCTGCACGGATCAGGCTGAACAGGCCGAAGAAGAGGCCGATCAGGCCTCCCACCACCCATCCCTCCAGGATGCCACCAACGATGGCCGGGATGTGCAGAGTGGTGGCGTTGACGCCGGTGGGAAAGGGGATGAAGCCCCCCACGGGCAGTAGGCCCAGCAGCACCGTGATCGCCACCATCATCGCGGCAATCACGATTCGACGTACAAGGACGGTCGTCGCTTGTCCATTCGCTTTCACGGTATCCTCCTTCTCAGAGTTACTTCAACGAAGCGATGAATGCTTCCAGCCAGGCGATGAGCGCCTGATCCAGGGAAGCGGCGTCAATCCATACGGTCGCCACGCAGAACACCGTCGCAGCGATCAGCGCAGCGTAGTCGGTGGGACCGGCACGGAGCCGACGGCGCTGTGTGCGCCCCCTGCCGCCGGTGTAGCCCCGCGCGTCCATAGCCACGATCAGCGCCTCCGATCGCCGCAGGCTGATCAGGAAAAGCGGGATCAGCAGCGGCAGTAGGCGGCGGGTGGCCTTGATGAGCCGGAAGCGCCCTGACGTGCCGAAATCGGCGCCTCGTGCGATCTGAGCTTTGACCAGCCGCTCCATCTGGAGAGCCAGCGTTGGCACGAACCGCAGCGCGATGGTGACGACCAGGGTCAGCTCATGAGCGGGGAAGCCGATCTGCTGGAGCGGCGCCAGCACCCCCTCGGTCCCGTGCACCAGCTCGGTCGTGGTCGTCGAGAACGTCAGCAGACTGGTGAGCACGAATAGCTCGACCAGGCGGGCTGTCGAGACGACGATGAGCTGTAGCGTGCAACTCGTCAGTCCCACGAAGCCCCATCGCCAGATGACGGTGCAGTTCCGGGTCGATCCAAAGGTCTGGGGTGGAAACAACATCTGGAACAGGGCCAGAAGGGCCAGGGCTGGCAGCGCAGGCCGCAGCCCCCGTAGGGTATGAGCCAGGGGAAGCTTGGAGAGGATCAGCAGGAGCACGACCATCAGAACCAGCAAAGCGTTGGCCAGATACGTGCTGCTGAAGGTGATCGCCGCGACGATCAGGCCAAAGGCCAACAGTTTGAAGCGCGGATCCAGGCGGTGGATGATCGAGTCGCGCGCCAGGTACTGCCCGATGGTTACGTACCGTAGAAACTCAAGCCGGCTCATGCTTCTTCCCCGCTCTCGACAACCTTCTGGCTGGAGCGCGGCGCGGACAGACAGGAGAGGATCGCTGCCGCGGCTTCGTCTATGGTCAGGGCAGCCTGCGACCGGCACAAGCCGCGCTCGTGCAGCGCCGTCATCACGCTCACCGCCGGAGGCACGTCAAGTCCCAGGGCCCGCAGCTGCCCGGCGTGGGAGAAGACCTGACGCGTCGGCCCCTGCATCACCACCTGGCCCTCGTTCAAGACGCAAACGCGCTCGGCCAGCATGGCGACGTCGTCCATGTTGTGGGTGGCCAGGATCAACGTCATCTCCTCCGCCGCGTTCAGGTGGCGGAGGATGGCGAGCAGGTCGCGGCGGCTGCGCGGATCCAGGCCCGCCGTCGGCTCGTCCAAGAGCAGTA
>Ga0207797_1002640_pt1 | contig 12359 bp, 7 predicted proteins | sample PRCRCaboRojoPR_6_FD_187275 | JGI IMG/M metagenome (GOLD analysis project Ga0207797, IMG submission 187275) | Marine sediment microbial community from Cabo Rojo, Puerto Rico - PR CR 10% Liquid 1 (SPAdes) | ecosystem: Environmental > Aquatic > Marine > Coastal > Sediment | place: Cabo Rojo, Puerto... | reverse complement strand
GACCGCGCCGCGGGAGAGCGGCCTGTCACCAGCGTCGGCTAATCGGTCACCAGCGTCGGCTCCCCGGCGCGGACTGCGCGTGCGGCCCGCCACGGGCGCCGCGTCGTTCGTCGCGCCGGACGGGTACCTGTCGGCGCCCGCCAGCAGGGAACGGGAGCCGTACACCCGGACGACGCCGGCTCGACGCGTCGGCTCGCCCGGACCGTCAGTATCGGCGGACGATCGTATCATTGGTAATACGAATTTATGTAGGATACTGGCGTACCTCTGACGTTTGCGCGGCTGGGGGCGCGTAGCGAACGACGATGAACGAGATTCGACGGCTTCTGGTGGTGACGGTGGCGGTGCTCGCCGTGCTCGGGTCGGTCCCGACGCCGGCGCTCGCGGGAGACACGGCCGGTGCGGGGTCGACAGACGCGACCGTCGCGATCGTCGGCGGGGTCGCCCCGGCCGTCGCGTCGGCGGCGGTCCTCGCGGCGGACGCGTCGCCCGAGAACGCGACGGCGCCGGCCGGGTCGGAGCAGGCGGACGGGGACGACGCGAACCCCCCGGGCGGGAACGAACGGCAGTCGCCCGCGGCGAACGAGACCGCCGGTGACGACGCCGACACCGCGGACGGGACCGGCACGGACGGGAACGCGTCGGCGTCCCCCACGTCGGATCAGGAGCAGGAGCAGGACCGGACCGACGGGGACACCCGGAACGAGACGACGTCGCCCGGGCCCGACCGGACCGACGGGGACACCGCGGACGCGTCTCCCGAGAACGCGACGGGCACGGACGCGACCGACGCGGGGACCGGGAGCGACGGCGAGTCGACGCCGGCGCCGGCAGAGGACGAGTCGGTCGGGGCCGACGACGCGGTCGCCCCGGCGTCCGGCGGCCTCCGCCTCGGCTCGGCGGCTGACGGAGACGAAGCGGTGCCGGTCCGCGTCTACGTCCTCCTCGTCGACGCCGACCCGGCTCACGAGGCCGCGCTGGAGGCGCTCGGCGCCGAGGTGATCCTCCGGTCCGGCGAGCACGTGAGCGCGTGGGCCACGCCCGCGGTCGTCGAGCGGCTGCGCGCGGCGCCGTTCGTCGTCCGGGTCGGTCCCCTCCCCGAGCTCCGGCCGCCGCCACAGCCGACCCCGCCCGACGACGACGCAGGCGGCGACGGGAACGGAGACAGCGTCGGCGAGGACGGCGCCCGCGTCGCGACGGGGGCGGCCGGCTCGCTCACGAGCGAGGGCGTCGCGGCCATCGGTGCCGACCGGCTCCACGCCGAGGGGATCACGGGCGCCGGCGTGGACGTCGGCGTCGTCGACCTGTTCTTCGACCCCTCGAACCCGGAGATCGCGGCGAACGTGGTCGCCTACCGGTCGTTCACGGACGGCCTGGAGACCCCGTGGACGCCGCCGCCGGCGGACGCCGACCAGCACGGCACCGCCGTCGCCGAGGTGGTCGTCGACGTCGCGCCCGACGCGCGGATCCACTTCGCCCAGGCCACCGACCCCGTCGCCTTCCGGGCCGCCCTCGACTGGCTCGTCGACGAGCAGGGCGTCGACGTCGTGACGTCCTCGCTGGCGTGGACGGAAGGGCCGCTCGACGGGACCGGCGCCCTCGACCGGGCCGTCGCGGCGGAGTGGGCGGGCGGCGTCCCGGTCGTCGTCGCGGCGGGCAACTCCGCCGACAAGCACTGGCGGGGCCCGTTCCGCGACGCCGACGGCGACGGGTTCCACGAGTTCGAGGGGGCGCGCGAGCTCGCGTCCATCCACGGCGGCGTCCCGCTGCCCGCCGGCGTCCTCCTCGGTGCGACGCTCCAGTGGGACGACTGGGAGGGGAGCCCCGACGCCTACCGGCTCCTCGTGTTCGAGCGACAGCCCGACGGCACGCAGGTCCTGGTCGCCGAACCGCCCCGCGATCCCGGCTCGGTCGACCCGTCGATCAACTTCGGCGCGCCGCTGCCGCGGGACACCGGGCCGCTCTCGTTCGCGATCCACCGCGGGACCGAGGCCGGGGACGACGTCGTCGAGCTGTGGGCGATCAAGGCCCCGCTCCAGGGCGCCGTGGCAGAGCGGAGCCTCCTCTCTCCCGGGACGTCGAGGGCGGTCGTCGCCGTCGGGGCGTACAACCACGCCGACGGCCGCCTCGAGTACTACAGCAGCCAGGGGCCGACCACCGACGGCCGCCGGGGGATCGACGTGGTCTCCCCGACCCGGGTGACGAACTCGGTGTACGGCGACGTCTCGCGCGGCGAGCCCGGGTTCTGGGGCACGTCGGCTGCGTCCCCGCACGTCGCGGGCGTGGCGGCGCTGCTGCTCCAGGCCGATCCGACGCTGACCCCGGACGAACTCGAGCGGACGCTCCACGGGACGGCCCGGGACACCGGTCCGGCCGGGCCGGACCCCGCGACGGGCTACGGCTACCTCGACGCGTACGCCGCCGTCGACGCGGTTCGGACCGGCGACCCCGGGCCCGATCCCGACCCGGACCCGGACGAGCCCGACCCCTCGACCTACCAGCTCGTCCACGTCGATCCCGACGAGGGGACGCTCGTCGTCGACGTCGACGAGGTGTTCGTCCGCTCGGACGCCGAGACGATGTCGGTTCGGGTCACGTACAACGGCGACCTCCGCGACTACCGCTCGACCGACCTCGGGATCTACCTCGACACCGACCGCGACCCGACGACCGGCGCCGACCTCGGGGTGGGCAGTGCCGTCGGACCGGACTACTTCGTGGGCGTGCAGGGCGACGGGGTCCCGGGATCGCTCGCCGGCGGGGTGGCGAACGTCCTGCGGTACGACCCCGTGCGCGGCCAGTGGACGTTCCAGGACGACGTGGTGTCGGCCCGGGTCGACCTCGACGCCGACGTCATCGAGGTCACGTTCCGCCGGGCGTCCGTCGGCGACCCCGCGGCGCTCCACTACCTCGTCCGGACGATCGACTTCGAGAACCCGCGGGGGCCGACGTTCGACGAGGTGCCGGACCTCGGCTCGTCGCCGCCGTCCCTCGGCTGGTCGTTCGCCGACGGGCCGATCACGCCACCCGACGGGCCCGTCCTCATCGGCGTCCCGTCGGAGGGTGCCTGGGAGGTCGTCGGGACGGACCCGGACGACCCGATCCGGCTCGACTACGCCGCCCTCGCCGCCCAGACCGACGGCGAGAACCTGTTCGTCCGGCTCGACTACAACGGCGACTACTCGGCCGCCTCGCCGGTCCGGAACCAACTCTACCTCGACACGGACGGCGACGCGACGACGGGCCGGGCGTTCGTGGGCGGGTTCGGCGCGGACTACTCGATCACCACGTTCCCCGGCGTGCCCGGCGCCGCCGTCGAGCGGTGGGACCCCGCCGCCGCCGACTTCGTCAGCGTCGGCCGCGTCACGTACATCCAGTCGGAGTTCGCCCGCGAGCAGCAGGTCGTCGGCGCCGCGCTCTCGGACCTCCGGCTCGCAGAGGGGGACGCGGTGTCGTTCCTCGCCCGGCTCCACGTCCCGAGTGGCGCGATCGCCGACCAGGTCCCGGACGCCGGCCGGGCGACGTTCGTGATCGGGGGCGCGTCGCCGCCCGCCGACGGCGACGACCGGTTCGAGCCGAACGACCGCCCCGGCCAGGAGACGCCGCTCGCGACGGGGACGTACCCGGACCTGCGGGTCGCGGGCGCCGACGTCGACCGGTTCGCGCTCGCGCTGGCGCCCGGCGACCGGCTGACCGCGACGGCGCGGTTCCGCCACGCCGACGCCGACCTCGACCTCGCGCTGCTCGCCCCCGGCGGGACGAGGGTCGGGGTGGCGGACTCGACGACGGACGACGAGACGCTGGCGTACGCCGTTCCGGCGGGCGCGGGCGGGACGTACGTCCTCGTCGTCGAGGCGTTCGAGGACGCCGGCGACGCCGCGTACGCGCTGACGATCGCCGTCGAGGGCGACGCCCCGCCGCCGACGGACGTCCCGCCGACGGGCCGGTGGTTCCCGCTCGGGACCGACGAGGACGACCCCGAGATCCCGGTCGACCTGGCGGCGCTGTGGGCGCAGGACGACGGCGAGCGGCTCTACCTCCGGGTGGGGTTCCACGGCGACTACGCGCCCACCACCGACCGGACGGTGCGGGCGCTCGTCGACGCGGACGACGACCCCACGACCGGGTCACAGCTCGTCGACGTCTCCGGGCCCGTCTTCGGCGCGGACTACGCCGTCGTCGTGACGCCCGCCGGGACGACCCTCGAGGCGTGGGACCCCGCCCGCGAGGCGTTCGTCGAGGTCGGGGATCCGGCGTACGACGCGCCCGACTTCGACGCGGACGAGCACGTCGTCGGCGTCGCGCTCTCGGACCTGGGCGTCGCCTCGCCGACGGTCGTGGCGCTGCTCGTCAGACAGAACGGGCTCGTCGACGGCCGGTTCCGGCTCGATCAGGTTCCCGGCGAGGCCGTGCGGTTCCCGGTCGGCGGCGGCGACGGCGCGGGCAGCGACCGGTTCGAACCGAACGACCTCGTCGGCCAGGAGACGCCGCTCGCGCCGGGCACGTACGCCGACCTCCGCGTCGTGGGTCGGGACCTCGACCGGTTCGCGCTCGCGCTGGCGCCCGGCGACGAGGTGACGGCGACGGCGCGGTTCCGCCACGCCGACGCCGACCTCGATCTCACCCTGCGCAGGCCGGACGGCTTCCCCGTCGCGTTCGGGAACACCCGGACGGACGACGAGACGCTGGCGTACGCCGTCCCCGCGGGCGCGGGCGGAACGTACGTCCTCGTCGTCGAGGCGGACGGCGGCGAGGGCGACGCGACGTACGCGCTGACGGTCGCCGTCGAGGGCGACTCCCGGGAGCCGGACGACCCCGCTCCCGTTCCCGCTCCCCCGTTCGACGGGCCGGTCCCGGGGACGGGCGGCGCGGGACCGCCGATCGACCACGACGGCGACGGACGCTACGAGGACGTCGACGGGGACGGTCGGTTCGGCTTCCTCGACGTGATCGCGCTGCTGTTCGCCGACGCCGGGCCGGTGAACGCCGACCCGGCCGGCAGGGCCGCCCTCGACTTCGACGGCGACGGGCGGTTCGGCTTCCTCGACGTGATCGACCTGCTGTTCAGGCTCTGAGCCGGGGCCGGTGGGGTCTCCCGTCGTCCCGGGCCCGGGTCGTCGTCCCCGCGTCCGCGTTCGTCGTTCACCGCGCTCGCGTCGTCGTCCCCGCCCCCGCGTCGTCCGGGGCCACGACCGGAGCCCGATCCCGTCACTGGTTCGACGCCCGTCGCCCCGTCTGTGCCCGGCCGCTCGCCACCCTGTCCCCGGCGACCGCCCCGTCGACGGCGCCACAATCGGTTAGTACACTCGACGCGGACCGACGAGCGTGAGTTTCGATCGAGACGCGTTCCTCCGCGAGGCGATCCGGACCCCGTCGCACGAGGACGTCACGGCGATGCGGGACCTGCTCGTCGAGACGCTCGCGACCGAGGGACACGACCCAGAGGTCGACGAGCGGGGGAACGTTCTCGCGACGCGCGGGCGCGACGACGCGGGAACGCATCTCGTCCTCGAGACGCACCTGGACACGGTGCCGCCGCACGTCCCCTACGGACGCGACGGGGACCTCGTGCGGGGACGGGGTGCGTGCGACGCGAAGGGCCCGCTGGCCGCCCTGCTCGACGCCTTCTGCTCGGCGACTGTCGACGACGGCCGGCTGACGCTCGCCGTCACGCCCGACGAGGAGACGGCCCAGTTCGGGGGCGCCCACCTCGGCGGGACGCTCTCGGCCGACGGCTACGTCGTCGGCGAACCGACCGGGCTCGACGTCTGTCGCGGGGCGCGGGGGAACTTCGGCGGGGAGGTCACGCTCGTCGGCGAGAGCGCGCACGCCGGTGCCCCCGGCGACGGGACCAACCCGATCCGCGCGGTCGGCGCGCTCGTCGACGCGCTCGAACGGTACGACGAGCGTCGCGGGCCGGGCGACCACGACCTGCTCGGGAGGCCGACGCTCACGCCGACGCGGATCGAGGGCGGCGGGCCGCTCAACCAGACGCCCGCCGACTGTACCGTCGGCTTCGACCGGCGGACCGTCCCGCCCGAACGGGTCGAGGAGTTCGTCGCCGACCTCGGATCGTACCTCGCACACTGGCTCCCGGACGGGTACGAGTTCGAGGTGCGGGCCGCCTACCCGGACAGTCCAGACCCGGACGCCTTCGCGACCGACCCCGACGCGGCACTCGTGGGAGCGCTCGCCGACGCGAGCGGTGGCGAGGTCCGGGCGTTCGGGGCCGCGACGGAGGCGTCGTACTTCGCCGCCGACGCGCCGACGGTCGTGTTCGGCCCCGGCGTCCTCGCCGACGAGGACGGCCCGGTCGCGCATGCGGACCGCGAGTACGTCTCCCGATCGGCCGTCGGGGACGCCGCCGACGCCGTCCGGGAGACCGTCGAGGCGCTCCTCTAGGAACGGTCGACCTCCCACGGAACGGTACTACCCTCCACGGGAACGGTCGACCTCCGACCGGGCTTCGGGACCGTGCGGGGATCCCGGCCCGCCCCGGCCAGCCCCCGTCGGGCGCCCGCACAGTCTCTCCGGGGAGAAGTTCATTACCCCCTGTACCCTCTGGAGGGTAACCATGTCGGGACGCCAGCCCACCGAGTCGGGAGGACGCGCGGACGAGCGACGACGGTTCCTCCTCGCGCTGGCCGCGGCGGGCGCGGGCGGGCTGGCCGGCTGTCTCGGCGGGGGAGGGGACGGCGACGGTGGTTCGGGCGGTTCGGGCGGCTCGGGTGATTCCGGTGGCTCGGCCGGCGACGGCGGGTCCGGGGCGGGCGGCGGTTCGACCGGCGACGGGGGTTCGGGCGACGCCGGCGGCCCGCCGGGCACCGGCGAGCCACTGGTCACCGACGACGCCGAACCCTACCTGCTCCCGTCGGGGACGGTCGACTCCACGTTCGACGCGGAGCTGACCGAGGAGACGGTCCTCGTCGAGGGCGACGCCCTGGCGGCCGTCGAGGAGGTCGACGTCGAGAACCACCGGTACGCGTTCGACGCCGACCGGCTGGACGCGGCCGGGCTGGCCATAGAGGAGGGGAGCGTCCTCCTGCTGTCGGGGGTCGCGCTCCGGCGGGTGACGGACGTCTCCCGCTCGGGCGGGCGGGTCGCCGTCGAGACGGAGTTCGCCGCGCTGAACGAGGCGATTCGCGACGGCACCGTCGCCTGGGACGCCGACCTGGGGTTCGACGCCGGCTTCGCGAGCGACAGGTTCGGCCCCGGGGGAGGTGGCGCCGGGTCGTCGATCGCCGGCGGCGTCGGGACGGGAGACGGGGGCGGTGCCGGCACTGGCGCCGGCACTGGCACCGCCGACGACGCCCGGGCCTCCCTGGCCGACGCGGTCGTGCTCGCGGACGTCGCCGCCGTCGACGAGCTGGGGGAGGTGCTGGCCCGGCCCGACTCGGTCTCGGCGACGCGGGAGGTCCTCGAGTTCACGTTCACCCAGGGGAACACGGAGTACCGCTTCGGGCTGACGCCGTCGGGCGACGAGGTGAAGCTGAAAGTCGAGATGAAGGCGCCCGCCGGCGGGGCGGCGAAGCTCCGGTTCACGGGCGTCGGGACCGCGAAGGCGGTCAAGGCCGGCGGTCGGGTCGACGTCGACGGTGGCGACGTCTCGTCGATGGACGTCGACGCGAAGCGGCTGGCGGGGGAGATCAAGCTCGACGTCGCCGTCGCCGGGGCGGGCGTCGCCGGGCCGACGGAGATCCCGTTCCCGGGCGGGTTCGTGTTCAAGCACGTCTTCTTCGCGGGGCCGGTGCCGCTGACGGTGACCACCTCGATCGAGCTGAAGGCGACGATCGACGTGAAAGCGAAGGCGTCCGCGACCGCGACGTCGACGTTCCGGTTCGGCGGCGACACGGGCTTTTCGTACGACGGGACGGAGGTCGTCCCGAAGGCGACGCTGGGGACGATCAGTATCGACCCGGACACCGCCGACGCGGCCGGGTCGTTCGGCCAGCCGGTCCACGCCGGCTTCGGCGTGGGGTTCCCGAAGGTGTCGATCAGCGTCTTCGACCAGCTGTTGATCCCCTACATCCGGGTCGGGATGGCGGTCAACACCTCGCTGTCGTGGGGCCCGGTCTGCAAGAGCGCCTACCTGCAGCTGACGGTGAAGGCGGGCTACGACCTGAAGATCCTCGGCGTCGAACTGGCGAACGCCGAGGAGACGCTCGCCGAGGAGGAGCGGCGAGCGACCGGCTCGGAGAACGGCTGCGAGTAGCGGCGCGGCCGGACCGGTCGTCGGCGTGTCGGCGCGTCGTCGTCGTCCTACCGTCGATTGACGACGTTCGTGCTCCCACAGTCCGGACACTGGGTGAGCGTCCCCATCGGCGGGTAGTCGACCCGCTTCCACTCGTCGCCGGCCGGTGCTTCGAAGCCACAGTTCACGCATCGCAGCGTCGTTTCGGTCGTGGACATCGGCGTCTCCCCCGTCGATACATCGACCAGCACCCCCAAACCGGTTTCGGGGGTGTCCCGCGACCGACGTCGAAGCAGCGCAGGGTTCGTCGAGGGGGACGCGTTCAGGGCTCGCCGAGCGGGACGCGTTCGCCGCGCCTGTCGGCCCGCAGCCAGACGTAGTCGCAGGCGTCGAGCCCGAACGTACACCGGCCCTCCGCGACGCCGTAGTCGCCGGGGCCGACCACCCGCGTCGTCGTCTCGGCGGGGGGCTCGAAGTCGACGGCGACCTCGCGGCGCTCGTCGGCGGTGTTGTGGGCGGCCAACAGGACCGTGTTCCCCGCGTCGATGCGGTGGACCCACACCTCCCGCGGCTCGACGCCGACGACCGAGAACTCCCCGCTCGAGATCTCGGGACAGCGGTGGCGCGCCTCGACGATCCGCTGGATCCGCCGGAGGAGCGAGCCGTCGTCCGTCAGCTGGTCGGCGACGTTGACGTGCTCGTAGCCGAACTCCCCCTCGTCGATCACGGGGTTGTAGAGGTCGTCCGGGTCGGCCGTCGAGAAGCCGGCGTTCCGGTCGTTCGACCACTGCATCGGCGTCCGGACGGCCTCCCGCTCGGGGAGCGAGAGGTCCGCGCCCATGCCGATCTCGTCGCCCGAGAGGATCACCGGCGTCCCCGGCAGCGAGAAGACGAGGCTGTGCGCCAGGGCGATGCGGTCCCAGTCGCCGACGTAGAGGTCCGCCAGCCGGAGGCGGTGACCGCGGCCGAAGATCCACGACTCCCCGCCGCCCGGCTCGTCGCCGAAGAAGTCGCGGGCGTGCTCGAACGCCTCCCAGGGGAGCTTCAGGAGGTTGAACTCGTCGTGGTTCCGGAGGAAGTTCGCCCACTGGCCGACGTCCGAGACGTCCGGGAGCACCTCGAACGAGCGGTGGAGGGGCCAGGTGTCCTTGACCGCGACGGCGTAGACGAGGTGCTGGTTCAGCACGAAGTTGAACAGGAGGTCGAAGCCGTCGCCGCCGCCGAAGTAGTGGACCAGCTCCTCGGGCTGGTCGTCCGCCTCCGCGAGCAGGACGGCCTCGTCGTCCACGTCGCGGACGACCTCCTTCATCCGCCGGTAGAGCCAGTCGGCGTCCTCGATGCCGACCGCGTCGTGGCCCTTCGGCTCGGTCATCGGGTGGGCGGCGTCGATCCGGAAGCCGTCGACGCCCAGCTCGAGCCAGAACTCCAGGACGTCGTAGATCTCCTGGCGGACGGCCGGGTTGGCGACGTTCAGGTCGGGCTGGAAGTGGTAGAACTGGTGGTAGTAGTGCTTGCCGGCGACCTCGTCGTACGACCAGACGCCGTCCTCGTACTCCGGGAAGATGTTGCCCCGCTTGTACGCCGAGTCGAGGTCGTTCGTCCAGAGGTAGTAGTCGTGGTACTTCGAGTGGGGGTCCCGCCGGGCGCGCTGGAACCAGGGGTGCTGGTCGGAGGTGTGGTTGAACACCATGTCACAGAGCACGCGCATTCCCCGCTCGTGGGCCCGGTCGACGAGCTCCCGGACGTCGCCGAGCGTCCCGAGGCGGTCGTCGACGCCGTAGTAGTCGGCGACGTCGTAGCCGTTGTCCTCCAGCGGACTCGGGAAGAACGGCCGCAGCCAGAGGCAGTCGACGCCGAGCGCGTCGAGGTAGCCGAGGCGGTCGATCGCGCCCTGGAAGTCGCCCCATCCGTCGCCGTCGGAGTCGTTGAACGTCTTGACGTCGAGGGAGTAGATCACGGCGTCCCGGTACCACTCGGGACGGCCCCGTCTGCGTGCCATGTCCGGCGTAGCGAGCGGAAGGGTCAAAAACGGGCCGGACCTCGCCCGGACGGCCGCACGACCGGGCGCTCGGGGGACAGTCGGGATCGGGTCGCCTGACGCCGGTCGGAGACCGGACCTCCAGAGCGGGCAGTCTGCGGCAGCGTCTCCGTGACGTGGACCCGTACGCGGGATATATACCCGCTCGAGAACGTCTCGGCGTATGTCGACCGACGACGTCCCCCCGATCGAGGGCGAGGTCGCTCCCGGCTTCGAGCCCGTCCGGGACGCCTTCCGCGCCAACTTCGTCGAGCGTGACGAGATCGGCGCCGCCTGCGCCGCCTACTACCGCGGCGAACGGGTCGTCGACCTCCGTGGCGGCTACCGCGACCTCGACCGCACCGACCCGTGGGCGGCCGACACGCTCGTGCTCGTCTTCTCGACGACCAAGGGGATCGCGTCGGCCGCGATGGCGCTGGCCCGCTCCCGGGGGCTGTTCGCGTACGACGACCGCGTCGCCGATCACTGGCCGGCGTTCGGGCAGGAGGGAAAGGCCGGAGTGACGGTCCGCGACCTCCTCGGACACCGGGCCGGCGTGGCCGCCATCGAGGAGACGCTCACGCCCGCGGCGATCGCGGACCGGGCGTCGCTGATGGATCGGCTGGCGGCCAAGCGGCCCGACTGGGAACCGGGTCGGCGCCACGGCTACCACGCCTGGTCGCTCGGCTGGTACGAGAGCGAACTCCTCCGGCGGACGGACCCGGCGGGGCGCACGCTCGGGCGCTTCCTCGCCGAGGAGATCGCCGATCCGCTGGACCTGGAGCTGTACGTCGGGCTCCCGGACGACGTCCCCGCCGACCGGGTGGCCGAGATCCGGGGGTTCGGCCCGCTCGCGATGGTGGGGAGCCTCGGGGAGTTCCCCCCGCGGATGGTGCTCGCGCTGTTGAACCCCCGGTCGGTGACGAGCCGGGCGCTGAGCCCGTTCGCGATGCGGACGCCCGCGGAGCTGAACGACCCGGCGTACCGCTCGCTGGAGATCCCCGGCGGCAACGGGATCGCGCGCGTCCGGGACGTCGCGAAGCTGTACGGCCTCCTGGCGACGGGCAGCGACGACCTCGATGTCGACGACGACACCCTCGACCGGCTCGCGGCCACCCCGGAACCGCCGGCCGGGGGCAGCCGGGACGTCGTCCTGAAGACGGAGACGTCCTACTCGCTGGGCTACTGGAAGCCGTTCGACGGGTTCCGGTTCGGGAGCCCGCGGGCGTTCGGCGCCCCCGGCGCGGGCGGCTCGTTCGCCTTCGCCGATCCGGCTCGCGAACTGGGGTTCGCGTACGCGCCCAACCGGATGGGGACGTCGCTCTGGGACGACCCGCGCGAGCGCGTGCTGCGCGACGCGGTCGCCGAGTGCGTCGAGCGGACCGACGCGTAGCACGACGCCGACGCGCAGCGGGTGGCCCCTCGAGAACGACGGCTGGCAGGGAACGAGGGGGAAGCGACGAGTTCGGAGTCGAAGCGACGAGTTCGGAGTGGCGGGAACCGGGAGCGACGAGACGCCGAGACGACGTGGAGAACAGCAGGGAAGGGAGAGAGAACGGGAGGGCAGAGAGTGGGGACGGGAGGAGTGATCCGTTCGGTACGTACGCCTCGCGAGTGCGTCGACCGGTGCTGACGGTGCTGAACGGTGCTTACGCGCCGGCGGCCTCGACGTCCGACCCGCCCTCGGCCCCGGCGTCGGCGGTGGCCTCGGCGGCGATCTCCCCGGTGGGCACGAGCTTCACGGCGGTCCCGTACGCGAGGATCTCGGCGGCGCCCTGGGTGACCTCGGCGGTGATGAACCGGACGTTGACGACGGCGTCGGCGCCCATCGCCTCGGCGTCGGCCTGCATCCGCGCGACGGCCTCCTCGCGCGCCTCGGACATGAGGGAGGTGTACGCCTTCAGTTCGCCGCCGGTGATGTTCCGGATGCTCTGGGTGATGTCCCGGCCCACGTTGCGAGCGCGGACGGTGTTGCCCCGGACGAGCCCGACGGTTTCGGCGATCTCGCGGCCCGCGACGGTGTCTGTCGTCGTGACGAACATGGGGGTACGGACGCGTGCTCGGAGCATAAACGCGCCGCGAGGCCTGCTCGCGCGTGGCTCGGCAGCCCCGGCCGGTCCGAGGGCACCGCAAATTTGGAGCGGATCCGTC
>Ga0207797_1002639_pt1 | contig 12361 bp, 10 predicted proteins | sample PRCRCaboRojoPR_6_FD_187275 | JGI IMG/M metagenome (GOLD analysis project Ga0207797, IMG submission 187275) | Marine sediment microbial community from Cabo Rojo, Puerto Rico - PR CR 10% Liquid 1 (SPAdes) | ecosystem: Environmental > Aquatic > Marine > Coastal > Sediment | place: Cabo Rojo, Puerto... | reverse complement strand
TGCATCGACGGCGACCCGTTCGTGACGATCCCCAGCCGGTAGCGTCCGTCGAGAGCGTCGAGCGCTTCGCGGGCGCCCGGCCGGAACTGCACGTCGCGGTGGTCCCGCATTGTCGCGTACGCGTCGGCGATCCGGCGGCCGGTCTCGCGGTCGCCGCCCGCCTCCGCGGCCAGCGTCGCGAAGCAGTCCCGCCGGAGCGCGTCGGGGTCGTCGTGGGCCTCGGCGAAGTCGTCGTAGCGGTCGTAGTAGTCGTCGACCGCGAACAGCGGGTCGACACCCGCGGTCGCGAAGCTCTCGGCGAGCAACTCGGCCGGCGAGCGACGGTACTCCAGGAGGGTGTCGTCGAGATCGAAGAGGACGGCGTCGACTGTCACGGCGACCGAACGGGCGCGACGGTAAAGAGGTTCACCGTCGCGGGTCGCCCCCGTCGGTGGCACCCGACGGCTCGTCGTCGGCGTCGTCGCCGGCGGTGTCGCCGCCCTCGTCGCCGTCCGCCTCGGGCGTGCCCGCGTCCGTGTCGCCGCCCGCGAAGCGGTACCCCCCGTCGACGCGCTCGGCCAGGCCCAGCAGGACGAGCCAGTCGAGGAGGTCGCCGGCGCGGTCGCGCCAGACGTCCGCCCAGGTCCGGGGGTTCTTGTGGCGTTCCCAGGTCGGAACGCGCCCCCGGACGGCCGCGAACGCCCCGTCGACGTCGACCGGGCCGTCGGCCTCCCGGAGGGCCGCGAGCAGCTCCGCGGCGGTGAACACTCGCGAGACGAACGCCTCGCGGAGCTGGTCGGGCGTCGGCTCGACGCGCGAGCGCCGGTAGCCCGAGTCGGTCGCCTCGACGAGCCCGAGCGCGCGGAGGAACGTCAGCCAGGTCCGGGCGACGTCCCGGCTCGGGGCGTCGAGCTGTCGCTGGAGCCGGGCGACCGCCTCGTCCTCCGGAACCGGGACGAGCGGGACGGCGCGCTGGGCCGCCCGGACGGCGTCGCGGTCGTCGGGCGCGGCGGGGACGAGCTTGAACTTCACCGTCGAGTCGCGGGACACGCTCCCGGGGTCGTCCCCGGTCACCCGCGGAGGCCGAACGACTCGGCCAGCAGCGCCTCGTCGGTCTCCCCGAGCGCGTAGGTCGGGCCGTCGACGACGTCGACGGTCACCTGCGCGGGCGCGAACACCGAGGCCGGGAGCGCCGAGAGGTCGTAGTCGACGGCCTCGAAGACGTCGGCGAACGGCTCGCCGTACTGCTCGCCGACCGAGGAGGGGAGGTCCGCGAAGTCGACGCCGTGGACGTCGCCGTCGGCCCGGACCTGGAGGTAGACCCGGCCGCCGTAGGCGACGGCGTCGTTCGTCCGGGCCATCGCGGCCGTCTCGTCGTAGGTGACCGGCGCGACCGGGGCGGTCCCGGTCGCCGAGAGGAGGTCCAGGGGGTCGTACCCCAGCTCGAACAGCCGGAAGGCGGCCAGTTCGGCGGCGCGCGCGGCGCCCGTGACGCTCCCGGCCGTCGAGCCGACCGCGTACGTCGGCAGGAAGACGCCCGACGGCGCGAGGCCCGTCCGGTCGGCGACGTGGCCGGCGACCTCGTCGGTCGGCAGGTCGATGCTCTCGACGGTGAGGACCGTGAGGTCGAACTCGTCGGCGTAGCCGACCGCCTCGAACTCCGACTCCTCGGCGACGAGGGCGCGCGCGGGGCCGCTGCCCAGGCCGTCGAAGCCGTCGAACGTCAGCTCCCAGCCGGCCTTCTGCGAGCAGAGGAGCCCGAGGGCCGGCTGGTCGGTCGAGACCTCGACCGCCGGGAGCGGGACCCCGTCGACCGCGTCCGTCCGGACCTGGACGGACGCCAGTCCGGCGGTCTGGACCTCCGCGAGCAGGAGTCCCGCCTCCAGCCCGCCGTCGGCGTCGACACCGAAGTCGACGACCGTCGCCCCGCCGTCGAGCTCGTGGGGGACCACGTTGAGCTCGTCGGCGAAGTCGAGCGCCTCGTCGACCAGCTCGATCGCGTTCCGGTTGAGACTGTCCATACCCCGAGTTGCCCGGCTCCGGGGAAAGGGTTTGCCGATGGCGTCGGCGGGCGTTCCGGGTCCGCACGACGGGTCGTGGCCCCTCCGACGGGCCGTCGCGGGTCGTCGCCCGTTCCTGCGAGCCGACGCCCGTGCGTGTTCGGCGCCCGGAGCCAGTCCGTTTCCGGCGCTGAAACGCGTCACAGGGTACAGTTCCGCGCGGACGGAGCCGTCTGACGCGATGCTACGGAACTGGCTCCGGAGCGGACGCCTCCAGTACGCGACGCTGTGGGCGCTCGCGGCGCTGTTCGTCGGGTTCGCGATCGCCGGACGCCCGCTGCTGGGGTTCGACCCCACCACGCTGGCCCTGCTGGCCTCCGTCTTCGCCGCGAGTACGGCCGTGTACGGTCGGGGATCGGGCTGCGCGACGTCGTCGTGACGGGGGGTGAACGAGGTCGACAGCGTGACTGTGACGCCGGCCCCGGTCGGGGCCCGCCCTCGGCCGGCTGCCGGCCGGCGGTCCCTCGGTCGATCGGTCCGTCTCAGTCCTCCTCCCGCTCCTTTCGCGCCGGTCGTCCGAGCTCGCGCTCGACGGCCTCGACCTTCTCGGTCGCGCGCCCGTCGCGCGTGCGCTTGTCGTCGATCTTCAGCAGCGTACTCACGCGGTCGGCGTCGACAGCCTCGTGGGCGGCGGCGACGGCGGCCAACAGTTCGTCGATACTGTCGGCCTCGATCACCGTCCCCATGGGGTTCGTCTCGTAGGCGACGTCGAAGTCGTCGAGGGCGGCGACCGCCTTCGCGACCTCGCCCGCCATCGAGCCCTCGACGACCGGTGCGACCGAGAGGAGTGCGACGACCGTCATACCCGGCGGTTGGATGGCCGTGGGCATACCGTTTGTCGTCGGTGCGGGGTCGTTCGCCCGCCGGCGGAAGAGACACGGGCCTGTGGTCCCTGCTCCCGGCCATGTCCGACTCGGGGGACTCGATCGGCGAAACCGGGGAAACGGACGACGAGCCCGAAGGAGCCGACGGCTACGCGTGCACGTACTGCGGCTGCGACGTCACGACCCACGAGCCCGTCACCGTCACGGAAGGCGTCGGCCGGGGGGACGACGCCGGGCGCGTCCCTGCGGGGCAGTTCTGCAACTACGGCTGTCTGGTCGCTCACGTCGAGGCGGAGGGCCTCGTGGAGGGATCGACGTGCCGGGTGGAGCTGTAGGGTCGACGCACGGTCGTCGGCCGGCTGTGCCGTCGGCAGGCGGTCGGCCCCGGCCGGTGAGCCGACGCGGGTCCGCCTCCCGCCCACCCCCGCCTCAGAGCCGGAACAGCAGGTCGATCACGTCGAGGAACGCGAACCGACCGTCGCCGTCGAAGTCGAGGGCGGCCCTGCCCGCGGGAGTAGCGTTGACCGCCGTCTCGTCGGCGAACAGCAGCGCGACCACGTCGAGGAACGCGAACCGGCCGTCGCCGTCGACGTCCTCGTAGCGGCCGTCGCCGTCGAGGTCGCCCGGCGGCCCCTGCCCGCCCGCCCCCGGAATCGGTCCGTCGAACGGGGGCTCGGGGTCGACCGGCGGTCCGGTGGTGACCACCGCGACGGTCAGCGCGTCGCTGTCGTTCGCGGACGCCACAGTTACCGTCCCGGCGCCGACGTCGCCGCGTCCCGTCGCCCACGAGAGCGTCACGGACTCGGCGTCGCCGACGTCGAGGTCGACCGCGACCGCGTCCTGGCGGCTCCCGGTGAAGCCGGTGTCGGTCAGTGTGACGGTCTGGCGGGCCCGTTCGCCGCCGTAGTTGGCGACGGTCGCGGTGACCTCGAGGCTGTCGCCCGCCTCGACGGGGCTGGTCGTCCCGGTGACGTCCACCGCCAGGAACGGCCCCGCGTCCGCCCAGGCGAGCACCGGGTACGACTCCGTCAGGTGCCACGTTCCCGGGACGTCGAACCCCTGCATGGTCTCGCGGGCGGCGGCGCCGGTCAGCTCGGCCGTGGCGAGTCCGGTTCCCCCGCCGGCCGACGCGGACAGGCCGGTCGTCTCGACGTCCCAGTAGCTCTCGGTCACCGTGCCGCTGTCCTCGGTCCCGACGAGTCCCCCGACGGGGCCGCTCCCGGTGCCGGTGACGACTCCCGTCGCGTACGACCGGCTCACCGTCCCGGTGTTCAGCCCGACGAGTCCCCCCGCTCCGAGGGCGCCGGTGACCGTCCCGGTCGCGGCCGCGTCGGCGATGCCGGTCCCGGCTCCGCGCCAGTTCGCGCCCGCGAGCCCGCCCACGAACCGGTCGCCAGTGACGGCCCCGCTGGCGGTGGACGACGTGATCGTGCCGCCCAGGTTCCACCCGACGAGGCCACCCGCGTGCCGGGCGGTCGCGGTGACGGTCCCCGTCGCCGAGGCCGCCGTGATCGTCCCGACCCCGGACGCCGCGTCGTTGCGCCCGACGAGTCCGCCCACGTTCTCGACGCCGGTGACCGTCCCGGTCGCGGACACCGACGACGCCGTCCCGCCCTCGTTGTGGCCGATCAGTCCGCCCACGTTCTCGGTGCCGGTGACGTTCCCGACGGCGTCGGCGTCGGTCACCGTGCCGTTCCGGTTCCAGCCGACGAGGCCGCCGACGTTCGTGTCGCCGGTGACGGCGCCGCTCGCGGACGACCCCGTCACCGCGCCGAAGCCCCTCCCGACGAGGCCGCCAACGTTCTCGGTACCGGTGACGGTCCCGGTCGCGGAGCTGTTCCGTACCTGCGTGCCCGCTGCGGCGCCCCCGACGAGGCCACCTGCTCCGTCGGTGGCAGTGACGTTGCCGGTCGCGACCGAGTCGGTCACCGTGCCCGCGTACTCGAAGTCGGGGCCCCTTTCGAAGGCGGCCACCCCGACCAGCCCGCCCGCCCTGCTGGTGCCGGCGGTCACGTCGCCCGTCGCGGACGACCGGATCACCGGCCCGGCGGTCCACCCGACGAGTCCGCCGGCGTACCGGTCGGTCGCAGTGACGGTACCGGTCGCGACCGAGTCGGTCACCGCGCCGCCCCGCAGGGTGTACCCGACGAGCCCGCCCACGAACTCCGTGCCGGTGACGGTCCCGGTCGCGGAGGCGTCAGCCACCGGAGCCTCGAAGCCGAACCCGACGAGCCCGCCAACCTCGTCGCCGCCGCTGACGTCGCCGCTCGCGGCGGCGTTCCGCACCGACCCGCGGATGTTCTGGCCGACGAGCCCGCCGGTACGCGAGACGACGGCGTCGGCGGTGACGGTCCCGGTCGCCGAGACGTTCGCCACCGTCCCCTCGTAGTTCGTCCCGACCAGTCCACCGAACCCGAGCACGGGGCCGCGGGGCGGACGGACACCGGTGACGGCACCGGTCGCGACCGAGTCCGCCACCGTGCCGCGTTCGTTCCGGCCGACGAGGCCGCCGACGTCGCGGTCACCACGGTCGAGATTTATGCCGAGGACGGCCCCGCTCGCGGTAGAGCCCGTCACCGTACCGCCCCTGTTCCACCCGACGAGCCCGCCGGCCCCGTTCTTGCCGTAGACCGCCCCGGTCGCGGCGGCGTCGGCCACTGTCCCGGTGTTCACCCCGACGAGTCCCCCCGCCTGGTCGTCGCCGCCCCTGACCGGGAGCGGTACGATGTTGAACGGGGGGTTGACCGTCGCGTTCGCCGTGGAGTCCCGCACCGTGCCCCGGTTGTCCCCGACGAGTCCGCCAGCCCTCGAACTGGCTTTCACGACTCCGCTCGCGGCGGCGCTCGCCACCGTCCCGCTGTTCCGGCCGACGAGCCCGCCCGCGAGGGACGGGTCGGCGGTGACGGTCGCGTTCGCGGTTGCGTCGGTCACCGTCCCGTCGTTCTCCCCGACGAGCCCGCCCGCGACGATCCCGGCGCCGACGGTGCCCGTCGCGGACGACGCCGCGACCGTGCCGCCGAGCGAGTTCCGACCGACGACCCCGCCAACGAACTGTGGGCCGGTGACGCTCCCGTCCACGGTGACGTCGGACACCGTCCCGTCGTTCCGCCCGACGAGCCCGCCCACGGCGGAGCTCCCCGCGACGGTCACGCCCGCCAGACCGACGTTCCGGACCGTTCCACCGGGCCCGACGACCCCGAACAGTCCGACCTCGAACGCCGACCCGCGGTCGATCGTCAGCCCCGAAACCGTGAACCCGGCCCCGTCGAACGTCCCGGTGAACGGCTCGACTCGGCTCCCGACCGGGGCGAACCCGGAGCCGCCGTTCCAGGTCGCGGTCTCCGAGGCGTCGACGTCGGCCGCGAGGGTGTAGTTCGCCGCGAGGTCGTCCGCCATCGCCTGCAGCTCCGCGGCGGTGGCGATCCGGTAGGGATCGTCGGCGGTCCCCGATCCCGGGAGGCTGGCCGCGTCGCCGTCGACCTGCGGGGACGCGCCGGCGGCCACCCCGGACTCGGACGCGACAGCTCCCACCAGCACCGACGCGACAACCAGCAGGACCGTGAGACGCCCGCGCCGGCCGACCGGCTCGCGACTGGACCTACCCCGGGGCCGGGTCGACGCCCGTGATCGGCCACCGTCGCTGGACCCCACTCGTCTCCCCGCCCACGGCCCTCTCCACCGGCCTCCCCGAACCATTCGCGTACTAGTCGTTTGAGGAATATGTGTGTGTCGGTAACACGTACTGAGGCCGGCGTGCCCCCTCGTCGACCCCGGGATCGCTCGCGCCGACGCGTCCAGCCGTCCGGACGGCCGTGGCGCGATCCGATCGATCACGCCGCGACCGGAACAGTCTGCATCCCGGAAACGAACCCGCCCCGAGGCCGGGAGTCGACCGGCCCGGTACCGGAACGCACCAGAACGAACGGGGAGACGGTCGAACGCCGTCGACGCGGGTCGAAGACCGCCGAGAACAGCCCGTGGAGTGGATCTGGAGGCGACCCGAGGTCCGCTGACGGTCCTACTGGAAGCCGATCCGACCGCCGCCGCGGCGCTCGGCGAACTGGTCGCGGCCGCCCTTGAACTGGTCCTCGATGCGCTCGTAGTAGTCCATCAGGTCGTCGTTGATCGTCGGCCGGACGCTCTCCATCGCCTGGCGGAAGTGACGCATCTCGACCTCCTCGGCGTCGTCGTCGTCGCGGAGCGCCTCGATCGCGGCCTCGCGGGCGATCGACTCCAGGTCGGAGCCGACGTAGCCGTCGGTCAGCTCGGCGATCTCCCGGAGGCTGACGTCGGGCGCCAGCGGCATCGTCCGGGTGTGGATCTTCAGGATCGCCTCGCGGCCCTCCTCTTCGGGCTCGCCGACGAACACCAGCCGGTCGAACCGGCCCGACCGGATCAGCGCCGGGTCGATCATGTCCGGCCGGTTGGTCGCGCCGATGATCATCACGTCGCCCATCTCCTCTAGCCCGTCGAGCTCCGTGAGGAGCTGGTTGACGACCCGCTCGGAGACGTTGTTGCCCATCTCCTGGCCCCGCGAGGGCGCCAGGGCGTCGAGCTCGTCGAAGAAGACCACGCAGGGCTCGACCTGCCGGGCCTTCCGGAACGTCTGGCGGATCGCCTTCTCGGACTCGCCGACCCACTTCGAGAGGAGCTGCGGGCCGCGCACGGAGATGAAGTTGGCGTTCGTCTCGTTGGCGACGGCCTTCGCCATCAGCGTCTTGCCCGTCCCGGGCGGGCCGTACAGGAGCACGCCCTTGGGCGGCTCGATGCCCATCCGCTCGAACTTCCCGCGGGCGGTCAGCGGCCACTCGACGGACTCCTTGACGTTCTGTTTGGCCTCCTCTAACCCGCCGACGTCGTCCCAGGTGACCTTCGGGAGCTCGACTAACACCTCCCGCATCGCCGACGGCTCGACCTCGCCCAGCGCGCCGTCGAAGTCCTCCCGCTTGACGATCATCCGGTCGATGAGGCTCGGCGGGATGTCCTCCTCGTCCAGGTCGATCTCGGGGAGGTACCGGCGGAGCGCCTTCATCGCCGCCTCCTTGGTCAGCGACTCGATGTCGGCGCCCACGAACCCGTGCGTCTCCTCGGCCAGGCCGTCCAGGGCCACGTCGTCGGACAGCGGCATGCCGCGGGTGTGGATCTGGAGGATCTCCTTGCGGCCGCCCTCGTCCGGGACGCCGATCTCGATCTCGCGGTCGAACCGCCCGGGCCGCCGGAGCGCGGGGTCGACCGAGTCGACCCGGTTCGTCGCCGCGATGACGATGACCTGCCCGCGCGTCTCTAACCCGTCCATCATCGTCAGGAGCTGGGCGACGACGCGCCGTTCCACCTCGCCGGTGACGTCCTCGCGTTTCGGCGCGATGGAGTCGAGTTCGTCGATGAAGATGATCGACGGCGACTCCTCTTTGGCGTCCTCGAAGATCTCCCGGAGCTGCTGTTCGGACTCGCCGTAGTACTTCGAGATGATCTCCGGGCCGGCGATCGAGAAGAACGACGCCGACGTCTCGTTGGCCACGGCCTTCGCCAGCAGCGTCTTGCCCGTGCCGGGCGGGCCGTGGAGGAGGACCCCCTGGGGCGGCTCGATGCCGAGCTTCTTGAAGATCTGGGGGTGTTTCATCGGCAGCTCGACCATCTCCCGGACGCGCTGGATCTCGCCCTGGAGGCCGCCGATGTCCTCGTAGGTGATGCCGCCGCCCGTCTTCTCGAACCCCGAGATCGGCTCCTCGCGGAGCTCGACGTCGGTGTCCTCGGTGATGAGGACGACGCCCTCGGGGTCGGTCTCGACGGCGATCAGCGGGATCGCCTGGCCCGGCGAGCGCATGAACGGGTGGTTCGTGCTCGACATCACGGGCACGATGTCGCGCTGGACCACCGGGCGCTTGAGGATCTGCCGTTTGACCATGCCTGCGGCGTCCGAGCCGAACTGGACGGACGCCTCCTCGGGCGGCGCCAGCGTCAACTTGTCCGCCTTCTTCGCGTCCGCCTTCCGGATCGTGACCCGCTCGCCGATGCCGACGTCGGCGTTCTGTCGAGTGAACCCGTCGATGCGGACCGTGTCGGTGTTCCAGTCCTGCCGGTCCGCCCGCCAGACCTTCGCCGCCGTCTTCTCGCCGCCCTCGATCTCGATGATGTCGCCCGGAGAGAGCTTCAGGTGCAACAGCGTGTCCGGATCGAGACGGGCGATGCCGCGCCCCGAGTCGTTCGGGTACGCCTTCGCCACTTCGAGTTGGACCTCGTTCATGATTCGGTATCCACGGGGATGGTGCGTTCTCCGCGTCGACCGCGGTTAAGTGCTTTGCCGGCACGCGCGAGGGTCGCACGACGGTGTGTCATTGTGTGTCACGGTAGGCCGTCGTGACTTAAGTCCCTGCCGACTGCGGCACGGTTGGCGCGCCGGACGTGGCGGTGCGTCGGTCCGATCCGAGGGGTCGACGTGATCGCGGGGAAACTATCTCTCCGTCGTCACCCCGGGTCCGTCGAACCCGCCGGAGGTATGTACTCGCGTCCCGACCCGCCGGCATGGACCTGCTCGCGTTCGACGGACGGACAGGGGCCAGCGGGGACATGCTGCTCGGGGCGCTGCTCGCGGCCGGCGCCGATCCGGACGCCCTCGCGCCCGTCGAGGACGCCCTCCCCGTGCGCTACGAGGCCCGGGCGGTCGACCGGAGCGGGATCGCCGCGACCGCGGTCGACGTCGTCCTGACCGACGGGGGAGACGACGCCCAGGACGACGGTGACACCGGCCGCGCGCACGACCACGACGATCACGACCACACGCACGACCACGACGATCACGACCACACGCACGGGCACGGCGACGCCAGCCGCACGCACACGCACGATCACACCGACCACACGCACACGCACGCCGAGGGTGCGGGCCCGAGCCGGACGTACGAGGAGGTCGTCGACCTCGTCGAGTCGATGGGACTCCCCGCCGGGGTAGAGGCGGACGCACTGGCCGTCTTCGAACTGCTCGGGGAGGCCGAGGCGGCCGTCCACGGCACGGACCTCGCGGGGACGCACTTCCACGAGGTCGGGGCGGACGACGCGCTCGCGGACGTCGTCGGCACCTGTCTGCTGCTCGACGACCTGGGGCCGGATCGGGTCGTCACGACCCCGGTCGCCGTCGGCGGCGGCGAGGTCGAGATGAGCCACGGCGCGTACCCCGTCCCCGCGCCGGCGGTCGTCGAACTGCTGGAGCGGGCCGACTGGACGACCCGCGGCGGGCCCGTCGAGACGGAGCTGCTCACCCCGACCGGCGCCGCGCTCCTCGCCCACCTCGCCGAGGGCGTCGGGACGCTCCCGCCGATGCGCGTCCGGGCGTCCGGCTACGGCGCCGGGTCGAAACCCCTCCCGGGTCGACCGAACGTCCTCCGCGTCCTGGCGGGCGACGGGGCGGGCCGGCTGCGCCGCGAGGACGTCACCGTCCTCGAGACGAACCTCGACGACGCCTCCCCGGAGGTGCTCGGCGACCTCCAGGCGTCCCTCGCCGAGGTGGGCGCCCGCGACGTCTCGGTCCTGCCGGCGACGATGAAGAAGGCCCGCCCGGGCCACCTGGTCAAGGTGGTCGCGCGCCCCGAGGACGCCGAGCGGGTCGCCCGCCGGCTCGCGGTCGAGACGGGGACACTGGGCGTCCGCGAGCACGGCGCCGGCCACCGCTGGGTCGCGGAGCGACGCTTCGAGACCGTCCGGATCGACGTCGCCGACGCGTCGGGGACGACCGGGACCGACGCGGGGCCCGGCGCCGCGACGGACGCCGGGTCCGGGACCCGCGAGGTGACGGTGAAGATCGCCAGCGACGCCGCGGGGGAGGTCTTCGACGTCAGCGCCGAGTACGACGACGCGGCGGCCGTCGCCAGGGGGACGGCCCTGCCGGTCCGCGAGGTGATGCGCCGCGCGGAGGCGGCGTTCCGCGACCGACGCGACGGGAACGGCGCTCGCGACTCGACGACGTGACCGTCCGCCGGTCCGGGACCGTGATCGACGACGCGACCGGGGCGCCGAGTACCGGGGACCCGACGACGCGTCGGCCGCCCGAGTCCCGGGGGCCCGACGACGCGTCGGCCGCCCGAGTCGGCGACCCGACCGACGACGTCGGTTCGAAGAAACTCGTCGAGCGTTTATTCCGTTCGGTTCGGTCGGCGGGTTGCTCCGTCGATCCACGACCAACCGTCGCGTTCGCCGACGAGGCGGGACGACGGAACGCCTGCCGGTCGTTACGGTCTATCGAACGCCTTCGGGTGCTCGACCGCCCGTCCGCCCCACGGTCCCGGAACGGCCCCCACGCTTATGTCCCGCGAACGCACTCGCGTTCCAAGGTACTGGGAACCGAGTCCCTGTTTTACCCACCTCCCGGCACGACGCCCAAACGAGGTGAGATGGGATGTCCACCGTCGAACTCGACACCCGGCTCCTGGGCAGTGACGTCAACCTCGAGCTGTCGGGTGCGTGGGCCTCCTACTGGGTGGCCTTCCTCCGGCTGTTGACCGGTTACTGGTTCCTCCACGCCGGGCTGACGAAACTGATGGAGTGGCCGTTCAGTGCGCAGGGCTACATGGCCCACGCCACGGGGGTACTGGCGCCGATCGAGCACTGGTTCGCGGCGAACGCGGTCTGGCTGCCGAACGTGATGGTCCCGGTCGGGGAGTTCCTGATCGGGCTCGGCCTGATCGTCGGCTGTCTCACCCGGCTGGCCGCGTTCAACGGCGCCCTGCTGATGGCGTTCTTCTACTTCACGAACCACGGCTGGGCCCACGGCATGGTCAACGGGGACCTGATGGGCCTGCTGTTGTTCGTGACGGTCGCCGTCTTCGGCGCCGGCCGCGTCTGGGGCGTCGACCAGTACCTCGAACGGACCGACTGGGCGAAGAACAGCCGGATCGCGCCGTACCTGCTCGGGTGAGACCACGCACACGCGAGCCGACGCGAACGACGAACCACGACCGCGGATCGACGAACCGCGCCGACGCGAACGACGAACCACGACCACCGACACACCACACCGAACAAACGAGGTGACCACCGATGACCGACGAACTCGACCTCGCTGACAGGATCGCGATGTACCTCGGCGGCGGGCTGATCGTCCTCGCCATCCCCGTCATGGGGATCGTCAACACCCTGGCCGGCTCGATGTCGCCGCTGTACGCCTTCGAGGCCGGCGAGCAGTCCGGGAGCGTCTACGCCCCGTCGATGGCACCGGAGGGCGCCGAGATCGTCGCCAGCCCGATCTTCGACCCGAACGTGCGGGCGGGGCTCGTGGCGCTCGGGCTGCTCATCTGGGCCGGCTTCGCCGTCTACAAGCTCGTGGCCGGCGAGCCCGGCACGGCGGCCCGGCGCACGACGACGGCCGGCGCCGCCGACTGATAGGGTCGGTTGTAATTCGTTTCCGGTGTTCGACGGAACGGTCGTCGAATCACCGGTAAACAGTTACAACCGACCCTATGAGCACCGCCACCCGACTGCCGTCCGCGCGACGGTCGCGGCTTTTCG
>Ga0207797_1002638_pt1 | contig 12362 bp, 9 predicted proteins | sample PRCRCaboRojoPR_6_FD_187275 | JGI IMG/M metagenome (GOLD analysis project Ga0207797, IMG submission 187275) | Marine sediment microbial community from Cabo Rojo, Puerto Rico - PR CR 10% Liquid 1 (SPAdes) | ecosystem: Environmental > Aquatic > Marine > Coastal > Sediment | place: Cabo Rojo, Puerto... | reverse complement strand
TAAGCGGCTCAAGTAGATGCTTGAAATTCAATAGATAAATTTTACGAAATTAGCTATAAAAAGCCGCTAAGCGCCTTTTTAGACTGGACTCTGAATTCTTAACAATCTCAGGTGGCTTCTTTCCCCTCATCCTCTCCATCTTTACTTTTTATCGTCCTGTAATGTGCCTCTCTGTTGTATTTTTTAATCAGGTTATTTAATTCTTTGATCAGGCTTTCATACTTTTCCCCCGAGATTACCGCCAGGGCTTCGATCTGTTTAATCAGCCGGCGGTATTGATCCTTAGCTTTCTTGCGCACTTCGGTGGCACTCTTTGCGGGTCCTACACCCCCTTTTTCTATACGCTCAAGAAACTTATCGTCAAACTGCTTATTCGATGTTTTAAGTTCATCCACCTCGGACTGTACGCCCAGTGTAGCAACAGCCCCGGGCAACCCGGGTTCCGATAACAGTTTGTTCACCAGACTGAAGATGGTGCCGGTTTCTGCCTGGTAGTTAAACCTGTAAATTGATTTACCATGCCTGGTAATCAATTTGTAGATTTTTTTGGCTGCCTTTCTTTTGGCCTCATCTGCGCAGTATCTGCTGTATCCCTTTGCGATCATGGTAAGTAATATAAGGGCATTGTCGCGTCGTTCATCCAATGCCACAAGTTCTTTGGTAAAAGCGCTTCCCTGTGCCTTCCTGTACAGGCTATTAAGCTTGTCAATGCTTTCTTCCAGTGGTACCAGATGGGTGTCGATGGTAAGTGCGACGGGATCATCCCTGCATATGTAAGTTACATTTGTCAGAAACTGGATGAATTCACCCATCCGTAACTTATTATAATGAACTGTTGCTATCATGTGCTGAATGTTTAATAATTAGACATACAGAAATACCGGAAAAAGAAAATAATCATTATGTATTTATCCTATTGAGTTTTTGGCGGTAAAAATATACGGATAAATTTGTTAAGGGTCAAATTTTTTATGCCGGTGACATTTATATCTTTCTTGGCTGGCGGGCGCGGGAGAAAACAATCCATCTGTAACCATGTTGAAAACGATGGCGACAAGAAGTAATCTCTCTGTAAAACTTTTTAGGCCAACGGCAACAAGAAGTTATAGGATTATAATTCATTTGAGGAAGTCGGCAACAGGAAAAAGTTTATTGATATATTATTGGAGGCCAACGGTGGCAAAAAATGGTCGGTATGAAAATTTGACTTTCAAATTGCAACAGAAAAAAATACATATGAAATTTCCCGCTGCCAGTTGCATGGAATCATTAAACTTCTAAAAATTCCTTATGCAAATTGCATGGAAAAAATAAATGATTGAACATAATTCATGCAAATTGCACGGAAAAAATTCACCGATGAAAATGGTTAATGCTATTTGCACAGAAGAAATTCATGGTTAAAAATCGTTTGTGCAAGTTGCATGGGAAAAATTTATAACTGAAAATGGTTCGTGCAAATTGCAGGAACCAAAAATATGCCTGTAAAACCTTCCCGCCTGCGCCATCTGGATAACATACCATAATGAATGTTCAGAAGACGCAAGGAGGAGAAAATAATTGAAGTATAAGGACGATGTTTCCATCTTCTTCCTCAGTTCTATGCTTTATGAACGATATCTTCCTGGCAGGGACATATCATCCCCCCAGATGAAACAAGAGAAAATCATCGGAGGCAAGGTGTATGCACTCTTCAGAGGTCCAGTTCCTGCCTGGCCTTATCCATTCCCGGCCGGTTGACTAGAAACAACAATATGACAATGACTGATAATGCCAGGTAGATCCAGTTGCCCGCAAGAAAATATGCTACAATGGCAAACAGGGAAGGAGCTATCCAGAATGCATAGCGCAGCATGAGCGCCCCACGGTAGCCGTTCAGTTTTTTAGCAAAAGTTGACTGCTCCCTGGCTTTCCTGACGCTTTTTCTGTATAAAACATTGCCTTCATAAATGCCACCTCCCACAATCAATGGAACAAGTATCTTGAAAATTTCAAAATCTCCGGATTCCGGCGCGGCATGCATATCGGTCCTTAGAAACAGAGCGATCAGGATAAAAATTAATTGTGCGAAAATAAGCGTAACATATATCTTAGTCAGTACCCTGAAATATTTATTTGGAGATAATTTGCTCATGATGTCCAATTTTTTATATCAACTGGTTTCATTCAGTTTTCCTTAATATGAGAACTCAAAAGAAGACTGACTTTCAGATTATTTCTTCTTAAAATCCTCATAAATCAGATATTTTTCGCGTTTTTCCATGAATTGCTCCCGTTTTGCCTCCCAACCCCCTCTTATTTCTCTCACAGAAGTTCCATTCTTAATTTGATTCAACAACCTCTCGTTTCCGGATAGCTTCTTGAAATAGGAAGTAAAAAAATCATCCACCGGCGTGTTCTCGTATGCAAATTTCAGCCACTTCAGCCTGATTCGGGGTTCATTCAGCAGGGAATCGAGGGGATAATTCCTCAAATCAATTCCTTTGCAAAGCTCACCTTCATATTTGGGATACATACTGGCTCCCGGGATCGATCGGGGTGTGAACACGAATTCTGCATTTTTCATCTCCGGGTGGCCAAATACCTGGAAAGGAAAATCGGTGCCTCTTCCAACACTCATCACCGTGCCCTCAAACAGGCAAAGGGAAGGATACAAGTAGATGCTTCTCATGTTGGGCAGGTTGGGTGATGGTTTTACAGGAAGCTCGTAGAGGGAATCATGGGTGTAATTCTTGCAGGCGATCCATGTATAATCACATTGCATACCATCTTTCAGCCATCCTTCCTGGTTGATCATCCTGGCCAGTTCGGCGATGGTCATGCCATGTACAATGGGTATCCGATGCATGCCGACAAACGACCGGAACCGGGTATCCAGCATAGGCCCGTCAACATAAAATCCATTGGGATTGGGACGGTCCAGCACCATAAAATCCGTGTTGGTCTCTGCACATGCCTCCATTACATAATGCATGGTAGATATATAGGTGTAAAAGCGGACCCCTACATCCTGGATGTCGAATATCACCAGATCAACATCCTCCAGGTCTTCTGATTCTGGTTTTTTTCGCTCCCCATAGAGTGATACAACAGGCAAACCGGTTTTTTCATCCTTGTAGCTCTTAACTCCTTCACCGGCCCCGGCATCTCCCCTGAATCCGTGTTCGGGACTGAATATCCGCTGTACCCGGACTCCTTCCGACAACAAAGTATCCACCAGATGCACCGAATCAACCAATGAGGTATGATTGGCCACTACAGCAACCCTTTTGCCTTCCAGTTGAGGCAGATAATGTTCCGTACGTTCGGCACCGGTTATAATACCTTTTTTCTTAGGGGCACATGAGCATATCCCCAATAGTAAAATCACTGACAGAATGGTTAAGTTTCGCATATTTGTTCGTTTTAGGGAGGGTAAATATAAAAATTATGGTCTGATTTCAGGTTTAAATACACCATCACTTCTAAAAATTTCAATACCATCTTTACTTCCGAGGCCTTATACAATGTGAGAAATCTATCGCGCACTCTAACGAGGCGCCCAATATCGCCGGGGTATATCTATTCTATCGCTATTTGCCCCTTATCGGGGCAAGAGGCAAGGCCTTCAGGGTGGTACAGACTAGTAGGTATGGAAAACATACTAATAATCAATTCAAAGCCCACCACTCTTCTCATATTCTATTCTTCTTGTCTTCCCGTTTTCCCATATTCTCATCTTCTCACTCCCTTGTTCTATCACTCCTTCTTGCTGTCGTTCCAAAATGCTCTCTTGTCGTAGTGCTGTCATTTCCACATGCTTTCGACACCGCCCTCGGAGAGGGCCAATAGCGATAACAACAACTTCCTCACCGATTAACAGCGCCTCGTCAGAGTGCGCGATAGAATTCTAATTCATGCATCATCATGAATTGGATGCATTATTGAGAAAGGTTGATTACACTGAAAATTAGCAAGCTTAACACATGGCACTTATCATCATGTTAGGAGAAACTTGTTTGCAGTATAACTGCGATAGGAATAATTCGGATTAGAAAGATGACGAACAAAATTTCATGCAACAACCTACATAGATTCAACCAAATACGAATACACCCCCAGTTGATGCAAAAGATAAACAAGATAATTTTGATACATTTGCGGGAAACCATTTAGCGTTGAATACAGAGTTACACATAGCGAGGAGATTATATTCCGAGAAATCTGACGACAAAAAGATTTCCAAGCCCATTGTGTCCATTGCGGTTGTTGGCATAGCACTGGGGCTGGCAGTAATGATCCTTTCCGTGGCCATCGTTACCGGTTTCAAATCCGAGATCAGGGAGAAAATTATAGGTTTTGGCTCTCATATTCAGATTGTGAACCATGACACCAATACTTCTTTTGAAACCGTCCCGATTGACAGGAATCAGAGCTTCTATCCCAAAATGGACACCGTTCAGGGGATTGAGCACATACAAATTTTTGCCATCAAGGCCGGAATCCTGAAGACCAAAGAAAACATCCAGGGTGCAGTGCTGAAGGGTGTCGGACCTGATTTCAAATGGGACTTCTTCAGGAAAAACATGGTGGAAGGCCGGGTAATACAGATTTCTGACACGGCTACGACGAACAACATCCTCATTTCAAAATACATGGCGGATCTTTTAATGCTGGATACCAGCGATTATGTCGGAATGTACTTTGTGGAGGATCCTCCAAGAATGCGAAGGTTTAAAATAGCAGGGATCTACGACACAGGTTTGCAGGAATTTGATCAGCAATTCATTCTGGGGGACATCAAGCATGTTCAAAGTCTTAATAACTGGGCTGATAACCAGATTAGCGGATTTGAAGTGCTGATTGAAGAATTTACCCAAATACCCAGGATGACTTCCTTCATACGCAACAATTATACCTATCCGATTTTCTCGGATGGTACGAAACTGAGGGTGGAAAGCATCACCGAAAAACACCCCCAGATATTTGACTGGCTCAACGTTACCGATATCAATGTTTGGGTTATTCTCATACTAATGCTGGCAGTAGCCGGGTTTAATATGATATCCGGCCTGCTGATCCTTATTCTTGAACGGACCAATATGATCGGGCTTTTCAAAGCCATGGGATCAAGAAACTGGAGCATCCGGAAAATTTTCCTCTATCTCTCATCTTTTCTCATAGGAAAAGGTATGCTCTGGGGTAACCTGATCGGAATCACCCTGTGCCTTGTACAGGAATATTTTGGAGTAGTCAAACTGGATAGTGCCAGTTATTACCTCGAAACGGTACCCATCAACCTGAGTATATTGCATATCATACTGCTCAATGTCGGGAGCTTGTTCGTTACCGTGATGATGCTGGTTATTCCTTCATATCTTATAGCTAAGATCAACCCCATCAAGACGATTCGCTTCAATTGAATTTTGAACAAATTATCATAAAATTCGATTATATTAGTTGAATACAACAAAACAACAAATCAAAATATTGAAATTATGAGAGGAGACAAACTAGTAATCAAAGACCATCACATCAGGGCAGCCAGCCAGGTAGCTGAAGTGATTCTTCCTGAAATCAAACAACGGGATGGGAGATATGCCATTACAATTGCCGGTGAATCGGGTAGCGGAAAATCGGAAACTGCTGAAAGTTTAAGACAGGAACTGGAAAAACATGGAATCAATTCTTTCATATTTCAGCAGGATGACTACTTTCATTATCCGCCAAAAAGCAATGCCAGGATGAGGGAAAAAGACATCAATTGGGTGGGTACTTCAGAAGTCAAGCTTGATCTGTTGGATCAGAACCTGAAAGACGCCATTGAAGGTAAGGAAAAAATTGAAAAACCTCTTGTATACTTTGAAGAAGACAAAGTAGAAAATGAAACAGTTAACCTGGAGGGCATTAAAGTTGTTATTGCTGAAGGAACCTATACCACCGCTCTCGAAAATGCACACAAAAGGGTTTTCATAGCCAGGAACTACTTTGACACCAAGGAAACCAGGGCGGAAAGAAGCCGTGAAAAACAGGATGAATTCCTGGAAAAAATTCTTAAGATTGAACACGAAATCATCATCAAGCAAAGTGAAAAAGCCGACTTAATCATTTCAAAGGATTACGAACTAAAAACCTGAAATATATGACTCAAAAAAATGATATCAACCGCATCGCAATGCTCAGTACCCATGGCTATTTTGATCCTGTACCCCAGCTGGGACAGACCGATACCGGGGGACAGGTGGTATATGTACTTGAATTATCCAAAGCCCTGGGAAGTAAAGGATATAAGGTAGACATCTATACCCGTTGGTTTGACAAATCGAGAAAACAAGTAGATCCGGTGCCGGGGCACCCCAATGTTCGGGTAATCAGAATACCTGCCGGTCCATGGGAATTTATACCCAAAGAATTCATTTATGATGTGCTGCCCGAGCTGTCAGACAATATGATACAGTTCATCAAAGACAATGACCTGGATTACGACCTTTACCACGGGCATTATGTTGACGCGGGTATTGTTGCCCTTGATGTAGCCAAAGCATTTAATAAGCCGGTATATTTCACCGCGCATAGTTTGGGGGCCTGGAAAAAGGACCAGATGGGCGGTGATCCTGAAGAAATGGAAGAAAAATTCAACTTCGAAAAACGCATCAACGAGGAGCTTCGAATATTCAAATCGGTGAATGCCCATACGCTTACTTCGAACGTTCAGAAGGAAAAACTCAATGAGCTTTATAATTATGATGCTCCAAACATTGACATCATTCCTCCGGGTGTTAACATCCATACATATCATATACCAACGGAAGAAGAACTGAAGAAAGAAACCGATCTGCCGGACAAATACATCTTCTGCCTGAGCCGGATTGACACCAATAAGGGACATGACTTGCTATTGTATGCTTTCGACAAGATTAGAAAAGAAATAAATGATATTCATCTTGTTATAGGTGGCGGATCTCCAAATCCCAAACCCAGGGAAAAGTCGGTTTTCAACAAGATGAAAGAAATCATCAGTGAAAGGGATATGGACAGGGTTCACATCATTGGGTATGTACCTGACGAAAAGCTTGTTCAATATTATCAGCAGGCAGAACTTTTTGTCCTTCCATCCATTTTTGAACCCTTTGGTATGACCTCGCAGGAAGCAATGGCCTGCGGAACACCTGTGGTGGCTTCCAAATTCGGAGGAATTAAACAGGTTATTACCAATGAAAAAAATGGAATTCTTATCAACCCTGAAGATTCTGATGAATTTGCTGACAGCATCATCAGGTTGCTAAAGGATGACGAATACAGAGCCAAACTGGGTAGAGAGGCCAATAACCTAATTGTGGAAAAATACAGCTGGGAGGCCATGGCTACGGCGCACATCAACCTGTATAAGCACTATTCTGAAGATTTTCCGGAATCGTGAACAATTTGACCGGTTTCAGAGTAATTAAAACAGATCAGGTTTAAACTCTTTACATTAACTGTAATCTAAAAATAATTAACACTTAAGGGGCAACTTCGAAAGTCGATCTTGCCCCTTTTCACAGGCTTGAATAACTGATTGTCTTTACCTTCCGGGTAATAAGCCTGGAAAAGATGGTATACAGGGAATGATGATGAAACATTCAGTGTATTACAGAACGGTTGAAAAACTTCTGGCCGGTGAGCTGCCGGGCAAAACGGCACAATACAAGATGGCGCCGCCGGCAAGAAACCTGCCCGATACACCTTTACAGAGGAAAACCAAGTACGCGGGGGTTCTTATAATCTTATACCCTGTGGAAAATAAAAGTTATACCATTCTAATCAGGCGGTCAACATATAATGGAGCTCACAGCGGACAAATCAGTTTTCCCGGAGGACAGTATGAATCTCGTGACAAGGATCTTACATCCACTGCATTAAGAGAAACCAGGGAAGAAATTGGAATCTCCCCGGAGCTCATTAAAGTAATCGGCAAACTCACCCCGCTGTATATCCCGGTAAGTAACTACTTTGTGCACCCTGTGGTTGGAATATTGGATTCAGAGCCAAACTTTGAGAGAGATCCCAAAGAGGTGGAAGAAATTTATTCAGTTAAACTGGAAAGCCTTCTCGACCCGGGTTGCTTAATAAGCGATGACAGGATATACGAGAACGAGCGTATCATTCAGGCACCTTACTTTCAATACAATCATTTAAAAATCTGGGGTGCTACCGCCATGATCCTATCGGAATTTATTGAGCTGCACAGAAATATGGCAAAACGTTCTCTTTAGTAAATAGCTGCTTATTACCGGGAAATACTGGCAATACCTTTTATCTAGCTAAGGCTGGTCATTGATAATTTTTGAATCATTTGGATTGGTGGCCCTGGCAGATCTCTCTATCCTTCTTCAATAATGTTCTTGTAGTGCTCATAGCGGTCGAGTATCTGCTCTACGTAGTTATAGGTTTCTATTCCGCGTGCATAACCGTAATATACCACTTCATCATTATAATACTCCGGATTCGATTTTTTCAATATATATTCTCTTACGTTTTCCCATTTATCAGGGCTGCCATCATACTTTTCCGTGAGCCTTCTGGCATCAAGTACATGACCCAGGCCCACATTATAGGAAGCCAGCACAAATTTAAGCCGTTCCTCCTCATCTCTAATGCCTTGTTTCTTTATCTGCTCATCCAGCCAATCGAGAAATTCCACACCTCCCCGAATATTCTGCTGGGGTGAAGACTTGTTGCTCACCTCAAACCTCCTGATTACCGAAGGCATCAGCTGCATGAGTCCATAAGCTCCGGCCCAGGAGCGGGCTGTAGGGTTAAACCGGGATTCCTGAAAGATCAGGGAAGCCAGGAGTCTCCAATCCCAATCTATCTCATCACTGTACTTTTTAATCAGATCATCATAAGGTGAGATCTTACCGCTGCTTATTGTATAGTAATCGCTTTTTCGAATGAGAGCCGATTTCCTGTTCTTGAAGTATTTGTTGTATATCACGGCGTAATCAAGGGTTTCCTTATAATCCGTGAGCCAATCATCAACTACAGTTAGAAGGGAATCGGCTTTCTTGGGCACACCCCAGGCCAGGTTTTGGGGAAAGCTGATGGCAGTCTGCACATCCAGGATGGGATAATAGGTGGCATTTACCTTGGCCACATTTTCATCGCATACTGTATAATCAATCTCACCGCGGGCAACCAGTGATATAAGTTGCTCCTCGGAGAAATTTTCCTTCTCGATGATTCTTATTCCTCCCCCGATCTCCTCGGAAAGATTCTTCAACCGGGCAACATACGAAGAGTTGGCTCTGACATAAATCACCTTATTATTCAATTCCAGCTGATTCCTTATCAGGTTGCGTTCGACCTCCCGCTCTGACATTTCACGCCAGTCCTCCGGTTTACGCTGCACCAGTACCTGTCTTGTCTGGGCATATGGGACAGAAAAATCGATTCTTTTTTTCCTTGCTTCGGTAACAGCTAAATTAAAGGCAAGTATATCGCATTTACCGTCCTCCATGAGCTGAAAGCTGGTTTCAAGTTCTTTATTCACCTGTATTTTAAGTTCCACATCCAGGTGGTTGGCAAATTTCTTCAATAGCTCATATTGGAAACCCATGGGCTTTCCCCTGTAAATAAAATAGTTGGTGGAATTATAATCCGTTATAGCAACCAACTGCCCCTCTTGTCTTATCTTCTGTAAACGGTTCTCAGGCTCTTCTTTTTCTGAATCCGATTGCTGGCAAGATGGTGATAAAAAGAAAAGCAAGAGAGGAAAGAGGACAGCCTTTCTGAGAAAATTAAGATAATCTGTCAAATTTGTTGATTTTTGATAACAACGACACAAACTTAAAAGAATATTTACTCATATAATTAAATCTTAAGAAAAAATTAATCATAAAAAGACCATGACACTCCGAATTTTACCATCATTGGCGACATAGGATACATTGGGGCGGTATAGTAATCTTTTTCCATAATGAAGCTGTTCAGGTGATACAATTTACCAAAGAGATTCAACCGTTTTATCCTGAAATTTAAAAATAAATTAAATAAAGGTTCATTTCCTACTTTTTCATTTCTTTGCCTGTGGTACAGACCAAGAGCAGGCATATAGTCATCCGCGTAATAGGCCGGATAATAGTATAACGACCATCCAAGCTGGGTATAGAGGTTGCCTCCTGTAATATTGAAGTGGAACCTGTGCCTGAATGCAAACCTGTGATGCAGGTAGAATTTGGGTATCCCCAGCAAATCGTATTGATCGGTATACTGAAATACCAATTTATTTCTTGAATGGAATTTCCAAAAGGTAAAGTCCTTTACAACTGAAGCTGATATGATTTCAAGATTTCGCGGATATTGTGCAGGCCGTGCATTGGTATCCAGATAGGTATAATTATGAATAACCGTGGGTTTTAGTGAAATTTTGGTCTTTAAATCCGTAATGTTAAAGTTACCGCCAATTTGTAACTTGCTTATCTTCGGGAGATCTTTATGCCACCTGAAATGGTTGGAATTGTAATGCTGGTAGAAAAAATCCGGTTCCCGGTAATGATAACCTGCATCAATAGAAAGCTTATTACCACCCAACATCAATGAAAGTCCCCCTTTCAGGTTAAAATCACCTCCTTTAAAACCCGTCAGGTAATATTTTCCCTGTGCCCATAGTTCAAAGATACTGTCTGTCTGAAATTTCCATCCAGCATCCAGCGAGAGGTTATTGTAATTACGCGTTACCAGCCTGTCATAATCTCTGGCTGTATCGGACGGCTGATAGGGATAGGTATGGGAATAACTGAGGATGTTGTAATCTATACCTGCATGGGCTGTGAGAAATGGATTGGAATAAACAAGCCTGAACCTGTTTCTAAGGCTTCTTTTTCTTGCTCTGTCTCTTGTTTTGCTCGAATCTAGATTGATTGGATATTTGCTGTAAAATTCAGCCAGAGGATTATCGTGTTCATATCGCTTTTCATTGGGAGCGTAAGTCAGGCGATGATAGGCATAAAAACGGGTAGAATCTTTTTTTTCCACAGCCTTTCCAGGTAAGGTATCGGCTTGCAAGGTATCCTGCTGATTGACATTAGGACGGGGAGTTGCGGGCGATCCATTCTCCAGGGTATCCTGCATTTCTGTGGGTTGGGATTTCTGGAAAGTTTCCCGTTCACCCAGCCTTTCAAAAACATCCAATTCAGAAAAGCTTGTTTCTTTGAGAGAAAGCTTCTGTATGATGTTAAAAGAACGGTCTTTCAAAGTAGAATTTGAACCCTCCAGCTTTCCGGGAATATAGCGCTGGTCTATGACCTCAAAATCCCGCTTGTTGACAATACCACCCAGCTCCTTGTACATCACTTTGTTCAGGTTGGCATTGGCATAAAAGGAATACGCGTTTTTTTCAAAACTTCCGAAAAAATTAAGATATCGCCCTTTCAGGCTACGATCGTTTTCGTAGAATCTTTTAGAACCTATCAGACTTATATCCAACCCGAGGTTCAGTGCTTCATTGATATTCTGGGTATGTCTGACCCAAAGCCTGGCTTCGGTATCCTGTTGTCCGCCGGTGGCATATCTAAGTAAAGTATAAGGGGTTTGGGTTTTGTAATAATGGGTGTTGTCATTACTTCGAAAATAATCCCTATAAGGTTTTGAGAAGAGAAAACCGGTATGCTCCCGCTCAAAAAAACCGTGATACTGGATCGGTGATCCAAGGTGTCCCAGGTTAATATGGCCTACGCCCGGGTTAAAATCGTGGCTGTTATAAAGGCTGGTATCTATTTGATAGCGGGTAATCTGGCCAATAGAATCGACATCCCACGAATAAATTCGGGGCAGCTGTGTAGTATCTTCCTGGTTTTGGGAAAATAATGGATAAATGGTATAGATAAGGATAAAACAGGTTAAAACAAGTTTTTTCATAAGATGTAAAAATAACAAAAATAGCCAATCTGCAGGTAATAAGTGAATATTTAAAAGGATTAAAGACTGAGGCTGAGATGAAGAGTGAGGCGTTTGATGTTTGATGTTTCAGGTTTAAGGTTGATTAAGGCTGAGGCTGGAGGCTAAGGCTAAGAAACAGGGGGCTAGGGTTTATTGTTAAATTGTCACATTGTCGAATGATCCTATTGTTAAGTAAGAAGCTATAGAGGTTTGCCAACTGCTTATTGCCAACTGGCAACTTATTTACAGGAGGCTAAGAACAGGATATTTACAGTAAGCATTTGGGCAGGGGTAATTTGTTAAATTGTTGGAGAGCAACCTCTTTGATAATATAACAATGTAAATAAAAAATCCCGCCTTTCAGTCAAAGATTGAGAGACGGGATTTTAAAAAGTCGGCGATGACCTACTCTCCCACTTATCGTAGTACCATCGGCGCTGGTGGGCTTAACTTCTCTGTTCGGA
>Ga0207797_1002637_pt1 | contig 12362 bp, 13 predicted proteins | sample PRCRCaboRojoPR_6_FD_187275 | JGI IMG/M metagenome (GOLD analysis project Ga0207797, IMG submission 187275) | Marine sediment microbial community from Cabo Rojo, Puerto Rico - PR CR 10% Liquid 1 (SPAdes) | ecosystem: Environmental > Aquatic > Marine > Coastal > Sediment | place: Cabo Rojo, Puerto... | reverse complement strand
TCGCCCGGCAGCGCCGCCAGCCTGGTGACGTTGGTCGAAAAAACCGTTGACAGCGCCGATTTCCTATGATATACTGACTGTCAGTCAGTTACTGACCGTCGGTTATCAAGGAGAGCGCGAGAGTGACCACCAGGGCGCGTCGCGAGCGCGAGAAGCAAGAGCGCCGGCGATCCCTCCTCCAAGCAGCTCGGGAGACGTTCTTCGAGAACGGTTTCCACCATGCCACGGTGGATAGCGTGGCCCAGCGAGCTGAGGTCAGCAAAGGGACAGTCTATCTCTACTTCGAGAGCAAGGAGGCGCTCCTTGCTCATCTGCTTCTAGAGGGCCTGGAAGACCTGGTCGCCGAGTTGGATCGGACGTACTCAGCGACGGAGTATCTTCCCGCTGACGAGCAGCTGGCGGCCCTCGCAAGAGCCTATCTGGACTTCTTCCGTGAGGTGCCCCAGTATTTCCCCTTCCTGATGGCCATGGACCGTGGCCGGTTTCAGGACGCGATCCCCCCGCAGATCTATCAGGAGATCCTGGAGGCTAGCCTGGAAGGCCTGATGCTGGCCGTGCGGGTTGTTGAGCGTGGATGTCGGCAGGGGTTGTTCGGGTGTGGTGATGCAAGGAAGGAAGCTTGTGTCTTCTGGGCCTCGTTGAACGGCGTGCTGCAGCTAATGGAACACCCACTGCGACGGGAGATGGTGGGCGTGGAGGAGGAGGTGCTTTACCAGGCGAGCATAGATACCTTGATCAAGGGGTTGAAGGCCACACCTGCAGGAGGTCCCTCAAAGGGAGCGATCTAGGTGGCATCGCCCCCACGGCCCATAAGTAAGGTGACCCTGAGTTCAAGTCTCTGGAGATCCAAGATTGCTTCTGTTAGATCCCCGTCTTTGCCCTGGATCTGGGGATCCAAGCTGAGCAACCTGAGTCTACTGAGTCTACCCGATTGACACGATGAGGAGGTTAGTATGAAGGATGTGGTGATCGTCAGCGGATGTCGCACGGCGATCGGCAAGCATGGTGGGGCTTTCCGCGACATCCCTGCCCAGGCCCTGGCCGCAACTGTGCTCGAAGAAGCGGTCAAGAGAGCGGATATTGACCCCAGTATTATCGACGACGTCATCGTCGGCTGTATTGGACAGCAGAGCGACGCGCCGAACATCGGCCGCGTCGCGGCGTTGATGGCTGGCATTCCAGTGAGCGTGCCGGGGTGCACCATTCAGCGCAACTGTGTGTCTGGCACAATGTCGATCAGCATGGCCTGCCAGGCCATTCAAGCGGGCGACGGCGACGTGTTCCTCTGTGGGGGCACGGAGAGCATGTCGACAGCGCCGTACGTGGTGCGAGGGGCTCGCTGGGGCCTGAAGCTGCGGCACGATACGTTCATTGACACCCTCTGGGAGGGGCTTACGGATCCCGTCTGCGGCGAGGTCATGGGGCGAACGGCTGAGAACCTGGCGATGATGTACGACATCAGCCAGGAGGAACAGGACGCGTATGCCGTGAAGAGCCATCAGAAGGCCTTCCGGGCGACGCGTATGGGGAAGTTCCGCGATGAGATCGTCCCCTTCCGAGTGATCAAGCGGGTGGCGGGGAAGGAAGTCGCTCATGAGGACATCGTGGAGGACGAGTGCATCAACCCTGGTCTGACGGTGCAGAAGGCGGCTCTCTACCCCACAGTGTTCAAGAAGGATGGCTCGGTGACGCCAGCGAACGCCTGTCCCATCTCTGACGGCGCTGCAGCTGTAGTGGTGATGTCAGCCGAGAAGGCCGAGGCGCTGGGTGTGGAGCCGCTGTGCAGGATTCGGAGTTACGCCTACGCCGCCGTCCCCCCGGACATCATGGGGATTGGTCCGGCGCACGCCACGCCGATGGCCCTGGAGCGAGCGGGGCTTGCGCTCAGCGACATCGACTTGATCGAGCTGAACGAGGCCTTTGCCGCTCAGGTTCTGGCCGTGGGTAGAGAACTGGAGGAGCGGGGCTGGGACTGGGATAGGGTTAACGTCAATGGCGGCGCGATTGCATTGGGGCACCCCGTGGGCTGCACCGGAACGCGTTTCGTCGTCACATTGCTGTATGAGATGATCAAGCAGGACGTTCCGCTGGGGCTTGCCACGGCCTGCGTCGGCGGCGGCCAGGGCGGCGCGATGATTATCGAGCGTCAGGGGTAAGGGGGCACAGCGATGGCAGACATCTCTATTTGGCAGGACAAGGCTGCAAGGCAGGCGTTCATTGCTCAAGGTAAGGATGCATTTGAGAAGATCGAGGGCGAACTGGAGGAGCTGGAGGGAGCGGCAGTCGTGGCGATTGAGCCCCAGAGCGGGGACTACTTCGTGGGGGAGACCCTGGGTCAGGCCAATCGAGCTGCGTTTGAGCGCTACCCTGACCAGTGGGTCTACTTCGTCCGCGTTGACGATACGACGGCGGCGATCCCCTTACCAACGTGGTGAGGTTGATTGGGATGGGGGGGACGGCCTGAAAGCCCCCAGCTACGGGGAGGGCAGCAGGCCTGATGACGTGGTCAGGTCTCGACACATCAGGGAAATCATATCTAACGGGAGGTGACGAATGTACATCTTCAAAGCAGGCGTCGTCGGTGCCGGCACGATGGGGGGCGAGATCGCCCAGGTGATCACCTACGCCGGTTTGCCGGTGGTCATGAAGGACATCGACCAGGAGATGCTCGACAGCGGCATGGAGCAGATTCGATCGATCTACCAACGTCGCGTCGACAAGGGGAAGATGAGCGCTGGCGACATGGCGTCGAAGCTCGATCTGGTGACGCCCACGCTCTCGTACGACGCGTTCAGCGACGTGGATATCGTGATCGAGGCTGTGCCGGAGAAGATGGCGATCAAGAAGCAGGTCTTTCAAGAGCTGGAGGAGGCCTGCCCTGAGCAGACCGTTTTCGCCAGCAACACCTCGGCGCTCTCCATCTCGGAGATGGCGGCCGCGACGGGCAAGCCGCACAAGGTCGTTGGTATGCACTTCTTCAACCCGGCGCACGTGATGAAGCTGGTTGAGGTGATCCCAGGACTGGATACCGGGCGCGAGACACAGGATGACGTGGTGATGTTCACGGAGACGTTGCGCAAGATCCCGGTGGTGGTCCAGGAGTGCCCCGGCTTCCTGGTCAACCGACTGCTGATGCCCTACCTGAACGAGGCAACGCTGGCGCTGGAGGAGGGGGCGGCCACGGCTACGGAGATCGACAAGGCTGTGGTGGGGTGGGGCATGCCGATGGGGCCGTTCACGCTGATGGACATGCTAGGCATCGACGTCTGCGCCGACGTGGGGGAGTACCTCTACTCCGAGTATGGGGAGCGGATGACGCCGGCTCGTCTCTTCGGGAAGCTGCTGGAGGCCGGACGGCTGGGCGAGAAGAGCGGCGCGGGCTTCTATGATCATCCCGGTGGTGAATCCGAGGAGGTTCAGGAGATGATTGAGGCCCTCCAAGAAGCGGGGGAGGTTGAGACAGGCACCTCGTTCAGTGTGGAGCGCGTCATGTATCCGTTGATCAATGAGGCTGCGCAATGTGTGTTGGAGAACGTGTCGACCATGACGGACATCGACATGGCTATGGTCGCCGGCACGGGGATGACGTATGAGGATGAGCGGATCGGGCCTCTGGTCATCGCCGACCGGATTGGACTAGACGAGGTTGTGGAGGCGCTGAGGCATCTGGAGGAGGCGTTTGGCCCTCGCTTCCGGCCTGCACGTCCTCTCCGGTTGCGCGTCCGCGCCGGGCATCTCGGCGTGAAGAGCGGCAAGGGCTTCTACGAGCATACATAGGAGGAAGACAATGGCCGAATGGCAGAACATTCGAATTGAGGTTGAGGACCGCATCGGCTTGCTAACCATCGACCACCCGCCGGTTAACTCCTTCAACGCCCAGGTGGTGACCGAGCTTGACGAGGCCGTGGATGAGCTAATGGCCGATGACGAGGTGAAGGCTGTGGTCGTCACGGGCGGGGGGACGAACGCGTTCGTCGCTGGTGCTGACATCCCAGAGATCAAGGCGCTTATTGAGAACCCCGACGACGGGTATGCGGAGGCACGGGCTTTCATTGAACGAGGACAAGGCGTCCATCTCAAGATCGAGAGGGCGAAGAAGCCCGTCATTGCGGCTATCAACGGCTTCTGTCTGGGCGGCGGCCTGGAGCTGGCGATGGCTTGCCACATGCGCATCTGCTCCGACCGCGCCCGCCTGGGGCAGCCGGAGATAAACCTGGGGCTGATCCCCGGCTGGGGCGGCACCCAGCGATTGCCGCGGATCGTGGGAAAGGGGAAGGCCCTGGAGATGATCCTCACCGGCGATATGATCACGGCCCAGGAAGCCTACCGCATCGGCCTGGTGAACAAGGTGGTGCCGGCCGGCGCGATCCTCAAGGAGGCCCGCGGCCTGGCGCGCAAGATCGTCTCTAAGTCCAAGTTCCCCGTGGCCGCCACGCTACGGGCGGTTACCGAAGGGCTGGAGGTCAGCGTCGAGGAGGGCCTGGAGATCGAGAAGGAGCAGTTTGTGGGATTGGCCGACACCGAGGACATCCGCGAGGGGGTCAGCGCCTTCTTGGAGAAGAGACAGCCGGAGTTCAAGGATCAATAGGCTTGCTGGAGACCGATGAGCCTGGGACTTGATAGACTGTACAGCGGCCCCTGGAGCTCCCAGCTTGTACTATCCTGTGGCAGGATCGGGTGGTGATGTCCTGGCCCACATCGGACCCTTCATCGCGCTCACGTCGTCGTTCATTGCAGCCACGTACGACGCAGGTTATCGAAGGGACATCAGACTCGTTACTGCGGTGCTCCGGCCCCTCATCGTCGCTTCATCGCCGCGTCTGGGGCCGGAGCACCTATTACCATTTAGAAAGCTGAGCCATCAGCAGGAGGATTAGCGATGGATTTTGCGCTCAGTGAAGAACAAAGAATGTTCCGCGCTATGTTCGAGGAGTTCTCCACGAACGAGATCGCGCCAATCGCGGAGGAGATGGATCACGAGGAGGCCCCTCCTCTCAAGGTGCTTCAGAAGGCAGCTCGCCAGGGCTTCTTGGGGGCGACGCTCCCGGAGGATTACTTCGGTGCGGCGCTCGATTTCATCAGCTATGCCTTGCTCATCGAAGCTCTGGCCAAGGACTGCATGTCGATTGCGGTGATGCTGGGAACACACGTCAGCATGGTGGAGATGTCGATTCTGGAACACGGCAGCGAAGCTCAGAAGGAGACCTATCTCCCGATGCTGGCAACAGGCGAGGGTGGTCGCTCCAGCGTCAGCCTGGGCGCCTTCGCACTGACCGAGCCTGATGCTGGCACGAACGCGAAAGCCATCCAGACGAAGGCGGTTCCGGACGGGGCATCCTACGTTCTCGACGGGGTCAAGACCTGGGTCGCCAACGGCGAGGTTGCCAGCCTCTATCTGCTCTTCGCCCAGGCCCCGGGTGGCACGACGGCCTTTCTGGTTCCAGTCGATGCGGCCGGTTTGACGATCGGCTGTCGCGAACCTACTCTCGGTCTCCGTAACGTGCCCTTGAACACGCTCTACGTGGAGGCATGCTCCGTGCCGGCGGCTAACCGTCTCGGTGCTGAGGGAGAAGGGTGGGCGATTGCAGAGGGAGCGCGACGGCGGATGGCGATCACGCTGGGTGCAGCAGCGCTCGGCGTCGCTGACGACAGCATAGACGTAGCCACGCAGTTTGCGAGCGAGCGCGTCCAGTTTGGGGTGCCCATCGCCGAGAAGCAGGCGATCCAGAACTACGTGGCCGAAAGCGCCGCTGAGGTCGAGGCGCTGCGCCACCTGGTCTACCACGGTGCCTGGCGGGCTGATCGGGGGGACGATCTCAAGTTCCACGCCTCGGTGGTCAAGGCGTTCGCCGCTCGGGTCGCCCGGCGTGTGACCGATCGGATGGTCCAGGTGATGGGGGGCTACGGTTATATGGAGGACTACCCGCTGGCTCGAAAGTACCGCGATGCCCGTGCTCTTGGCATCATCGGTGGCCCGACTGAGTTGCACGACGTGCGCATTGCTGAGGACGTCTTCGCCGAGTACGAGGTCGAGGTCACGCCGTGAGGAGGTAGCTATGGATTTCACGTTTTCTCCTGAACACAAAGCTCTACGACGCATGATTCGAGAGTTTGCGGAGAGAGAGATCGCTCCCATCGCTGCCGAGCTTGACCGCGAACATCGGGTGCCGATGGGCATTATGCGCAAACTTGGTGAGATCGGTCTCCTCGGCGTCTGTTTCCCCCAGTCCTACGGAGGCATGGGAGCCGGGGAGATGGGATACTGCATCTTGATGGAGGAGCTGGGGCGCGTCTGCACCTCGACGGCGACGAACGTCGGGGCCCACATCGGTATCGGTGCGATGGCGATTCACCTCGACGGCAGCGAGGAGCAGCGGCGCAAGTATCTCGTGCCGCTGGCGCGGGGCGAGAAATTCGCGGCCTTTGGACTCACCGAATCGAACGCTGGTTCGGACGCGGCCAACATCAGCACGCGCGCGGTTCGCGATGGCAACGAGTGGATCATCAACGGGGGCAAGATTTACATCACCAATGGGGGCTACGCGGACGTCATCACCATTATGGCGGTGACGGATCCGACCCTAGGTGCTCGTGGAGGGATCACGGCTTTCATCGTCGAGACCGACTGGCCTGGTTTCGAGGTGGCGCGTGAAGAGGACAAGATGGGCATCCGTGGAACCAGCACCGCAGAGCTTGTCTTTGATGACCTGCGAGTGCCCCACGAGAACGTCCTCGGCAAGGTCGGGGAGGGCTTCATCACCTTCATGAAGTCCCTCGATATGGGGCGACTGACGCTCGGAGCGGCCTGTCTCGGAGGGGCTCAAGGCGCGCTAGATTGGTCGATCCAGTGGGCCAAGACGCGGGAGCAGTTCGGCGCGCAACTGGCGCAGAAGCAGTCGATCCAGTGGAAGATAGCCGACATCGCCACTGAGGTCGAGGCGCTGCGCAGCCTGGTCTACCGGGTGGCGTGGATGGTGGACGCCGATCAGCCGTTTACGCGGCTGGCAGCGATGTGCAAGCTCTATGGGTCGGAGGTGGCTTCTCGTGCCATCGATATGGCCCTGCAGATCCACGGTGGCCTGGGTTATTCGCGTGACTACCCCGTCGAGCGCGCCTTCCGCGACGCCCGCATCGCCGAGATCTTCGAAGGCACGAACGAGATCCAGCGCATCGTCATTGCTTCGCGTCTCTTCCGCGAGCACGGCGTGCGAATAGGCCCGTGAGGAGGAACATCATGCGTATACTGGTTATTCTGCGACGCGTCCTCGATCCCGCTGGCATCGTGGCTCATCGGCGACTGCGGCGCCTCTTCATCAACCGCGAGGTGTACATCATCCAGCCGGCCGACGAGTGTGCGCTGGAGGCGGCGCTGCGTATCAAGGATGCTGCCGAGGCTGAGGTGGTGGTCGCCTCTGGTCAGCCGGAGCCGGACGATGACACGCTGCGGCGAGGGATCGCTATGGGCGCTGACCGGGGGATCTACGTGTCGGGCGAAGCGTTTGAGAACGCCGACGAGGCGGTGGTAGCGCGTGCTTTGGAGGCAGTGATCGAGCGATTGGGTGGGGTTGATCTCGTCCTCTCGGGTGCGACCACACTGGATACGGGACAGAGCCAGCTGGGGCTACGGCTGGCGGAGGCGCTTGGGTGGCCGCAGATCGTCGGCGCCTGGCAATTGGAGGTTGCCGGGGGAGAGGTTCGAGCGGTATGTCGTGACAGCGAGCAGTACATTCGCGTCGAGGCGGATCTCCCAGCGGTGGTGTCGATGGCGTCAGGGGCGCTCAAGCCCCGGTATCCCGATGGGGTTCGGCTCATCAACATCTACCGTGATGAGGGAGAGGTAGCGGAGGCGCTGCAGCTGTGGGAGGTGGATGAGCTTCTGACGCCGGAGGAGCTTTCTCCCGTGGTTGAGACCCTCGGGCGCGACTTCCCGCCGGAGCGAGAACGGGGGGAACGGGTGGAAGGGCCCTCCGAAGAGGCAGCCCAGGTCGTGGCCGAGGCGCTTCGGCAACGGATGCGGGGATAAGGGGGACTGTCATGGATGCTTCATACCTTGACTTGATGATGGCGCAGCAAGAGGAGACATTCGAGGAGGCCGAAGGCGGCGGTGGGGTATGGGTCGTCGCCGACCTGAGTGGGGGACAGATTGCGCCCGTGACCCTGGAAGCGATCGGTGCCGCGCGCACGCTGGCGGACTCATTGGGGGCGTACGTCTACGCCGTTCTGCTTGGCGATGACGTGACCTCGCTCTCCGAAACGCTGTATCAGGCGGGCGCCGACGGCGTACGGCTCGCTGATCACCCAGGGTTAGCTCGTTTTGCGGTGGAGCCCTACTTGGCGGTCCTGGGACCCCTCTTCGAGGAGGAACAGCCGGAGATCATCCTTTTCGGGGCGACCGACGTGGGACAGGCGCTGGCGCCGAGGCTGGCGCAACGGATGGGCGGTGGATTGATAGAGCGGGTGACGGCGGTTGCGTTGGACGAGAGCACGCGTGCGGTGAAGGCCACGTTCCCTGTCTACGGAGGGGATTACTTCGGAGTTGTGACTTGTCCGGAGGCGCGGCCCCAGATCCTGACCATCATGGCCGGCGCCTTTGCCCGTCCCTTCCTCGACGAGTATCGCAAGGGAGAGCCCGTGATGCTGGACGTCGAGCCGGCGGAAGCGGTGGTGCGTCTGCTGGGACCGGCAGAGGACTACCAGCCGCCCCGCGTGCCGCTATCCGAGGCGCGAATGGTGGTGGCTGGGGGCCGCCAGGCGGGCAGCTTCGACGCGGTGGAGGACCTGGCAGAGGCCCTGGATGCCCATCTGGCGGGCGACCGTGGTGCCTGGGATGCCGGCTTGATCGCCGCGGACCAGATCGTGGACGTGCGCGGTGTGACCGTCTCCCCTGATGTCTACGTGGCTGTTGGGATCCGAGGGGATACGTTCCACAACGCAGCGATGGGGGATGCGACGTTCATCGTCGCCATCCATCCAGATCCGACGGCTCCGATCTTCGAGATAGCGGACCTATGTGTAGAAGCGGATCCCGAGGATGTGCTGCCGGCTTTGCTGGAGGCCCTGACGTAGAGACCTCCACCCATGCGCTCCAGCTGGATAGAGCCTCCAGGAACTTGCTTCCCGGAGGCTTCTTCTTTCTTGCGACAACGCTGCGACGGGTTGTTGACCGGTAGGCTACGAATGCGTGTTAAACTGCTTGCAGGCCACGTCGGAAGTGCGTGCCATAAAGCCTATGGCCATCATTTTACTCGTTGAAGATGCTGAAGACTTGGCCCGGGTCATCGAACGCAAGTTGGAACAAGCGGGGACCCGGATGCTCCGCGCCAACGATGGCGCTGCTGGGTTGCGGGTGTTCCAAGGCTACCAGCCGGATCTCGTGATTCTCGACTGGATGCTGCCTAAGCTGGACGGCCTGGCTGCGCTGCGCGAGATTCGCGGCAGCTCTCCGGTTCCGGTGTTAGTGCTCACTGCGCGGATGGAGGAGGCTGACCGTGTTACCGGCCTGGAGGCAGGGGCCGACGACTAGCTTAGCAACCCTTCTGCGTGCGGGAACTCATCGTCCGGGTGAGGGAGACTCGATCAAGTCTTGGTGAACCTGCTGCGGAACGCGTTGCGACACACAGATCCTGGCGGGATCATCGCGGTGGTGGCTGTGCCGGAAGCAGAGACCGTTCGCGTGGAGGTGCGCGATACCGGCGAGGGGATCTCGCCCGAGGCGTTGGGCCAGCTATGGGATCGCTTCTATCGAGGTGAAGAGAGCCGTGATAGGACAGGGCGCCGGACTGGGGCTGGCGTTGGTGAAGGAGTTGGTCGAGGCGATGGGGGGAGGTAGACGTGGAAAGCAGATTGGGGGAGGGGAGTTGTTTTGCCGTGACATTGCTGCGTGCTTAACGTGTGAATCTCTTGAGGCAGGTCGCAGGCCCGAGGGTATGTTGTCCCTCGGGTTTTCGGTCGCCACTTTCCAGCCAGAGCTGCGACCGGACTCACCTGGACAACACCGGTGGGAACGGGTATCATACTTCGACATCACTGACATCGAAACAGGAGGGGACTCTGGCACGCTTCCGGCTCTTCTACAAAACGTTGATGACGTTATGGCCTCTGAGCCGGCTCATCTATTGGTTGAGCAATCGGCGACCTCTGCGACCGCTATCGAGGCCCTTCTTCAGGGCTCTGAGAAGTGAAGCGATTATCATTCCCGTACACGAGATGATAGCCAAGCCGGAGAGCGTAGTCCTGCCCTATCCTCTCCTTACCCCGCTCATCGAGGAAACCAGCACGCGGTTCTTGATGAACGAGTGCATGTGTCGCCGAGGCGAGAAATGTCAGACCTACCCGCAGGACTTCGGCTGTCTTTTCCTCGGGGACGGAGCGGCCCGAATCTCTCCCTCGATGGGGCACCTGGTGGATCAGGATGAGGCGATCGCCCACGTGCAACAGGCTATGGCGCTGGGATTGGCGCCGCTGATCGTCCATACGACGTTCGACGCTTTGACACTGGGCATTCCGTATCGGCGCATGCTGGGGATCTGTTTTTGCTGTGATTGCTGTTGTACCGTGCAGCAGGGGCTCCGCCTGGGACCACCGGCCTTCTGGGACATCGTGGTGCGCCTGCCAGGCCTCAGGGTTGAGGTCGATGGTGCGTGTGAGGGGTGTGGTGCCTGCCTGAAGGCGTGCTATGTACAGGCCATCTCACTTTCCGGCAATGGAGCGTGCATTGATGAGACTGTGTGTAAGGGGTGTGGACGCTGTGTTGTGGCCTGTCCTGCCGGAGCTATCAGCTTGCGTTTGGATGAGGAGGTTGATGTGCTGGATCAGCTCATCACTCGAATCGCTCGGCGAACCGACATCGGTTTGATGCATACAGAACTCCCCTGACACACTGGATGAAGACGATGTCTCTCACGTTTGTCATCTTTGATCTGGACAACACGCTCTATCCGCCAGGCAGCGGGGTCATGGAGGAGATTGGCCACCGCATTCAGCTGTGGTTGCGTCGACGGCTCGATCTATCGCGGGAGGAGGCGGCTTCTCTGCGGCGGGATTACCTCCATCAGCACGGTACAACTATGGGCGGCCTGATGTCGGAGCACGCCGTCGACGTTCCCCACTATCTGGATTTCGTGCACGACATTCCGATCGAGGAGCATCTTGAGCCGAATCCAGTGCTGATCGAGATGCTGGAGAGGATACCGCTGCGAAAGGTGATCTACACCAACGCCACCTCGGAGCACGGGCGCCGGGTGCTCCAGGCTTTGGGTGTCTTCGAGCAGTTTGAGCGTATTATAGGCATCGAAGAGGTTGGGCTGGATAATAAGCACCATCGGAGGGCCTATGAGCGGATGCTGTCGTTGCTGGAGGCTTCAGGTTCGGAGTGTGTGATGGTCGAGGATTCCCCGCGTAACCTGCTGCCGGCCAAGGCTGTCGGTATGATGACCATCCTGGTGGAGTCTGAGACAGGTGGTGAGCGCAGCGGCACTGACGAGAGCTTCATTGACTTCACTGTGAGAAGTGTGCTAGATGTCGAAGAGGTGATCGATCATCTCCTCGAGGCCGACGAGGCAGAAGGCTCCGGAAATCGGTAAGAGATTGTCGCCTCGGGCCCAGATGGCCCTAGCCTACGCGGCCTTTGCCACGTTGGGGCTATCCGTCGGCCTCCGAGGAGTCGCCTGGCCGTCCATCCGCTCGACCTTCGGCCTGCCGTTGGATGCTGTTGGTACGTGGTTGCTGGCGGCGACGGCGGGCTCGATCCTCTCAAGCTCCAACGGCGGCTATGTGGCATCCCTGCTGGGGGTGGGACCGCTGCTGGCGATCAGCACCCTGGGGACGGCGCTGGGGGCGTTGGGGATTGGTTTGACGCCGACTTGGTGGATGATGGTGCTGGCCGGCTTAGTGAGTGGCCTGGGGAGCGGCGCGATGCACGTCGGTCTGAATGCTCATTTTGCTGCCCATTTCGGGGCCGGGGCCTTGAACTGGCTGCACGCCTGTTTTGGCGTAGGGGCGACGTTTGGTCCTCTGGTGATGACCTCGATCCTCAGCGCCGGTCTCTCGTGGCGCTGGGCCTACGGGGTGACCGGGGCGTGGTTGGTCCTGCTGGCCCTCTTCTTCGTCCTCAGCGTGGAGCGGTGGAGTGGGTCGTCGGAGCAAGCACGGGACGGGCCCGAACAGGATGAGGGGGCGAAGCACGGTCTGGAGACAGTCAAGTTGCCGATCGTCTGGTTGACGCTTCTGTTGTTTTTCGCCTACACTGGTGTGGAGTCGACCGCCGGGCAGTGGGCCTACAGCCTTTTCACCGAAGCGCGCTCCGTGGCAGAAGGCACGGCAGGCCTCTGGATGACGGTCTACTGGGGGGGACTGGCAGGGGG
>Ga0207797_1002636_pt1 | contig 12363 bp, 8 predicted proteins | sample PRCRCaboRojoPR_6_FD_187275 | JGI IMG/M metagenome (GOLD analysis project Ga0207797, IMG submission 187275) | Marine sediment microbial community from Cabo Rojo, Puerto Rico - PR CR 10% Liquid 1 (SPAdes) | ecosystem: Environmental > Aquatic > Marine > Coastal > Sediment | place: Cabo Rojo, Puerto... | reverse complement strand
CCCGCAGTCCGGTAAGCCCGGTGAATCGGGGATTGACTTCAAAAAAACGCACCCCCTCTTCCGTGATCCGCCCCTGGATATTGACCGGCCCCCGCAAACCTACTCTGCGGAAAAAGGATAAGATGGGATCCGCCGCCTCCCAGACATCCTCCCGCTGAACAGGGATTATCTCCACCGGAACGCCGTGTTTCAACCTATTGACAGTGGCTATTTTACCAAGAAACTCCCCTTTCCTGCCGGTCACATACTGCAGTGATAATTCAGACAGCTGCGGCACCCGGCCTTCCTCGAACGTTTTTTTAAATTCCTCATAATACCTATCATTGGTCCGGAGAGACAATAATTCCTGGCAAACATATGTCTCAGGGATATTTTTTAAATCCTCCCGGTGGCGAATAAGCTTGACCCCGACGGAGCCGGAACCATCCACAGGTTTTGCGATACAGGGAAAAGAAACCTTTCCTTTTTGCAGCGCTTCCTGAAATGAATGTTTGTTGTAAGCAGGTAGAAAACGATCTGTTATTTGATTAAGTTTGTTAGATAAGCGCTCCTTATCCCGGCAGAGAGAGACCAGTTTTTCGTCAGCAGTGATCACTTCTATACCATGTTCGGCAAACACTAACCGATTCTGAGCTAGATTATGGACATCTCCATCCAGGCCGGGAATGATCAAACGTACTCCACTCTGCAGACATTTTTCAATTAAAAGATCAATATACACAGGGTCATTAATAGCCGGCAGGCTGTGATGTTCATCACAATCCAGGGCACCGTATTCAAAAGGGTCATTCCCGAAGCCAACAGTCCTGACCTGCATGGAAGACAGACGCAGGGCATTGACCACTGATTGCCCGATACCGGAACCGATGCAGGTGATCCCAACAGTTACAACATTATCGTCCATTCTCATTTATCCCAGGCCTGATTTTACCAATCGTTCACAAATCGTCTCAACCACAATCAGCCAAGATGGTTGACATCAATTGGCCATGATCAAAAAGGGTTCCAAGGCCATAAGCGACTATCGCAAATCCGGTGTTCCCAATAAGGCGTCATAGGAACGTTTCAACCGTTCAAAGACAGCTTGCTGATCAAAATGTTCTTCTGCAAAATCGCGGCACGAGGCAGCCAATTCCTTTCTCAAAGAGTCATTTTCCAATAACTTATAGATGGCAGCAGCAAGTGCCTGCCTGTCACCGTGGGGGACAAGTAATCCATTTGTGCCGTGGCGCACCGCCTCCCGGTTGCCCTTTACATCTGAAACGATGGCCGGCGTGCCCATGGCAGTCGCTTCCATCACGACCCGGGGAAGGCCTTCGTACAGGGACGGCAGCACCAGGACATCCATCATCGCATAATATAACGGAAGCTCCTGGTTGGGCACATCCCCCGTAAAGGTGCATATATCAGCGATTCCAATTTTCTCTACCTGCGCTGGCCCAACGACATCTTTTTCTGCCCTTTCTAAACTACCCACCACCAAGAGTTGGACTTGACCCATATGGTCTTTGACAATTTTTGCCGCCGTCAACAAATCCCACAAGCCTTTTCGTCTCCCTTCCAGGCGGCCTACATAACCTATGACCCTCTCATCATCAGAATATCCAAGAGATTTCCGAAGAGCATCAACATCCTTTGAGGTAAATCGCTGTGGATCAAATCGGTTAAGATTAATACCGTTGCCCAAGAACTCAATCTTCTCGGGACCGCAGATCCCGGTGCGCACGGCGATGTCCATATCCTCCTTATTCTGGGAAAGGATCAAATCAGTGGGTCTTGCAGCCGCCTTTTCCAGGAAGATAAAGAGCTTTTTCTGGATCCAGGGCGTCCTTTCATGAAAATGAAATCCATGGATAGTATGGACAATCACAGGCACCCTCGCAAAATATGCTGCAAGCCTGCCCAACACGCCAGCTTTGGGCGTGTGGGTGTGCACAATCGAAAAGTCTTCCCGCACAAATACGTCCACCAGCCTGACTAATGTGAGTAGATCTCTGAAGGGAGTAAAAATTTTCCGGGTCATCAGCACAGGAATATGCCTGATCCCTGCGTCTCGGAGTTTCTCATGGTATGGCCCGGAGGAAGATACCCCTACGACAGTACAACCTTCTCCCTGCAAACTGATTAATTGGTCAAGCAATAAATGATATAAAGACGCATCAATGGTCGTCACATGAGCAATTTTTACCATACATTTCCCATAACAGATGACTGTTTTCCAACCCTGCTAAATACACCGCCATTCATGGCCTGACTAAAACTTGCTGCCAAAATGCACGGCGCTCTTCTTGAATACATGCAGCGCTGAACGCCTGCGCCTTACGCCAGTTCTGTTCACTAAACGCAGTTAATTTTTGGGGATCATGAACCAGACGCAGCAATCTGTTCGCATAAGCGTCCGGTGACGAATCCAAGACAATAGACTCCTTCGCCAAGAGGTCAGGTGCGGTCCCCACGCCTGTACTGATCACTGGAAGCCCAAAGGCCATAGCTTCCATGAGCACCCGGGATGCTCCCTCCGTGATCGAAGCCATCAGAAGAAGATCCGCCCGCTGGTAGTACGCGGCCAATGGTTCTCCCCATTTGATCCGGCCGTGAAAGGTAACATGGTCATCCAGATTAAGCTCTACCGCTAACTCTTCCAGATCTTCCCGAAGCGGACCTGTACCGATAATGTGGAAATGCCACCCATCCGGTAAGGAAAGACGCGCTATATGCAGCGCATTCAAGAGCAGATCAACCCGCTTCACAGTTTCTAAGTGCCCGACGTAGAGGTAAGAAGCAGGAGGTTGGTTGTATTCCCGGGGCTTTCCGCCAAAGGATTCCGGGAGATAGACATCAGGAATAACAGCCTGGACACCGTTTTTGAGGGGAAACTCTTTCTGTAATTTTTGTGAAACATAAAGAGCCGCCTGACTCTGATTGCGGATCCGGACCAGCTGGCGGAGATACATCAAACGGAGCGCTTCGCCCAGAATGCCAAACCTTTTGCGCATATATTCTTTATGCAACAAAGCGCTGCCGCGCATCTCCATGATCAACCGGCGGTCTACCTTTTTTGATGCTCTCGCTGCCAGAAAAGCCTCCCAGGAAGGGGCACTCACGTAAATAAAAGATGCACCTTCAATATAGGCGCGAAGTCTATTTTGTATTTGGGGCGAATATAAACAGATCAGCAAGTTTGTCAAGCCTCGGCAGCCCCCCGCTCCATAATCAGGCAAGACCATTACCAGTTCAGCACCGACTTTGTCTATCCGGGGATAGCTCTCCTGGATATGAAATCTTTTCCGTGAACGGGCAACGAGCAGCGACCTGGAAACAAACGGGCGCGTGTTGCAAACAGTTCTGTAGAATTTGGGTTCGCGAAAATACACGCCTGCGTCGTTTTCAAGGACCGGCACGCCCAGGATATACAGCCCGTAGGATTTTTTAGATCGCATCAATACTCCGCAGCACTGCAGCGCCAAACAACCGGAAAACATACCATAGGTAATACCACGGCTCTCGATCCCGGCGAATGGCAGCAAAACGCACCCGGGCGGAATGAAAAGCATCCTCCCAGATAGGGCTCTCACCGCGGCGGTAATATGCCAGAGGTAACTGTAAATTGTGGAAACGATACCGTTTGTAGCTCCGCAGCCAGAGATCAATATCTTCTACACGCGGATAATCTCGGAAGCCACCCATTTCTATAAAAAAACTGCGCCGCGCCATAACCGTCGAAGTGTAGAGTGGCGTTTGCCTGAATATTTGCGCTGCAAGCTGTTTATGCTTGGACGGCAAACGACTGATCCCTAATTCCTTTCCGTTTCCGGCGACATTAATGATTGCTCCCCCCAACACATCTACTTCTGGATTTTCTTCAAGAAAATTGAACTGACATGCCAAACGGTTTGAAACAGCGCGGTCGTCCGCGTCCAGCAGGGCAATATACGCAGCGGATGATGACCTGATGCCGTGATTGCGGGCTGAAGCCGCTCCCGCATTTTGCTGGCGGCGTATATGCAGCCTGGAATCTCCCGCTGCCAGATCGGTGAGGATATCCCAGGTATGATCCGTAGAGCCGTCATCAACAATAATATACTCCCAATCATCTATGGATTGGACACGGATGCTTTTAATACAGGCTGCGATCGTTTTTTCTTCATTATAGGCCGGTGTGACAACACTAATTTTGGGGTTCATAGAATTTTCAAAAACCATCTCAGAATAAATTTGTTTGTGAACTGCCCCAAGTCAAACGACGCATACAAAAAGGTCCCCAAGGCTCCTAAAAATCTTGGTTTTTAAAAATCTATCGGGTCCTGCAGTAGATCCGGGATCGCTTGCAAGCGATCTGTGAGATAAAACAAAACCCATAGGAAATATATCACCGAAAAAGTTACTTTTGCAAACACAGCTCCCGGGAGAGCAAACCAATAAACGCCCGCAATATTCAAACCCAGGCCAATAAGAGCAGTAAAAATTTTTGGAGCAATTAATGTGCGAGAATTCAACTCGCTCAAAAAAGATAATGATATGACCTGCGCGGAGGCAAACAAGCCGCCCGCAAAGACCATCCAGGGCAGCAGGGCTGACACATTCCGATAAGCGGTCGCAGCAAAGACAGAAAAAATCCATTCATGGAAAAAGAATGCCAATCCAGTGCCCAGCAGTGTCAATGTTAAAACACCGGCTATGAGCCAGAGGTTCATGCGGTGTGTTTTGACGATCCTATCCATGTCTGAGCCATCTCCAGCCCGATTATATAAAATGGGCGATATGAGCTGAACCAGGACAGTCGCCATGATCGCAACCGGATAATATCCCAATTGATAGAGAACCGTATACAATCCCACTTCCTTCGTGGAGGCCATGACCTGCAGCGCCCACTGTTCTGAGGACAGCTGCATCCAGGTAAAAATACCCCAGGACATAAAAGGCCAGGCGTATTGAAAAAGATCAGCTGTCCAGGCTTCAACAGCTGCAGGTTCTTCGTCGAACATGTCACCTGGGATGATCTTTCGCTGTAGAAATAAGAATTGTGAAAGCAAAACCAGAAACGCAGCCAGCACATACCCCCAGATAGCAGCAACGCTGGTCGCGCCCAGGAGTCTAATCAGGGCTAAGGCCAGCAAGAAACGGATCCAGGCCCGAAAGCCTTTATGCCAGGCCACGATTAAGCGCTGCCGGGCAGCATTCTGAATACCGTTGAACATATTGTTATAACTGGAAATGAGAGATAAGGCAAAAGCCCCCAGCACCAATCCCAACCACTGTATGTTGTCTGTCAACCACAACCCCACCCCTAAAATGAGCACACCTGCACTGAGAAGAAACGTAGCTCGACGGGTAAGGATCAAGGCACCCTGGAAAAAAGAAGGCAGCTGCCCTTTTTCTCTGGCCGGTGGAAAATAGCGTGTGAATGCCTCGGATAATGGAGACAGAAGTAGGTTCTTTGCCAGAGATTCTCCGGTCAAGGCCAGGGCCAACAGCCCGTAATGGGTGGGTGAGAGGGCACCGGTAATCAGGCGTACGCCGACCACACCCCCCAATGTGGCCAGGGCATATCCTGAACCCACCCACAGGAACTCCATGCCTATTTTTCTAAATCTGGAGATCATTTTACTATCCATCAAATTTATATTCCTGCTCGCAAGTATTTTCCCATTATACCCTTTTGATTTAGATACGAAACTGATTCCTCAAGCCAGTTCAGATAAACGGATTTGGATCCATAAAGTGGAGTACAATAAGTTACAAATTCCTTTTATCAGGTTTATTGTCCCCCGGCTTTGAATCCCTGGCGACCACAACTTCACTGAAATGGAACTGAGAAAAACAAACTTTTCCAACCTGAGATTTTTACAGATTTTGATTCCCAGCGCTATCTCTTTGCTCTCTTTTCTTATTGCTCACATTGCTGGATTCGATAGAATACATATCCCCCTCAATGCCTGGCAGCTGTTAGATAAAGAGCTGCTGCTGACGAAACCTATCCAGAGTTTAACCCTGCTGCATGTTCAACCTCCCGGGTTGAATGCCACCTTAGCAGCGATTTTGAGGATAAGCTCCTTTCTGGGTATCAATCCAGAAGCCATAACATATATCCTTTTTGTCATCCTGGGAACCATCGCCTCAGTATATCTCTACAAAACGATCATCAAGTTCACCAACGCTCATGTCTTTGCTGCTTTGCCGGTGCTGATATTTACATTCAACCCTGCATCCTGGGTATACGGCCACCGATTTTTTTATCCTTACATACTGGCATGTCTGTTTATCTTCCTTGCTTATCAAATTCAAAAGGTTTTTCTGGATGGAGACAAGGTGCATAAGCCAATAATACTTGTTACCATAATGATCATTATCATTTCAAATTTTAGGTCTTTGTATCATCCTCTGTGGGGCATCTCATTATTTTTTCTGATGGCTGCAATGTATACCAGCATTTTTAGGGTTAAATTTCGGAAATTTTTACAGAAAGAATGGGTCGTTATTCTCTTTTTGCTTTTGGGATTATTGCTCTGGCCTATCAAGAACAAAATTCTTTTCGGTCAATTTACCTTCTCCTCCTGGCAAGGATTCAACCTCAGCCGGGGAACGGATGTGACCAGCGAGGTTATCGAAGATTACCGCCGTGAAGGTTTCGTACCTGACCGCATCCACACTGCGTTGGATCAATTTCAAATCCGTCATGGAATTTCAGCGCCAAACGTTCTCTCACAAATCGAGAAAAGCACAGGTGGGAGGAACTGGAACCATTATCTTTTCCTGGATCAAAACCCAACTTTAACCAGGCAAGCGATTTTATATCGCCTGCAAAACCCCCTGCATTGGATAAAACAAACTATCTTCCATTACCTCACCTGGACCATGCCAAGCTTTATAAACCCCTACACCGGGGAGTTATATGGCCCGGACACCCCCCTTTACAGACAGTATGCAAGAGGAATAAGAAACATATTCTTCTATGATCTCCGCCCTCCCCTGGGAACATTGATCCCTCCCGGTTTCCGATGGCCACATGTGATCCGCTTAAATAGAGATGTGCCTTTCACCATTTTTGGGTTGTTATGCTTTCCGACTTTGTTGAGTTTATCAATTTTAATGACCAAGGAAAAATGGCATTCAGGAAAAAAAGCAGAAGCTGCTTTTTTGGCGTTGATCCTTTTCAATGTCTCATGGGCCCTGGCCATCCCCTGTTTAACCGATGGCTATGAAGGGAACCGCATGCGATACGCAATTTTTCCGCTACTGCTTATGATATTATATTCAGCCCTGGGCTCCCTCTGCCTCCGGCAAAAACTTGGTGACCATAAGGACACATTCTATGATTAAGGTCTTATTTCTGGCTGCGGAAGCAGCGCCCTTTGTCAAAGTTGGCGGTCTGGGGGATGTAGCAGGTTCGCTACCACTGGCCCTGCGGTCCTTGAGCCAACCCATTGAAATCAGGCAGTTATTACCTCTTTACCCATTTTTAGACATTGAAAAGTCAATGTTAGACCCAATAGCTAGCGTTAAGGTTTGTGTCAGCGGCAAAGAAATCGCTGCTGAAGCTTTTCATCTACGCCGAAACGGCATCAACCTCCACTTTATCAGCGGTGAACCTATTGCCAATACCAATAGTGTATACAGCACTGACGGATACCGGGACGGCAGGAAATTCACGTTCTTTTCCCTTGCGGCTCTTGAGCTGGTAAAAACGTTGAACTGGCAGCCGGACATCCTCCACGCCCACGACTGGCACACCAGCCCCGCGGTTTACAAGCTGCATCTAACCCGGGACCAGGATCCTTTTTTTCAGACCACAAAATCCCTCCTCACCGTACATAACCTGCCCTACCAGGGCCACGGCTCAGAACGAGCCCTGGCCGAATCCAGGCTCCCTCCCGCTGAGAATTCCCCCCTCCCGGATTGGGCCCAGCATCTTCCCCTCCCGCTGGGTCTCCTTTCCGCGGAAAAGATCAACACCGTGTCCCGGGGATACGCCCAGGAGATCCTCACCCCTGCATTCGGGGCCGGCCTGGAGGAGTTTCTCCAGACCAGGGCAGAAGATATCCACGGCATTCTAAACGGGCTTGATATGGATCACTGGGATCCAGGGAGCGATCCAACCATCTTTGCAAATTTTGAATCAGGGGAATTCGAAAAGCGACAGCAAAACAAACTCAACCTGCTTGAGGAAATGGACCTGGATGTGGATCCTGAGCGTCCGCTGCTGGCCATGATCAACCGTATGGATTACCAAAAGGGCGTGGACCTGGTGCCCCCTGCTCTACGCGTCCTCCCGGAGGGAGATTGGCAGGTCCTGATCCTGGGCACGGGTGATCCTGAGCTGGAACAGCAGATCCGGGGGTTAGACCAGGACCTCCCCCAGGTGCGCAGCGTGCTGCGCTATGACGAAACCCTGGCGAGGTGGATGTACGCCGGGGCGGATATGATGATCATCCCTTCCCGCTACGAACCCTGTGGGCTAACGCAGATGATCGCCATGCGTTACGGCTGCGTGCCAGTGGCCCGGGCGACCGGAGGACTGAAGGATACGATCGGGGATTACGACGCGGAGCCAGTCAGCCAGAGCACAGGATTCTTATTTCAAGAGCCATCCTACAGCGCCCTGGCTACCGCGATGTGGAGAGCCCTGGAAGTTTACAAGGACAAAAGGCGCTGGCGGGGTCTGCAGCGGCGTGGGATGAAGAAGGATTTCTCGTGGGAGCGGAGCGCAAGGGAGTACTGCGGATTATATAATACAATGATTGAAACTTTGAAAGAATAATTATAGCATTCATCATTCCAACAATTCTGGCAGAGGGCAGCCATCAACTCCATCAAACTTATTATCACGCCAATAGGTGCGGACGGCATTACCCTCCTGGTCAAAGATCACAACCAAGAGGGCATGCATCAAACCCTGATCCTGGCATCCAATTACCAGGACATCTGATCCATGAGGAAAATAAAATGGGGTTATATCTCGCTCAATCAATGTTAATTTTGGATCCTTGCTGGACAGATAAAATCTAAATCTGGGAAACGTACCTATCTCTTTTAATCCTATGTCTGTTACCGGAAAATCACTTAGAGGTTTTTTTGATTCAATGTATTGGGGATACAGTCCACGCCCCCAAACAGATATACCGCCATTTTGCATGAATGTCTGGATCTCTTTCTTCTCCAGGGAAGACACATCACTGCCAGGATTAGAAAGAAGATATGCCATTTTTTGCTGCCGCTCAACATCTGGATAGTGGTTCGGATGTGCGACCTCAAATAGAGGTAACAGTAAACTGAAACCAATGACCACAATGATAGACATGGGAATCATTCTTAGATTTGAGCCTGCTTTAAATTTCAGTCTTTCATACGAACTCGTAATATGGTCATCTTTCACCCAAAGCCATTCCCTGACAGCCATGGTCACTTCAGCAATCCCTACAGCATAGTACATCCCAGTGATCCAATCAACCTCCTGGATATACCGGCCGCCAGATTTTCGGACAATTGCATAAATAGTGAAATGTCCTGCCATAGCCAAAAAAGGCAAAATAGATATCCAGCGGTTTTTCTCCCATATTCCGTAAACGCCTACAGCGACCAATAAAAGATTAACTGCAACTGGAAGGGCTGAGTGATTTACCACTGAACCATCCCATCGATCCCACCAGTAGGGAAGCGCCCTTACATAACTACGGGGAGAATAAAACAGCCCTCCATAATAATTTTCCAATTTGCCGATGGCCAATTTAGCAAGAAAATCCAGATCCAGAGACAGCGGGTAACTGGGAAGGTAGACTGTTGATAACACCAGCTGGTTCGTAAAATGATTAACCATCAAATCTAAGGTCGAATCCTGGTTCTGGGCCCGAAAGGTATCCTTTGATATGTCAACCGATTTTAATTGGTCTGGCTGCATTGCAACCACCAATTGATTGGGTTTTCCAACCCTAGACAATGAAGAGTTTGGCTGATGTGAATCCGGGTTTTGGATATCATTTATCTCCAAAGACTCGATGATCATGGAAAGGCGGTTACCTGGTTTGTCCAGAAATATCTTCCCCGTCAGATGATAATTCCTATATACCCAGGGGGCCAAAACTAATACTAAACTCACCCCCATTACCAGCATACCTTGCAGATAGTAGCGGAGGTTTTTTCGCAATGCTATCAAAGCTCCCAGAGCCATAAAGGGCAGGATGGCCCCCGATTCCTGACGGATCAGCATCGTCATTCCCATCACCCCGCCCCCTAAAATCGTTAAATACAACCTCTTTTCAGGTTTTTTCACCCATAAAACAAAAAGATAGATAACTAACACCACGCCCATCTGGGTTGGGATTTCTGACATCAACAGTTTTGAATGGATCCCGGTAACAATGTCAGAAAGCATAAGGCCATTATATTCTCTCAGGATAACGAGGAAAGCAGCCAGTACCCCAGAAAGACGAGTGTGGAATGATTTTGTCAGCAGGTAAACCAGAATGGGCAATAGAGAAAATACTGCTGTCTGAATGGGAATTATTTCTTCATATCCTAAACCGCCAATCTTATGGAGGATGGCCAAATACATCGTTAAGAGAGGACGCCTTGTGACATACTTCTGATCGCTATCTGACTGAAATTTACCCCAAGCTAAGACATTTTGAGCTGATCGGTCATAAAATTGGGCATCTGAATCCGGATAGGGTTCATAATTGGGTGGTAAGGGAGGATCAATATGATAATGGGGCTTTAAAGGGGCACTATTCCAGAGCAGAAAGGCAGACAGGAAAAGAACGATGATAATGGTAAGATCAAAAAATAATTTTGGGTTCTGTAAACTTTCTCCATATCGCTTATAAATCCTCCGTGCAATCACAAGAAATGTTATTGAAATCCCCCAGGCAAAAATCACCTGGTAACCTAACACCGGAAATCCAGCCAGATCGAAATTTCCGGTAATTTCCCCGCTCACCGTATGCCCATAGCCTAGTTGAAGTAATGAAAATCCTAAACCAAACAGGGAAATGAAGATAAGAGAGGTATATATTACTTCAGGACGGGAAAAGGATGCGATATGCCCGGTGAAGTACAAAAGGTAACCAATTCCTAAAAGGCTGAAAGATGCCAGATAGATCAGAGCTGGTTGTGCAGCCAGTAATAGTTGGCCATCCAGGGGATCTTTCATTGCCTTCACAGAAAGCGCAAGTTGGCTGGAAGCCAAGAACATCAGGCCCAAGAAAGTAACCCCTAACATAAATACCTTGCGTTTCCGGAATAATATCAGTAGGCCATCAATACCTTTGTTGAATATTTGACTTTTTGTGAACGACCAGATTAGAACAACAACCGGAGCCAGAAAGAACAATCCCACCATAATAATCAAAAAATATAAAAAACCTATGCGTATCCCTGCTCCATATGAGTCTTCAAATAATCGAACTGCATTACTAATAACATTCCAATTGGAAATAATATATCCCAAGGACAATAGACATAGAAAAGAATTTGAAATTATAAATACGCGAGTCGCTTTTATTTTGTTCATATTATTTATCTGATCTAAAAATAATAAAGAAAAGGAATTCTCACGCACTTACCCCGGCTAGGATGATCAAGAGCAGATATTAACATAATAAGTTTTTTGTCATCGATTTACCTTGCAAGTCTACCTAATATGACAAATCAAAGCTTTAATTTTATTCAATGACGGGTTCCTATTTGCTTTATATATTCAAAAAGGGTATTTGCGAATAAGAAAATAGGGATAAGAATATAAAAACTATAACGGATCAAGGAAAATGTTAACACTTCATCATTTCGGATCGCTAACATATTAACCAGGGCAACTTCCCGGATACCGATCCCACCAATGCTAATAGGAAGGGTGACGATCAACGTGACCACAGGGATCACTAAAAACAGCTTAATCAAGGAAATCTGTGTTCCAATAAGCCTAAACGTAAAATACTGCCCAATAATCATTAAACCCTGGGAGAATAATGACAAAATTAATCCCTGGAAAAGTATCTTTCCTCTCTTCCTATATCCTATGAAAATTTTCCAAAGCTTTTTGATCTGGTCACGGATACTTTCAGGAATAAAGTTTAATGTCATTAACCAGGTAAACAACCAATCCAATTTTCCCCAGAAAGCGAATACAACCAGAATAAGTAGCACTCCAAGAATAATAGTCCCAACCACTTTCTGTAGGATATTAAACCCACCTACAAAAGGAAGGTTGACAAATGCCAGGATCAGTAGAGCAAAAAGTCCCAAAAGTCGATCTAGAAATGTCGCACTCAATGCTGTCGATTTCTTCCCCGGATGCCGGCTGAATAAATAAGCAACCCGGGCTGAGTCCCCACCTATGCGAGATGGGAGTATCTGATTCAGGGTTTGCCC
>Ga0207797_1002635_pt1 | contig 12363 bp, 7 predicted proteins | sample PRCRCaboRojoPR_6_FD_187275 | JGI IMG/M metagenome (GOLD analysis project Ga0207797, IMG submission 187275) | Marine sediment microbial community from Cabo Rojo, Puerto Rico - PR CR 10% Liquid 1 (SPAdes) | ecosystem: Environmental > Aquatic > Marine > Coastal > Sediment | place: Cabo Rojo, Puerto... | reverse complement strand
GCTTCGGCGAAGTGGAAGGGAATGAAGACCGTTCCTTCCGGCACTCTGTCCGTGATCTTGGTCTTTATCTCTATCTCTCCCCTGCGGGAGCTCACCTTGACCTTCTCGCCTTCTTCCACTTCCAGCGAACTCGCGTCCGCGGGGTTCACTTCCACGTAGGCTTCCGGCACCAGTTCGTCCAGTCCCCTGGATCTTCCCGTCATGGATCTAGTGTGGAAGTGATAGTACATACGGCCCGTGGTAAGGGTCATCGGGTAGTCCTCGTCGGGCGTTTCGGCGGGATCGCGGTAACTGATGGCGTGGAACTTACCCAGCCCCCTGCTGAACTCGCCTTCGTGGAGGAATTTCGTTCCCGGGTCGTCTTGGTCCCGGCAGGGCCACTGTAAACCCTGTTTGTCTTTTATTCGTTCTGCAGTTATTCCCCCGTAGATCGGTGTTACTTCGGTTATCTCATCCGTCAATTCCATCGCAGAATCGTAATCCATCGGGTTTCCGAGCCGGGCGCTTAGTTCGGAGATGATCTCCCAGTCCGTCTTTGTATTACCTTTCGGTTCTATCGCCCTGTTTAGCTTCTGAATCCGTCGTTCGGAATTCGTGAAGGAACCCTCGGTTTCGACGAAGCTGGCGGCGGGTAGCACGACGTCGGCATACTGGGCCGTCTCGGTCAGGAAGATATCCTGGACGGCCAGGAAGTCAAGGTTTTCCAGGCTTTTTTCCACGTGGCCGATGTCGGGATCGCTGACCATCGGGTTTTCGCCCATTATGTACATACCCTTCACGTCGCCTTCTCCGGCGGCGTTCATCATCTCGACAACCGTCAGGCCGGGTTCCGGCGAAAGCTCTGTACCCCAGGCTTCCTCGAACTTTTCCTGGTTTTCTTCCTCGTCCACGTTCTGGTATCCCGGATAGACGTTGGGGAGCGCCCCGAGGTCACAGGCACCCTGTACGTTATTCTGACCTCTCAGCGGGTTGACTCCGGTCGACTCCCTTCCGACGTTTCCGGTAACCATTGCCAGGTTGGCGACCGAGAGGACGTTGTCGGTACCGTGGCTGTGCTGGGTAATCCCCATGGCAAAGAGGATAGTACCTTTATCAGCCTCGCCGTACATAAGGGCCGCTTCTCTTAGCTTGTCTTCGGATATTCCGGTTATTTCCTCGACCTTTTCCGGCGTAAATTCGGCGGCAGCTTCCTTCATCGCTTCGAAGTTTTCCGTCCTGTCTCTGACGAATTCCTCGTCGACCAGGCCCTCCTCGATGATTACGTTTATCATGCCCATGAGCCAGGCGACGTCCGTGCCGGAATTCTGCTGGAGGTGGAGATCGGCGTCTCCTTCCTGAACCAGCTCTATCTTTCGCGGATCGACGACGATCAGATTTGCCCCGTTTTTGACCGCTTTCTTGACTTCCAGGCCGATTACGGGATGTGATTCCGTAGTATTTGAACCCGTCACGAGGATCGTATCGGCGTCCCTGATCTCACCTATGGAGTTGGTCATGGCACCACTGCCAAAAGCCCGAACCAATCCGGCGACCGTGGAAGCATGGCAGAGTCGGGCACAGTGATCGACGCTGTTGGTGCCGATTGTCGCTCGCATGAACTTCTGGAACAGGTAGTTCTCTTCGTTCGTACAGGTTGCAGAGGAAAGTCCGGCTATGGCGTCGGGTCCGTATTCCTCTTTGATTCCACCGAGCTTCTCGCTTACCAGGTCGAGTGCCTCCTCCCAGGAAGCCTCCCTGAATTCTCCGTCCTCCTTAATCAACGGTTCCGTAAGCCTGTCTTCCCGGTTAACGAAGTCAAACCCGAACCTGCCCTTGCTGCAGAGACGGATGTCGTTCGCCGGTGCTTCGGGATCGGGCGCTACGTCGACGACTTCGCCGTCCCTGGTCTTCACGTCCATCCGGCAGCCGACGCCGCAGTAAGTACAGACGGTTGAGGTGGATTCTACGTCGTTTGGGTTTCCCTTGTCTATACGCATGTTAGACGTCAGTGCCCCGGAAGGACAGGCGTCGACGCACTGGCCGCAGAACTGGCAGGTCCCTTCGGTGAGGGATTCGTCCAGAGGTGGCGCGACCTTGGTCTGGAACCCTCGTTCGACCAGCTCGATGGCCGATCTTTCCCGAATTTCGTCACAGACCCTAACGCAGCGACCACAGAGGATACATTTGTCGTGGTCCAGCTCGAAGAACGGGTTGTCGTCCATTTTCGGGTGGCTCCGTCTCTCTCCTCCGAACCGATCCGGATCGAGATCGTACTCCCGGACCAAATTAGCCAGTTCACACCTGGTCTCATCCCCCGTGCAGTCCAGGTCCACGTCGGTATTTGTCAGCTGTAGTTCGAGGTTCAGCTTTCGCAGGTCGTGCAACCTTTCGTTTTCCGTCTCAACCTTCATTCCGTTCGATGCCGGATGGGTGCAGGAGGTGATAAGTTCTCCCGAGTCCTCCAGTTCCGCAAGGCACATCCTGCAGGCACCTGACGGCTCTATCTGATCCATTTGGCAGAGCGTTGGGATATCTATTCCGTTCTTCCGGGCGACCTCTAGTACTGTATCGCCCTGCTCTCCCTCTACGGTTTCGCCATTTATTTCGAGCTCTATCGTCTTGGTTTCAGTAGTTTTTGGCATTGTTCCTCCTGTATTGGTCTTCTAATCAAAACAGACGCCCGCCGGGCACTCGTCGTTCAGGTGAGCTTCGTATTCGTCCCTGAAGTACTTGAGCGTCGAAAGGACCGGATTTGGAGCAGTCTGCCCCAGTCCGCAGATTGACGCTTCCTTGATGTAATTGGAGAGCTCTTCCAGCTTGGCTATGTCCCCGTCTTCCCCTTCACCCGCGGTTAGCTTTTCCAGCAACTCGAGCATTCTCTTGGTTCCGTCGCGGCAGGGAGTGCATTTTCCGCAGGACTCGTCCTGGATGAAGTTGAGAAAGAACTTTGCCACGTCAACCATGCAGCTTTCCTCGTCCATTACGACCAGTCCACCGGAGCCCACCATTGCTCCGACTTCCTGGAGCGAGTCAAAATCGAGCGGAATGTCGAGGTGCTTGTCGGGCAGGCACCCGCCGGAGGGGCCACCGATCTGGACGGCTTTGAATTCGTTCTCGCTGTCTATACCCCCGGCTACGTCGTAGATTATCTCTCTCAGGGTTAGCCCCATGGGAACCTCTATCAGCCCCGTATTCTGGACGTCACCTGTTATGGCGAAAGTCTTTGTTCCCGGGCTGTTTTCGTTTCCTATGTCCAGGAACCAGTCCGCTCCGTTTTGAATTATCATCGGAACGTTGCCGAGCGTCTCCACGTTATTTATCGTCGTCGGTTTGTCGTAGAGCCCGGAATGGGCAGGATAGGGTGGCCTGGGATGTGGTCGGCCCGCTTCCCCTTCGAGCGAGGATATCAGGGCCGTCTCCTCGCCGCAGACGAATGCTCCCGCGCCTCGTTTTACCTTCATGTCGAAGGAGAAACCGCTGCCAAATATGTCCTCCCCGAGATAGCCGGCCTCGTAGGCGTCGTCTATTGCCTTATTCATTCTTTTAACCGCCAGTGGGTACTCGGCCCTGACGTAGATAAATCCCTGACTTGCTCCGGTCGCGTACCCCGCGGTTGCAAGGCCTTCGATTACCCTGTGGGGGTCCCCTTCCGTCAGACTCCTGTCCATGAATGCGCCCGGGTCTCCTTCGTCACAGTTGGCTATGACGTATTTCTGATCCGCTTCTTCCTCGTAAGCGAACTGCCACTTACGTCCGGTGGGAAAGCCGGCACCGCCACGTCCGCGGAGGTTGGCGTCCAGTACTTCCCGCCAGACCTCTTTCGGACTCATTTCGGTCATTGCCTTTTCCAGGGCGCTGTATCCCCCGGTGGCTTCGTAACTTTCTATGCTTTCGGGGTCTATCTTACCACAGTTCCCCAGGACCATTCGCTGTTGCCCCCTGTAAAAGGGTATCTCTTCTTCTTTGGGGAAGACTTCTCCGTCGGCGGAACGGTAACAGAGGTTCTCGGCGAGTTCGCCTTTTTTCACCGTCATGTTCACGATCGATTCCACGTCTTCGACTTCGACGTTCGTGTATAGGATTCCCATCGGATCTATCCGGACCAGCGGCCCCTCGTCGCAGAACCCATGGCAGCCGCTTATCTCCACTTCGACTTCGTCGAGGTCCCCGTGGCCGTTGTCGCTCAGCAAACCTATCTTGACTTCACCGTCCAGTTCTTCGATTTCTTCCTTGAGTTGATCAAATATATCCATGGAGCCCGAGGACTTACAGCCGGTTCCGGCACAGACCATTATTTTTACCTGATCGTCCTTCGGGCTACCCGCTGGATTCTTATCGCTATCTTCTGGCATCATCAATCTCCTCCTCAATCTCGATATTCGTCCAGGATTTCTGTCAATCCGTCCGGAGTCAGGTTGCCGTAGACTTTGTCGTCAACCATCATCACGGGCGCCATCGCGCAGGCCCCGAGGCATCGTCTTACGCTGAGGGAAAACGTCCCGTTCTCGCTTGTTCCGCCTTCCTCGACGTCGAGTTCGTCCTTTAGCTCATCCAGGACGTCACCTGCCCCTTTCGCGTAACAGGCCGTTCCCATGCAGAGACCGATGGTGTGGTCACCCTGAGGTTCCGAAGAGAAATAAGAATAAAATGAAACGACGCTGTGGACTCTGCTTGCGGGCACGTCCAGCTTTTCGGCCGTCTTTTTCTGGACTTCGGGGGCGACGTAACCGGACTCCTCCTGGATATCTATTAGAACTGGAATCAACGATTCCGGGCTCTTCCCGTGTTCTTCGATGATGTCGTCGATGAATTTAAACCTGTCTACTCCGGCTTCTTCCGTGCTAACCTTTTGTGCTTGAGTCATGATTTCCTCCCATAATTCTAGTTTTCAAAGGAATTAATCCAGGTCAAAGAAAGATCGCTCAGATTTTTTGAATTCGTTAATTAAACTTGTAAGTTCTTCCGTTGAATTCTGAAATATTTCTTTCCCCTTCTCGCTGGAAGCTTTTGTTGGATCTCCGACGATACCGTTTTTACTGAATTCCCTGGTGTCGTAAGCAATCCTGGCTCCGTGGATTTTCTTACCCCACGAATCGGCTCCCTTTTCGATTCTGTTTTTTATCAACTCTTCTCTCAGGTACATTATAAGGGAAGTTTCTAGTTCGCCTGCATGCCCCATGGGTCCGGGAGATATGGCGTTGAACCACGTCCATTCGAGCGTCCTGACCTCGTGGTCGTGGTATAGAGTCCTGCATACTTCCTGAATCGACGAGATGTTTCCTCCGTGTCCGTTGACCACGATAAACTTATCTATCCCGCTACGGTGGGCTGAAAGGATGGTTTCTCTTAATTGAGCCCGAAATACTTCCGGAGGTAAGTATAGAGATCCGGGAAAACTGGCGTGTTCTCGCGAAACGCCCACCCTGATGGAAGGAAGAAGCAGGGTTTCAGTGGTTTCGGCCGAGCTCGCGGCCATTGCTTCAGCGATTATACTGTCCGTTGCCAGAGGACCGTGAGGTCCGTGTTGTTCGGTGCTTCCCGTAGGGAGTAGGGCTAGCGACGGTGCTGATTCGTCGAAGTCCGTCCAGCTAATTTCGCCAATTTTCATAAGTCCCCCATCTTTACCCCCCGAAGATTTTGTCTCATATTACCGAACAAGTCAGGCGGGATCAAATTAAATTTGAAATTCCCCCGGGAGTTGCTACTAAACGGAGCAGGCTTGTTGACAGAAGACAAAAACTTCGATCGGGTCGGGAAATATTTCGATTGACTTTGAGTTTGAGGGGCCGGGGAATTAAGTTTTGAAGAAGGAGTAACAATGTCTGGGCAATTGAGTGAACTTTTGCACTTGCTTTTATCGATGATGTCTATTGAAAATCGACCGATAAAATTGCCAAACTGTCCCGGGGATTGAATACCGGGTTTATCCCGTCGTTAAGGAATACTATACCGAATTATCATTGCGGAAAAATACATGTATATGAGCGAACAATTAACTGGAGGTATTTATGGATTACGCCGTAGGCGTTGACGCAGGAGATACTTTTACGGATGCAGTTTTATTCGACCTGACCCAGGAACAGGTCAAAGACGTAACAAAGGTAAGGACGACTCATCAGGACCTCGCTCGCGGGATACTGGAAGCGGTTGACGAGGTCGTGGGAGAGATCGATACCGAGGACGTCATTCAGGTTTCATTATCATCCACGCTCGCCACGAACGCCATAGTTGAAGGAAGGGGAGGTCCGGTCGGGCTGTTGACCCTGGGCTGGCAGCCCGACGGGGATCAGGAGTTTCCCAGGTCGAACCGAGGCTACGTTCCGGGCAAGTTCAATCCCCGCGGCGAGGAACTGGAACCTCTCGACAGGGGGGCGGCTATTGATCTGGTTGAAGAATGGAAGGATCGGGTCGTCGGCTTCGCGGTTTCGGGGTATTTTGGCGTGAGAAATCCGGCTCACGAAAACGAAGTTCGGGAAATAATCGAGTCCAGAACTGATAAACCCGTAGTCACGGGCCACGAACTTTCGCCCGAGCTGGGATTCTACGAGAGAGCGGTTACGGCAGTGCTAAACGTCAAGGTAGTACCGATAATAAATTCGTTTATCGATAGCGCCCGGGCGGCTCTGGAAGATAGGGGAATCCACGCACCACTGCTGGTCGTAAAGAGTGATGGAACACTGGCGAAATCAGAAGAGGTCAAGGAAAAACCCATCGAAACGATATTTTCCGGCCCCGCAGCGAGCGCGATTGGCGCCCGATGGCTTTCGGGAGAGGACGACGGAGTCGTAATCGATATAGGTGGTACTACGGTCGACGTAGCAATTCTGAGGAACGGACTTCCGACCCTGGCGAAGTCCGGTGTGTCGGTGGGAAAATGGAGAACCAAAGTACAATCCATGGACCTTAGAAGCGTGGGGCTGGGAGGAGACAGCCAGGTTCAACTGGACAAGGAAGGCAACCTGGTATTTGGCCCCAATACCGCGAGACCGCTGGCTTTTGGGGATCTGTCCGACCGGGCTCTGAGCCAGGTCGATATCTACGAGGACGCTTCGTTCGTAACTAAGAGGGAAAGTCGTGACGGAGACTTAAGTCAGCTATCCGAATCGGAGGCTAAGTTTTACCGGTTAATTGGCGATAAAATGGTAAACAGAAGTAAGGTGCTGGACCGGGCCCGGGAAGAAGGATTGCTTAGAGGACGTTATTATTTGCGCAAGTTCGAGAGGTTGGGACTGGTTCGCCGGGTGGCACTGACCCCGACCGACATTTTGCACGTTATCGGGGAATATACCGCGGGCAACAGGGAGGCGCCGAGACTGGGGACCGACGTTTTGGCAAGGGAGAAAAACCAGGACCCGGCTCAGTTCGCCTCGGAAGTAAAGGAGTCTTTTGAGAGGGAGATAACCCACGAAGTAATCAAGAAGTTCGTTCTGGACGAGAATCCGGACTGCGAATTCACCAGTAATTCTATCTGGAACTATTGTATTTCGAATCGGGATAGCGACCTTTCCGTCAACTTCAAATTAAATCTTCCTGTTATCGGCGTCGGCGCTCCCGCAGGAGTATTTTTACCCCGCGTCGCGGATAGGCTCGGGGCGGACTTTCTGGAACTGGAAAACTACGAGGTTGGAAACGCCGTGGGCGCGGTTACAGGAAGGGTGTCTCGCAGAATAGAGGTTCTCGTTGCGGAAAAGCCCGAGGAGGATAAGTTCTTGGTCTTTTTACCGGACGACAGAAGGAAGATAGATGAAGAAGACGAAGAGATAGTGATGGATAGAGTCGAAGAGATGGCGAGGAAGGAAGCCAGAGAAGTTGTCCGAAAGGCCGGAGGAAAGGATATCGATATTTACCTTCGAAGCGAGCCGATCAGCCACGGTCGAGGTAGGGTTCATGTAACGGCCGTTGGATCTCCCGAGTTAACGAAAACCAAAAAGTTTGACTAATTGGCGTAAGACCATATAATATATTCTTAGGTATTATATACCGGCAATATCAGTTCAAAATACTGGTCACGGATAGGAGGCTAAGTCTAGAAGTTCCGGGGGTAGCAGGAGCTATGGGCTTTCGCAAACTCTCTAACTCGAGTTGATCGTAGAGTTTTCCTGGGAAATTTTGCAGTTTAATTTTTGTATCGGAGTTATCTTCTAGAGTGTTGAGTTTTCCGGTTGAAAATTGGTGGGTTTTCGGCGCTAGTTAGTTTTTTAAACAAAATTTAAAATAGAGGAATGCATTCTTAAATGGAAAGAGATAAAGTACTGGAAATAATTAAAGAAAGGATCGTCTATCTCGACTACGAGCCCGGCAAGCAACTTCGGGAGAAGGAGCTAAGAGAGGAGTTCGATATAGGCAGGACTCCCCTGCGCGAGATTTTTATAAAGCTGGAAAGCGAAGGATTGATTACTACCGTTCCCCACAGTGGAACGTACGTATCTACTGTGAGTTTTCACGAGCTCCGTGACCTATTTGAAGTTAGGAGCTATCTTATAAGCCTGGCGGGCAAGCTGGCTGCAAGAAGGATAAACGAGGGCGAGCTGGAAGAGTTGAGGGAACTAATTGCCGAGATGAAAGCGGAGAAGGACCCGAAAGAACTTATGAAGCTCGATTCCAAAGCACACGAATTGGTCAACAAGTCCACGAGAAATGCCGTTCTGGTTGAAAGTTTGCGTAAGCTCAGACAGCAATCGGTTAGGATATGGGTTTTCCCCCGAACAAAGAAGTTCATGGGCACGTTTGCCAACGAGTTTTCCGAACTGATAGAAGCGCTGGAAGAAGCCGACGAGAAAAGGAGCGGCAGAATTCTTGCCTCTCACATGGAGGACTTCATCGACGAGATAAAGAATCAATTTATCAGTGCAGGTCATCAAAACGAAACCATTTAGGGGGTGGTTCTTGATCTCGAGATTTTACCCTTCCTGTCCAAAATAAATACGAACATTTACGAACATTCAGGAGGAAAAGAAAGAGGCGGTAGTTGTTTGCATATTTTTTTACCTCACGTTAGTATATTGAATGTATATTGGTCTAATAAAAACAAGTTCTGGAGGTTTTTATGTTACAGTCAAATAAATTTGTGAACAGAACTCCTCGGTATAACATCCTTTCCGAGGACGATAAAGAACAAATTTACGATGCCTCTCTTGAGATACTCCAGAATACTGGAGTAAAGGTAGATCACGAAGAGGCCAGGTCCATATTCGCCGGGGCGGGAGCCAGAGTCGAAGACGACATGGTTTACCTCCCACCCCATCTAGTTAACGACGCGGTGGAGAAGGCACCGAAGAAAGTTCTAATTTACGACAGACATGGCGATTTAGCCATGAGGCTGGGGGGAACAAATTCCTATTTTGGGTCCGGAACCGACGTACCCAGAACCCTGGATGAAGACGGTGAAATCAGACAGACGGTTCCTGAAGATATCGAAAAGTGGGCTAAAGTGTGTGACGCCCTCGATAATATTGACTTCTCTTCTCCTATCGGACTACTGAGGAAGGAAAAGGAAAACGTCCAGGACATACTGGAAGCGAGACAGGTAATGGCTAATACTTCCAAACCTGTCATGTTCTGTTCCTGGGACGAGAGAGGTACTGAAGATATCTACAACATGGCATCGATTGCCGTAGGCGGGAAGGAGCAGTTGAGAGCAAAGCCCTACATAATGCACTACATCGAGCCGGTGACTCCGCTGAGCCATAGCAAGGAAGTTATGGCGCAGACGATCTTTGGCGCGAAGAACAACCTGCCCACTATATATACTCCCATGCCCTCTGCCGGTGCAGTGAGTCCGATGACGTTTGCGGGCTCCATAGCGCTGGGCATTGCCGAGTCACTGACCGGAATTACTCTGGCACAGCTCGTAAACGAAGGTGCGCCTATGGTAACGGGCGGTATCTACTCGATTCTGGACATGAAGACGTCCGGATTCGTCTACGGTGGTCCCGAATTCGTCCTCATGAACGGTGCCGTGGCGGAAATGAGTAATTACCTTGACTTGCCGATGTTCGGTACCGCGGGAGTAACGGACTCCAAGCTGGTAGATACACAGGCGGCAATAGAGGCGACGTTCAACATTGCTACCCAGTCTCTCGTCGGGGCAAACCTGATTCACGACGTAGGATATCTCGCGTCCGGACTCCTCTATTCCTATGACCAGCTTATCATGAGCAACGAAATCATCGGTATGGTGAAACGTATCATGGAGGGAATAGATACTTCCGGCGACAACATTCCCCTCGATCTGATAAACGAAGTTGGGCCGAAAGGGAACTTCCTGAATACCTCTCATACTATGGACAACTTCAAGAAAGAGCACTGGCAGCCGTCGCTTATGGACCGAACCAACTTCGATAACTGGAAGGCCAACGGCGAGAAATCCATGGGAGACAGAATCAGCGAGAAGAGGGACGAGATCCTGGAAAACCACGAACCCGACGTTCTCGAAGAGGATAAATTAGAGAAACTGGACGAGATAATTGAGGAAGAAAGAGAACAAAGAGATGTAAAGTATTAAGGAGGAACAATGTTAGAAAATCAACTTTTTGCGAACAAATCTTCTCAAGATAAAGTCGGCTTTGAAGTGCTTTCGGAATCTCAGATCAGGGATATCCACGAAGCCTCGCTGGAGATAATGCAGGAAACTGGGGTCAACTTTCATCTCAAGGAAACCAGGGACCTGCTGGAGGAGGCGGGTTGTACCGTCAAAGGTGACAGGGTGTTTTTCCCACCGGGTCTAGTTGAATGGGCAATTGACGCCGCCCCTTCTCAAACTTACCTCTTTGACAGAGAAGGTAAGAATCCAATTACTCTAGGTGGAAATAACGTAACTTTTGGGCTGGGTCCGACACTGTTGAATATGAGGGATCACGAGACGGGAGAACGGAGACCGTTTAGAAAACAGGATACCGCCAACGCCGCAAAACTCGTGGATGCTCTGGACAACATAGACTGGGTTATGGGTCTGGGCACCATAGATGACGTTCCTCACGAGCACTCGGACAGGCACGAATTCGAAGCGATGGTAAAAAACACGACGAAACCGATAGTAGTCTGGAGTTATACCAACGAGGGCGTTGAGGATATCATAGAAATGGCATCCGCAGTGGCAGGGAGCAAAGAGGAGCTCTTACACAAACCGTTTATCGTCTCCTATTCCGAGCCCATTTCTCCCCTGACCCACGACAAGGACGCTTCAAAGAAGCTGTTGCTGACAGCTGAGTACGGTCTTCCCACAGTTCACACTCCCATACCTCAGGCTGGAGCAAGTGCGCCCGTTACGCTGGCGGGACAGCTCGCTCAGGGCAACGCGGAGAACTTATCCGCGCTTGTCGTCTCCCAGCTGGTAAACGAAGGACTACCGTTCTTCGTGGGTGGAGTTATTTCAATCATGGACATGCAGACGGCAGTACTTGCTTACGGAGCTCCGGAGAAAGAACTGGCAACTGCGGCTTACATGGACATGGCTCATTATTACGAACTCCCGACCTGGGGTACCGCGGGCTGCACCGATTCGAAAATCATCGACCAGCAATCCGGGATAGAATCCACGCTCTCCGTCCTGTTTTCGGCACTGAGCGGAGCCAACCTGGTCCACGACGTGGGGTATATGGAATCGGCTTCCACGGGCTCTCTGGAACAGATTGCCATGGTGGACGAAATAGTTGGGATGGTTAAGAAATTTACGGACGGAATAGAGGTCAACGATTACACGCTGGCACTTGACGTAATCGACGAAGTTGGTCCGGAAGGAGACCACCTGACTCATAAACACACCATGGATAACTTCAAAGAAGTAGCCTGGAGTCCTACGCTGATGGACAGGGACGTACCGGATACCTGGATGGATAAAGGGTCGAAATCCATGGAGGAGAGGTTAAACGAGAAGGTTAAACGGATACTTGAAGAGCACGAACCCAAACCTCTTCCCGAAGAAGTAGAAGAAAAGATCGATACTGTAATCAATCGTTTGTAGATAAGTAGTTCGAGGAGGGGTCGCGGAACCCCTCCTCGAATTTTTCGGCGACGGGAGAGTCTCGGCGTTATTTGCATTTTGCCGAGATAAATATATACTAAATATATACACTCAGTATACCGCTAGCTTTGAGCGCTAAGCATACTTAGCATAAAGGGTTTTTGGGGCCGAAAAGAGAGTGAATAGTTAGTTTAAATAATTTAAAAATAATTAAAGGCGCTGGGATTGCCGGTGAGACCATGGTCCTGGATCAGAGAATCCGATAAGGTGTTCTGGCCGGGTGGGATAATGGGGTGCCTTTTCTGGTTTGGGAGGCAAAACCGGGGTAGTTGAACGGTTGTATCCTGAAAAAAACTTGGTTTTTTTTCGGTACTATTTATAATAAAGAAATAGACGAAACTTTGAACTCTTGCGGGAGGAAA
>Ga0207797_1002634_pt1 | contig 12365 bp, 10 predicted proteins | sample PRCRCaboRojoPR_6_FD_187275 | JGI IMG/M metagenome (GOLD analysis project Ga0207797, IMG submission 187275) | Marine sediment microbial community from Cabo Rojo, Puerto Rico - PR CR 10% Liquid 1 (SPAdes) | ecosystem: Environmental > Aquatic > Marine > Coastal > Sediment | place: Cabo Rojo, Puerto... | reverse complement strand
GGAAGGTGAAGATCAGAACGGCCCGGCCGAGGGAGGGCCGCCGGAACTTCACCGGGCGGCTGGAGCGGGTGGAGGAGGGCGTGATCACCCTCCTCGTGGATGGGACGGAGCGGGCCTTCACCATCGAGGAGCTGGAGAAGGCCAACCTGGTGTACGAGTTCTGATCCGAGCCGTCGATGGAGCCGGAAGATGCCCGAAGCTCCGGGATCCGCCCCCGGGGTCCCGGCGGGATACAGCGTTTCGAGGCGGGTGAGCGGGTTTTGGCGATCCGTCAATCGGTGACCGGCGAATGCGGACGCCACCAGCCGCCACAGCCCTCGCCGGGCGCGCCGTTTCCGATCGAGCCGAGCACCAAAAACCTCACGTCTGGAGAGAAGGAAACATGATTTCGGAACTGCTAAGAGTCATCGACCAGGTGAGCCGGGAGAAAGGCCTGGACCGGGAGATCCTGATCCAGACCCTCGAGGAGGCCGTCAAGGCCGCGGCCCGCAAGAAAATGGGTCAGAACTACGACCTCGAAGTCAACTTCAACGACGAGCTCGGCGAGATCGAGGTGTTCGAGTTCAAGGAGGTCGTCGAGGAGGTGGAGGACGAGGATCTCCAGATCTCGATGGAGGAGGCCCGCAAGCTCGACCCGGAGTTCGAGCTGGGAGACGCCGTCGGCATCAAGATGGACCCGGACCGCTTCGGCCGGATCGCGGCCCAGTCCGCCAAGCAGGTGATCATGCAGCGGCTCAGGGAGGCGGAGCGGAACATCGTCTACGACGACTTCAAAGACCGCAAGGGGGAAATCATCCACGGCATCGTCCAGCGCTTCGACAAGGGGGCGATCATCGCCAACCTCGGCCGGGCCGAGGCCGAGCTGCCGCCCAAGGAGCAGATTCCCCGGGAGACCTATCGGCAGGGCGATCGGATCCGGGCCTACATCCTCGACGTGAAGCAGTACAGCCGGGGGCCCCAGATCGTCCTCTCGCGGACCCACCCCAACTTCCTGTCCGCGCTGTTCGAGAACGAGGTTCCGGAGATCGCGGAAGGCATCGTGACCATCGTGCAGGTGGCGCGCGAGCCCGGCAGCCGCTCCAAGATCGCCGTGGCCTCCAGGGACTCGGACATCGATCCGGTGGGGGCCTGCGTGGGCATGAAGGGGTCCCGGGTGCAGGCGGTGGTCCAGGAGCTGCGCGGGGAAAAGATCGACATCGTGACCTGGGACCCGGACCCGGCGAAGTTCATCGTGAACGCACTCGCCCCGGCGGAGATCGTCCGGGTGGTCGTGGACGAGGCGAACCGGTCCATGGAGGTTGTGGTGCCCGACGATCAGCTGTCTCTCGCCATCGGCCGGCGCGGCCAGAACGTGCGCCTCGCCTCCAAGATCTCGGGGTGGCACCTGGACGTGGTGAGCGAAACGGCCTACAGCCAGAACCTGCGTGACGCGTATGCGTCCCTGCTGGAGCTCGACGAAGTGGGGGAGGCGACGGCGACCAACCTCTACCAGGCCGGCTTCCGCTCGGCGGAGGAGGTGGCGGGATCGTCCGAGGAGGAGCTCATGACCGTGCGGGGGATCGGCGAGGAAAAGGCGTCCAAGCTCCTCCAGAGTGCCGCCGCCTACGTGGAGAAACAGGCCGAGGAAGCCGCCCGGCCCGAAGCCGAGGAGGCCGGGCCCGAGGCGGAGGAGGCCGAGCCCGAAGGGGCCGGCACCGTGAGCGAAGAGGAACGGACCGAGGCCCCGGGGGCCGATACCGCGACCGAGGGCGATGCCGGACGCCCCTCGGAGGAAGAGACCGCCGCGGCGGACCCGGGCGCCGGATCTTCGGAAGGGGAGCCCGGCACCGAGCGGGAAGACGCCCGCGCCGGGAGCCCGGCGGAGACGGAAGGCCCGGAAAGCGACGCGAATGACGAAACCTGAAAGGCACGTACCGTTCAGAACCTGTATCTCCTGCGGGGCGAAGCGCCCCAAGCAGGATTTGGTCAGACTGGTTCTGGGCGAAGACGGTGAGATTCGAGAGGCACCCGGGAGGAAGACCTCCGGGCGGGGAGCCTACGTCTGCGACCGGCCCGGTTGCCGCGACAGGCTGAAGTCACATCGAAGGCTGAATCGGCTGTTCAGGACGGAGGCGCCGTTGCGGCTGGCCCGAGAGCTCCAGGACGGGACCTGAGGCAGGCCCGGTGTTTCGGTGCCGCCGGCCGGATCGGCGGCGGAGCGCGGGTGAACGAATCGAACCAATGAAAACCGGAACCGACGCGTTGGGAGGATACATGGCGAAAGTCAGGGTATACGAGTTGGCCAGGGAGCTGAACATGGAGAGCAAGGTGCTCGTCGAGAAGCTGATTGCAGGCGGAGTGCAGATCAAGAACTACATGAGCACCCTGGATGAGTCGGAGGTCGCAAAAGCCCGGGATATCGCCACGGGTAAGGTGTCCGAGGTCATAGAGGAAAAGCGGGTCAAACCCACGGTCATCCGCCGGCGCAAGAAGACCGTCCGCGTCCAGCCCGAGGAGGCCGCGGCCGAGGCTGCCGAGGCCGAGGAGGCACCCGCCGGGGCCGAGGCGGAAGAGGCCGCGCCCGTCGAGGAGCCTGCAGAAGCCCCCGAGGCCGAACCCAAAGCCGTCCCGAAGCGCGTTCGAAAGAAGGCGACGCCCGAGGAGCCGGTGGAGGCCGAGCCGCCGGAGGGAGCGGCGGCACCCGAGAAGGAGGCTGCCCCCGCCGGCGAAGAGGCCGAGGCTCCAGCCCCTGAGGAGGCCGTCGAAGAGGAGGCGGCCCCCGAGGAGGAGAAGCCGGCGCCCAAGGCCAAGGAAAAGGCCAAGGGGAAGAAGGCCAAGAAGAAGGGCGGAGGCGAGCCGGCCAAGATCATCAAGCGGGCCGAGGAAGGGCCCCTGAAGGAGGTGGTGAAACGGGCCGAAACGGCCGAGGCCGCCCCCGCCCGGCGGAAGCCTGCAGCGTCGGAGCCGTCTGTTCCCCCTGAGGCCGTCCCGCCGCCGCCCCCGGTCGACGAGGAGGGAAAGCCCGTCCGGAAGAAGAAGGAGAAGAAGGCCGCCAAGAAGGAGCAGGGCAAGAAGGGGGCCGTCAAAGGCCGCAAGCTGGAGGTGTTCGAGCGGGACGCCCTCTACGAGGGCCGGTTCCCCGGCCGCAAGGGCAAGAAGGGCGCCAAGAAGGGCCGCGACACCGGGAAACAGTTCAAGCAGACCGAGATCACCACACCCAAGGCGATCAAGCGCAGGATCAAGGTCCCCGAGCAGGTGACCGTGGGCGACCTGGCCAAGGCCATGGGCGTCAAGGCGTCGCAGGTGATCCGGACCATCATGGCTCAGGGCGGCATGGCGACCATCAACCAGTCCATCGACTTCGACACCGCCTCCCTGGTGGCCGACGACTTCGGCTACGAGCTCGAGCTGGACGTGATGCAGATGAAGGATCTCCTCGGCGAGGTGGAGGACAAGCCCGAGGATCTGAAACCGAGGCCCCCAGTGGTCACCATCATGGGGCACGTGGATCACGGGAAGACGTCCCTTCTGGACTACATCCGGAAGTCCAACATCATCGAGGGCGAGTCGGGCGGGATCACCCAGCACATCGGCGCCTACTACGTCAACACGGGCAGCGGGGACGTGGTTTTCCTGGACACGCCCGGCCACGAGGCGTTCACGGCCATGCGTGCGAGGGGGGCCAGGGTGACGGACATCATCGTGCTCGTGGTGGCCGCCGACGACGGGGTCATGCCCCAGACCAAGGAGGCCGTGAATCACGCCAGGGCGGCCGAGATCCCCATCATCGTGGCCGTGAACAAGATGGACAAGACGGGGGCCGACCCGGACCGCGTCAAACGGGAGCTGGCCGAGCTCGATCTCGCACCCGAGGAGTGGGGCGGCGAGACGCTCTACGCCCAGCTCTCCGCCAAGACCGGCGAAGGCGTGGACGATCTCATGGAGCTCCTGTCCCTTCAGTCGGAGATTCTCGAGCTCAAGGCCAATCCGGACCGGCCGGCCCAGGGGAGCATCGTCGAGGCCCGGCTGGACAAGAGCCGCGGCTCGGTGGCCACGGTCCTGATCAAGGCCGGCACGCTGAAGCAGGGGGACTTCTTCGTCTGCGGCGAGAACCACGGCCGGGTCCGGGCCATGGTGAACAACCGCGGCCAGCGCATGGACCAGGCGGGGCCCTCGGTCCCCGTGGAGATCTACGGCATCAGCGGCGTCCCCAAGGCCGGTGACGACTTCGTGGTGGTGCAGGACGAGAAGAGCGCCAGGCAGGTGGCCGAGCACCGCCAGGGGCTCACCCGGGGGGAAGGCGTCGACAAGCGGGGCATCGTGAGCCTGGACGACCTGTTCGAACGGATCAAGGAGGGCGAGGTCAAGGAGCTGAACATCGTCCTCAAGGCGGACGTTCAGGGGTCCATCGAGGCGATCTCGGATTCTCTGGTCAAGCTGTCCACCGAGGAGGTCAAGCTGAAGATCATTCACTCCTCCACGGGGGCGCTCACGGAAACGGACATCATGCTCGCCTCGGCGTCGGGAGCCATCGTGATCGGCTTCAACGTCCGGGCGAACCCCCGGGTGCGGGAGGTGGCCGAGCGCGAGAAGGTGGACGTCCGCTACTACGACGTCATCTACAACCTGATCAAGGACATCCGGGACGCCATGGCGGGCATGCTCGAGCCGGAGTACCGCGAGAACGTGATCGGCCGAGTGAACGTGAAGGAGACCTTTCACGTCCCCAAGGCGGGGACCATTGCGGGCTGCCAGGTGGCCGACGGCCACGTGCTTCGCAACTCCAACGTCCGCCTGCTGCGGGACGACGTGGTGGTGTTCGACGGGAAGATCAGCTCGCTGAAACGCTTCAAGGAGGACGTCAGGGAGGTGCAGAGCGGGTACGAGTGCGGCATCGGGCTGGAGAGCTTTCAGGACATCAAGCCGGGGGACGTCCTCGAGGTGTACGAGCTCGAAGCCTACCAGCCGGAGCTGTAGCCGATGGTGGTCGGCACGCTGAAAATCACGCTCCTGGCCCACGACAACCGCTCCTTGAAGGGCAAGCGGAAGGTCGTGAAGAGCATCGTGGATCGGATCAAACATCGGTTCAACGTGGGTGTGGCCGAGGTGGGGTCCAACGACCTGTGGCAGCGGATCGAGCTGGGCGTGTGCACCGTGGGAAACGATCGGAGGCACGTGGACGCCTCGCTCACGAAGGTGCTGTCGTTTACGGAGTCCCTGCACCTGGCGGAGCTCGTGGATTCCGACATGGAGATCTTGAACGTGTAGCCGAGCCCTCCCGCACGGCCGTTTCGCGGTCCGCGAGGGGGCGATGCTGATTGGAGTGGGTTTTGCTGGCAGGGAAGCGATCCGCAAGGGTCGGGGAGCAGGTGCTGAGAGAGATCGCGGAGCTGATCGAGCACAGGGTGAAGGATCCCCGCGTTCGAGGCGTGACCCTGACCGGGGTGGACATGGCCGACGACCTCAAGAGTGCCAAGGTCTACTTCAGCGTGCTCGGGGAGGACGTGGATCTCGAGGAGGTGCAGGGAGGGCTCCAGAGCGCCAAGGGGTTCATCAAGCGTGAGATCGGTAGGCGGCTGGAGCTTCGTTACGTCCCCGATCTCGACTTCCGGCACGATCCCTCCCTCGTGCGGGGCGAGGAGATGGAAAAGCTGCTGGAGAGCCTGAAGCCCGACGAACCCGGGGAAGGGGGGGGCTAGGATCGTGCCCGCCCTGAAACGCGGTACAGCCTCTCCGCCGGAGGCGCGGGAGGGCGTTCTCCTGGTGGACAAGGCGTCCGGGGAGACCTCCTACGACGTGGTGCGCAAGACGAAGCGGATCGCCGGCCTGAAAAAGGTGGGGCACGCGGGGACCCTGGACCCTTTCTCCACGGGGCTCCTGATCCTCATGCTGGGGCGGGGAACCAAGCTGATGCCGTTCCTGATGGAGGGCAGCAAGCGGTACCGGGCCGTGATCCACCTCGGTGTCGAGACCGACACCTACGATCCCGAAGGCCGGGTGGTGGAAGAGAAGGCGGTGCCGGACTTGAGCCGCGAGCTCATACGAGGAGCCCTGGACCGTTTCCTCGGGGAGATCGAGCAAACACCGCCGGCCTTTTCGGCGGTGCGCGTGGACGGCACGCGGGCCTACAAGCTGGCCCGGAGGGGGCAGGAGGTCCGGCTGAGCAAGAGAAGGGTGATCATACACGGCATCGAACTCCTCCGGGTGGATCCCCCCCGGCTGAGCGTGGAGGTGCACTGCTCCGGCGGGACCTACATCCGGAGCCTGGCCCACGACCTGGGAAAGACGCTGAACACGGGCGCTCACCTGGTCGGGCTTCGAAGGGTCGCCAGCGGGCCCTTCCGGGTGGAGGACGCCCTGGAGTCCGGTCTCCTCCACGGAGAGGTCGGCCGTCACGAGCTGAAGGAACACCTGGTCCCGCTGGCCGGGGCCCTGCCCGACATGCAGGCGATCCACGTCGGTCAGGCCATGGCCGTGAGGATCAGAAACGGATATCAACCCGCCCGGGCGGAGGTCCTGCCAGGGCGCCAGGATACAGACGCCACCGGAAGGCACGTACAGCTCCTTTGCGACGGGGAGTTGGTCGCCATCGTCGAAACGACCCCGAATGCGTCCGGTGGAGAGGCGAAAACCAAACTCATCAGGGTGTTTCACTGAGCTCCAGGCTCATCATCCTACAATCCACAAGGAGGTATGAAAGTGGTCTTTACGCCAGAAGCCAAAAAGGAAATCATTGATCGGTTCAAACTCCATGACAATGACACGGGGTCGCCCGAAGTTCAGATCGCCCTTTTGACGAACCGAATCACGTCGCTGAACGATCATTTCAAGACGCACAAAAAGGACCATCATTCCAGGCGCGGGCTGCTCAAGCTGGTGGGACAGCGCCGCAGGCTTCTCAACTACCTCAAGAAAATCGACGTACTGCGATACCAGAACCTCATCAAGGAGCTCGGAATCCGGAAGTAGAACCGTTGGGCGCCGCAAGGTGCGGACCCAGATCGAGGAACCCACATGATTGACGGTTTCGCAGAAGACCCGCTCACCTGCCGCTGGAAAGGCGACAACCAGTCGAAGTTCCGGATGCGGATCTAAGAGCCCGGGTATTTGACGACTCATCATGATTCCGGAAAGGAAATGATTTTATGATCAAGAGCGCATCGATTCAAATCAACGGCCAGACGCTGAACGTGGAGACCGGACGTGTTGCCAGGCAGGCAAGCGGATCCGTGGTCGTCACCCTCGGCGACACAGCCGTTCTCGTAACCGTGGTCGGGACGGACGACGTCCGGGAAGGGATCGACTTCCTTCCCCTCACCGTCGAGTACAAGGAGATGTCCTACGCCGGGGGAAAGTTCCCCGGGAACTTCTTCCGAAGGGACATGGGAAGGCCCAGCGAGGGCGAGACCCTGGTGGCCCGGCTGATCGACAGGCCGCTTCGCCCCCTCTTTCCCGACAACTACCACTTCGAAACCCAGATCATGGCGAGCGTGCTGTCCACGGACAAGGAAAACGACGCCGACGTCCTGGCCATCCTGGGGGCTTCGACCGCCCTGGAGGTGTCGGACATCCCCTTTCAGGGGCCCATCGCCGCCGTGCGCGTAGGCCGGGTGAACGGATCGTTCGTGGCCAACCCCACGATGACCCAGAGGGAAGAGAGCGACATCGACCTGATCGTCGCGGGAAACCGCTCCGCCGTCGTCATGGTGGAAGGCGGCTCGGAGTTCGTGTCCGAGGAGGAGATGACCGAGGCGATCCTGTTCGGCCAGGAGTCTCTGCAGCCCATGCTGAAGCTTCAGGACGAGCTGCGGGAGTCCGTGGGAAAACCCAAGCGGGAGCTCCCCCCGGTCACCGTGAACGAGGAGCTCCTCGCGCGCGTGAAGGAGCAGGCCGAGGGCCGTCTCCGGGAGGTGATCACCACGGCGGACAAAAAGCTCCGACAGCAGAGGCGGCGCGAGGCGTCCAGGGCAGTGGTGGAGGCGCTGGCCGAGAGCTACCCGGACCGCTCCGGCGAGATCAAGAACATGGTCCACGACCTGGAAAAGGAGATGGTGCGGCGCATGGTGCTCGAGGAGGAGCGGCGGATCGACGGCCGCCCCTTCGACCGGGTCCGGGACATCGACTGCATGGTGGGCGTGCTCCCGCGCGTGCACGGCTCGGCCCTGTTCACCCGCGGAGAGACCCAGGCCCTGGTGCTCACCACCCTGGGGACCGAGATGGACTCCCAGAAGATCGAGACGATCCTGGGGGACTCGTTCCGGCGCTTCCTGTTTCACTACAACTTCCCTCCTTACTCCGTCGGCGAAGCCAAGCGTCCCGGCGGGCCCGGACGGCGGGAGATCGGCCACGGCGCCCTGGCGCGGCGTGCCCTGCTCCCCGTGATTCCGGATGAGGAGCAGTTCCAGTACACGCTCCGGGTGGTCTCGGAGATCCTGGAGTCCAACGGCTCCTCCTCCATGGCCAGCGTCTGCGGAGGCTCCCTCTCCATGATGGATGCCGGGGTTCCCATGAAGGACGGCGTGGCCGGCGTGGCCATGGGCCTCATGGCCGAGGGGGACAAGGTGGCCGTGCTCACCGACATCATCGGTGACGAGGACCACTACGGCGACATGGATTTCAAGGTGACCGGAACCCGGGACGGCATCACCGCGCTGCAGATGGACATCAAGATCGACGGCATCAACCGCGAGATCTTCCAGCGCGCGCTGGCCCAGGCCAGGGATGCGAGGCTCTGGATCCTCGACAAGATGAACCAGACCATCGGCCGGTCCAGGGAGGAGATCTCTCCCTACGCGCCGAGCATCACCACGATTCAGATCCACCCGGAGAAGATCCGGACGGTGATCGGCCCGGGCGGTAAGACCATCCGGGAGATCACGGCCATGTCCGAGTGCAAGGTCGACGTGGACGATTCCGGCAAGGTGGTCATCGCGGCCGCCGACGCCGAGAGCGCCCAGGTGGCCATCGAGATGATCAAGAAGCTCATCCAGGAGGCCGAGGTCGGCAGCCTCTACCGGGGCAAGGTCCGCAAGATCATGGACTTCGGCGCCTTCGTGGAGATCCTTCCGGGGACGGACGGCCTCGTTCACATTTCGCAGCTCGACAAGGAGCGGGTCAACAAGGTGACCGACATCCTCCAGGAGGGGGACGAGGTGCTGGTCAAGGTGATCGACATCGACAAGAACGGCCGGATCGCCCTGTCCAGGAAGGCCGCCCTGGGAGAGAAGGCGGAAGATGCATCATAAGACGGTTCTGGACAACGGGGTCAAGGTGCTCTCGGAGCGCCTGCCCCACGTCCGTTCCGTTTCGCTGGGAATCTGGATCGGCGTGGGGTCCCGGGACGAGCGGCCCGATGAGAGCGGGATCTCCCATTTCATCGAGCACATGATCTTCAAGGGTACCCGCCGCCGGTCGAGCCTGGACATCGCACGGGATCTGGACGCCGTAGGCGGCCTCTCCAACGCCTTCACGGGCAAGGAGAACACCTGCATCCACGGCCGCGTCCTGGACCGGCACTTCCCCCAGCTCGTGGACATCCTCTCGGACATCTTCCTCCAGTCCGTGTTCGACCGGGAGGAGATGAGCCGCGAGAAGCAGGTGGTCCTCCAGGAGATCAGCATGGTGGAGGACACGCCCGAGGAGTACGTCCACCTTCTCCACGGCCGCCACTGCTGGCCCGACCACCCCATCGGGATGAGCGTCCTCGGGAGCGGGGCGTCCGTGGCCTCCTTCGACCAGGACCTGCTGCTCGATTTCTACAAGAGATACTACACCCCGGAGCGCACCGTCATCGCAGCGGCCGGGAACATTGAACACGAAGACCTCCTGGCCGCCTTCCGCCCCCTTTTCGAGCGCCTGCCGGCCGGCGCGGGGAGCGGCGACGAGCCGACGCCCGCCATCCACCCGGGAAGGTCCTGTTACGCCAAGGAGCTCGAGCAGGTGCACGTCTGCCTCGGCGGGCGGGCACCGGAGCTCACCAGCGAGGACCGCCTCGCCGGGGCCCTCCTCAACACCCTGCTCGGCGGCAACATGAGCTCCCGCCTGTTTCAGGAGATTCGGGAGCGTCGCGGCCTGGCCTACGCCGTCTACTCCTTTCTGTCCGCCTACCTGGACACCGGCCTTCTCGGCGTCTACCTGGGGACGGACCCCCGGTGGGTCAACGAGGCCCTGGAGGTCGTCCGGCAGGAGACCGTGCGTATCCTCGAGGGGGACCTCAGCGGGCCCGAGATGGAGATGATGCGGGAGCACCTGGTGGGCGGGATCCTGCTGGGAGCGGAGAGCACGGACAACCGCATGATGCGCCTGGCGAAGAACGAGTACGTCTACAACCGGTACGTGAGCTACGACGAGCTGATCGAGAACCTGGGCAAGGTCCGCATCGAGGACGTGATCCGGGTGGCTCGGGGCTGCTTCCGGAGCGGCACCGTCTCGCTGGTCACCCTTGGGCCTCTCGAGGAGGAGGACCTGGACCCGGAGGTGATCCGGTTTTTCGGATGAAGCTGGAAGGGATCGACGAGACCGTTCGTGTCGGCATCAAGCGGCTGCCGGGAGCGGAGGACCTGCCGCTTCCCGCCTACGAGACCGCCGGCTCCGCCGGGATGGACCTGCGGGCGGCCCTCTCGGAGGAGCTCACCCTCGGCCCCGGAGAGATCCGGCTGGTCCCCACCGGCATTGCCGTCTCCATTCCTCCGGGGTACGAGGGCCAGGTCAGGCCCAGGAGCGGTCTCGCCCTGAAGCACGGGATCGGGATGGTCAACGCCCCTGGCACCATCGACTCCGATTACCGGGGAGAGGTCGGTCTGGTGCTCATCAACTGGGGCTTCGCGCCCTTCACCATCCGCCGGGGGGATCGGATCGGTCAGATGGTGATCGGCCGGGTCTTCCGGGCCGAGATCGAGCCGGTCCGGGATCTGGACCGGACCGGCCGCGGTCGAGGCGGCTTCGGTCACAGCGGAATCGACTGACCGGGATCCGATCCGGGTTCAGGTGCGCCTGGCCCCCAAAGGACGCGTTATGCGGTTCTCCGTACTGGCCTCGGGCAGCGGCGGCAACGCCTGCTACGTGGAGGCGAACGGCGCAAGGATCCTGATCGACGCCGGACTGAGCGGCCGGAGGGTCCTGGAGCGGTTGAAACGCCTCGGGGTGGATCCCGCGAGGCTCGACGCCCTCGTCATCACCCACGAGCACATCGACCACATTCGAGGCGCCGGGCCCCTCGCTCGTCGCCTCGGCCTGCGCGTCTACCTGAACCGGCCCACCCACGACGGCGGCCTGCGCGCCCTGGGAAAGCTGCCCGCACCGATCACGGTCGAGACCGGCCGGACCCTGTCCATCGGCGGTCTGCGGGTGGAGACCTTCACCAAGTGTCACGACGCCGGCGATCCCATGGGGATGGTGGTGTCGTGCGACGGCCTCCGGCTCGGACTGGTCACCGACCTGGGCCGCAGCACCCGGCTGGTCGAGGACCGCCTGAAGGGCTGCCAGGCGTTGATCGTCGAGTTCAACCACGACGAGGCGCTTCTGGACCGGGGCCCGTACCCCCTCTACCTGAAGCGGCGCATCCTCGGGCCCGACGGGCACCTCTCCAACCGCCAGGCCGGAGAGCTCGTCCGCCTCCTGGCGCACGAAGGGCTGGGCGTGGTGGTGCCGGCGCATCTCAGCGGGGAGAACAACCTTCCCGAGATCGCCCTCCGCGAGGCGGCCGCCACCCTCGAGGCCTCCGGTCTTGGAGGGACCCGGGTGGAGATGAGCTCGCAGGACGAGCCCACGCCCCTGCTGGAGCTGAGAAACCCCTGGTCGGGACGACCATGACGGCGGCGGGGCGGCGTAGAGGGAGGAAGCGTGCCTACCGCTGCACCGTGTGTGGAAAGGAGCGGCCGTTCTGCTGGACGTGCCCCTGCGGTTTTCAGATCTGCAATGCATGCATGGAGGAGAACCTCTGGGGGCTGACCTGCAGCGGGGTCAGCTGGCAGTGTCCGGACTGCGGCGGTCTCAGGCCTTACTGAGCCCCTGCTGCACGGTTTCTCACGAAGATCTTCCGCTCCCCGCAGGGACGGGGTTTTCCACCCCGCCGGAATGAGAGGCTGCCACGGAGGCGAAACGCCCCCGATGTCGGATCCTGCTCGGATCATTCCATGAAGAGCATTTCCCTCACCAGCTTCGAGGAGCCGCCCCTCCACGTGGTCCTGTACCAGCCGGAGATCCCGGCCAACACCGGCAACATCGCCCGGCTCTGCGGCGCCGCGGAGCTCACCCTGCATCTGATTCACCCCCTGGGGTTCCGCGTGGACGACCGCCACCTCAAGCGGGCCGGGCTGGACTACTGGGCGGAGATCGACGTGCGCCACCACGACGACTTCGCCGCTTATCTGGAGGCGAGCGGAAAC
>Ga0207797_1002633_pt1 | contig 12366 bp, 8 predicted proteins | sample PRCRCaboRojoPR_6_FD_187275 | JGI IMG/M metagenome (GOLD analysis project Ga0207797, IMG submission 187275) | Marine sediment microbial community from Cabo Rojo, Puerto Rico - PR CR 10% Liquid 1 (SPAdes) | ecosystem: Environmental > Aquatic > Marine > Coastal > Sediment | place: Cabo Rojo, Puerto... | reverse complement strand
CGAGCATCACGTGGGCTGCCTCCTCCATGGGATAGCCGTAGATGCCGGTGCTGATGGCGGGGAGCGCGATTGAGGTCAGGCCGTGCTCTTCGGCCATCTCCAGGGCCGAGGCCACGGCCGATGCCAGCAAGTCCGCCGCCTTCGAGGCAGACATCGCGTCGTAAACCGGGCCAACCGCGTGAATGACGTAGTCCGCTTTCAGGTCGCCCCCCGACGTGATAGCTGCCGAGCCCGTGGAAACGCGCCCGTGCTCCTCCACCCAACGGCTGCTCTCCTTCTGGATCACGGGGCCGCCAGCTCGCGAGATCACGGCGGCCACGCCCCCGCCGTGGGCCAGGCGCTCATTTGCGGCGTTCACGATGGCATCCGTCTTCAGCGACGTAATGTCGCCCTGGACCAGTTCAATCATCGTCCCGTCGATGCTGATACCCACCGTGCCTCCTTGCCTCGAAACTCATCGAGGCCGCTCGCGCTCTGTCAACCTCCTGCGAGGGCTACCGCGGGCCTCTCACTGGCGAAAGCGTCCCCTGGGCTGCCAGAGCCTCCAGCACCAGATGGCTAGGACGCGAAGCGCACGTCGTCAAACCCTAATGTGCGAATCAGCCGGCGGACGGTCACCTCCGCGTTTCGCTGAGCCATATCCAGAATGCCATCCTCCAACGCAGCGCGTCGGATCTCCGCTTCCGCGGCCTGGCGCGCCTGCGTCTCCAGATCCACCTTCTGGCCCAGCACGCCCGTGTCACGATCGAAGATGTACGAGTCTTCGCTGCTCAGAGCCGCAACGAAGACCTCGGCCTCCGGGAGGCTCACGTGTACCATACCGTCCTCGTCGACCGTCACGTCGTCACCCGTCAGCTCGTCCAGATCGACGCCTGCGATGACCTGTCCGTGGGCCACCAGAATCAGTCGATCGCCGAGAAGGAACGCCAGCGGCCCTTGCTGCGACTCCGCGGTGACGATCTTCTCAATGGTATACGCGGCCGTTTCCAACCGGCTCAGACCCTGCACTTCCTTCACGATAGTCACCGGGTCTGGGCTTATGGTGGGGGTTGGATGAACGACCTGTGCAATCTGCTCCTGCACAGCGCGCTCGGCGGCGGCCAATGGCTGCGTCACCTGCCGCACCGACCAAACGACGGCCCCGCCTGCTGCCAGCACGCTGGCAAGGATCAAGACCAATACAACGGTACCGAAACTCGCGCCTTTGTTCATAATGATTACCTCCGGCGGGATTGTACCAGACCCAACACCAAAAGGAAAGCAAACGCCAGATCGGGAAAGAAAAAGGACGCGTCCACCAGACCATGGGCCGTGGTGTAGGCCATCGATCCAACCAGACCCAGGGCGAGCGCGCGATCGCCGTCTCCCACAGCACAGCATCCCTTGAGGCCCTTGAGCCAGAAGGTGGCGTGGAGCCCAAGACCCGCCGCCAGGCCGACGACGCCCAACCGGGTAAGGTACGTCAGCACGATGTTATGCGCGTGGGACAGATGCGGCTCTTGCCACGCCGAGGGCAGGATGTATCGTCCGCGGTAGGCATACAAGAAGTTGTCCGGGCCCACGCCCAGCCACGGGTGATCCCACACCATCTTGAGAGACGAGCGCCAGAGCTGCAGCCGGAAGAATAGGGTGCCGCTCTGCAGGTTGAAGAGGCCCCGGAAACGCGGTGTGCTCAGAAGCGGAATGATACCCACGGCTACCACCAGGAGCACGGCGAGAGAGATCCAGCGCCATCGCCCGCCCGTCGCGAGCCCCAGCGCCAGAAGCGCGCAAGGGACGCCGAGCAGGATCGCGGCGCGGGAGAAGCTCAGTAGGATGGCCAGGCCCACGGGCAGCGCGACGAGTCCGTAGACGATTCGCCGAGGCCTCCGCCTGCCGAGGACGGCGACCGTCAGCAGAATCGGCAGTACCCTCCCGAGATACAGGGCTGCGTTATTCGGTGATCCATAGATCGAGCGGAGGCGCCGGAACCCTCCCTCTGCTGTGATGACGTTGATGCCGAAGGCGTACTGAGCCAGTCCAATTAGCGCCACCGCCGCCCCGCCCGCCACGAGGCCGTCGATGATCCGCCATCGTCCCCCTCCTTCGCCAAGCCGGGTGGTCCGGAGCATCACGTAGAAGAGCGCCGGTTCCAGGATTGTCACGCGGAGCTCGCGCAGTGCCACGTGCCGGCGCTCAGCGAAGAGCGTTGAAGCCGCCGCGGTCACCACCAGGAGGAGGATCGCGCGGTCCGCCCACGAAGGCGACCAGGCACCGCTTACGACCTCCCGGCCCTGCTTGATCTGTCTCACCCCCCACGAGACCAGGCAGAGCAAGGTGAGAATCTCGGCCATGGAGAACGCCTTGCCCAGCAGCGGTCGCGGGTGGAGGTAGAACGGCGCGCTCAACGCGACCAGCGCTAGGCCCATATCGAGGCGTACCATCACCAGGGTCCCCAAGAGCACGCCGCTGAGCAGCGTCAAAGGCTGCCAAGGTGAGACGTAGAAGACAGCCGCTGCCAGCAGGAGCGCCGCCGGGGACGTCAGCGCTGTTTGCAGCCTTCCCAGGCTCACGGGCAGACGACTGGGCACCGAGATCGCCGCCAGGCCCCTCTCAGCCTCTGCACGACCCCCGTACCCTCGTCGCGACTCGAGTCCCAGTCCCACTGCGCCTGCCAGAAAAGCGGCTGCGCCCGCCGCTAGTGCCCGTGTGATACGGTCGTAGACCGCTGTGCTCGGCCCCCGCTGCACGCTCCACCCGGCCAGTGGATACTGCCCCCAGCCGCGATCGGCGATCAGCCTTGCCACGTGCGGCCCATCCTGCAAGCCTTCGGCCACGGGGACGACGTCGACCTCCGGCTCGGGGGCATAGTCCGGGGATGTGAGGACTAGATAGGCCCCCCGGTCGACTCGGGGGAGCTGGTTGGCGGGCTCACCGTCGATGCTGACCCAGAGATTGGCTCGGTAGCTGCCGCGTCTGATGTGCAGGGACAACCCTGTGCCTTCAAAGGGGATGGTCACTTGATCCGCGCCGATCAAGCTTCCGGCCTCGCTGGGATCGGCCCCTCTCGGCGACAGGGTCCATTCTCCCTGCCAGTCGGCCTCGCCGGTCAGAGGGGTGTAGGCAAGGGTCTCTTGACGGAGGGAGGCCCGTATTCTGACCGCCGCTACGACCCCGATCGTTGCCACGGATAGCAGCAGAGCGATCAGACAGATCTTTGCCCACCGTCTGGAGCTATTCATCGGGATGTCAGCGTGCGGGTGATGATATACCGACCGATATGGAGAGAGGCGAGTGCGAGGGATCAGTCTGGCCGTGGATGCCAGGCATCATCTTCGTGCCAATCACGGGGTTCTGGCGTCTCCTCACCGTCTTCGCCGTCTCGCGGGGACGTCGAGTCGTCTGGAGAGGCTTCCTCTTCCGGGGGATAGATGTCCTGACCGTACTTCTCCTCGGTGTCCTCGGCCGGGCCTGGCACGCGCGTGGCGGGCGTCTTATCAGCGTCGTCCTCGAGCAAGTCCTCCTCCGGCCGGGTATCGGCGCCCGCACCGCTGTCATAGGCCTCCGTCTCAAAGTCTGCGTCCCAGCTGCCGGGTTGCCACTCCGCTGCCGTCACGCCGCCGGTAACCGTCAACTGGTACACGCCTGCCTCGGAGTCCTTGACGTCGATCAGAAGCAGGTTCTCCTGATAAACGGCCGCGATCTGATCACCTACCGGGCTCCACGCCAGCTCCGGGTACTCAAATCCGATTTCGTCGGCGCTGGGAAAGACCTGTATGCGGTCGGACCCGTCGCGATCCATCACGTGAATGTCGTAGCTGCTCGTGTGACTGGCATAGGGGCTGCGAGCACGGCCAAAGGCGATCAGTCCTGTGTCCGGCGCGAACGCGGGCGAGGCCCACATGCCTGCCTCGCTCGACAACTCCGCCGTGATAGCTCCGTCGGCGCTGAGAGCCCACACGTCGAAAACCGGGCTGTCCTCCGGCTCACCGCGGGCGGGGGGCGGACCGTGGAGGGTCGTGAGGACATAGGCCCCCTCCGGAGACCACCCGACGGTGGGGGTCCAGACCCAAGGGGCATAAGTCCGATACGGCGCGAAGCGGACGAGCACGCGCTTCCGTCCGTCGTAGGCGCGGACCACACCGATTTGATCGGCAGAGGCGTAGGCCAGATGTCGCCCATCGGGTGACCAGGCGTACGTGCGTCCCCACCAGCTGTAGGACCCGGCGCGGTCCGGTTCCAGGACCTGGCGTTTCCCGATGAGATCGCCGGTGCTCGCCCGCGGTCGCGCCACCCAGAGGTCGTTCTCGGCGCGCCAACCTGGATTGCCGTCCGTCGGCGCGCCGGTCGTGTACGCGATGCGGCAGTGGCTGCCGTTGTTCAGCACCTCACAGCCTGGCTCCCACGCTCCCCAGAGGGCGCCGTCCGCATCCAACCTCACCGGCTCCGGGTTGGCGGCGGATGCATCGATAACCCAGAGCGTATTCAAGGGAGCGCTCTCGCCTGTCTCTGTCGGGGGCCGGCTGTACAGCAAGTGGGTGCCGTCCGACGAGAGACTGAACACGCGGCCGTCCAAATCCCCGCTGTGCGTCAACCGCCGTCGATTCGAGCTGGTTCGCTGCATCAGCCAGGCGTTCTGATGGGCAAGGTAGGCGATGGTGCCCGTGATCGAGGTCGGCCTCCGTTCCTGTTGGGCGCCGACGAGGATCACCTCGGTTCGCGGCTCCTGCAGCGTCACCTCGCGGATCAGATGGCGCTCGACCTCAGTGCCGTTTTCGAGTGTGACTCGGAAAGTCAACTCCTTCAAACCGTTGATGCCTGACTCCAGGAGCTGAGACTCTCCGGCGGGGATGGAGGCGTCGTGCACCGTCCGGCGGTCGTAGGGGATCTCCCGCGCCACCGTCTCAACGCGGACCTCAACCCGCGTCACCTCCACGGCCGTGCCATCCTCTAGAAGGGTGGGCTCAGCCGGTTTGACCCTGTCGTCATCGTCCAGGATGACGTTCTCTTCTTCCAGGAACTCGCGCACGGTAGTGGCCCGAGTCACGATCTCCCGCGTTTCGCCGTCCACGGTAAGGGTGACGCTGCGGGCGCCGCGGAGTGGGCTGCAGGCCACAAGCAGGACCAGGAGGATCACATGTGTGGGCCAACGCCTCATCATGGGCGCGATTATACCATCGCGCCCCCCTGCGGCAACGAGCTGGCCATCGAGCGTTGACCAACCCCACCCGGCGTGCTACAATCTTCGCTTGAGGAGGTTATGTGGAATGGCTACAGCAGAAGAGCGGATGGAGATCCTCAAGATGGTGCAGGACGGTCAGATCAGCGCCGAGGAAGGCGCTAAGCTCCTGGAGGCTCTGCAGGAGAGCGACCAACCCCCGGCGAGACCGACCCCGCCCGAACGACCCCAGCAGCCTCGGCGTCTGCGGGTGCGGGTCTCGGACCTGGAGACCGGGCGGAATAAGGTCAACATTGACCTTCCGTGGAACTTGATCAACGTCGGCATGCACATGGGAGCGCGCTTCGCGCCCCAGGAGATCGACCTGGAAGAGGTGATGCGGGCGCTGCGATCCGGCACCGAGGGGAAGATCGTCGACGTGGAGCACGCCGAGGACAACGAACGAGTCGAAATCTTTGTGGAGTAGCGGGTCAGTCCGCCCCCGGTTCGGAAGGCGTGGCAGTGGCACCCATCCTCACAGCCGGGGCTCGTCAGTCGACTTGCCGGCGGACCACCATCAGCGTCAGATCGTCCGACGGTGGCTGATCGCCCACGAAATCCGCCACGGCATCGACGATCCTCGAGAGCGTCCCGTCCGCCGTGTCCTGAGTACAGCGTTGGCGAATCACCTCGTGAAGCCGTGGCTCTCCGAAGAGGACGCCGTCGGCGGACAGTGCCTCTGTCACGCCATCGGTGAACAGGATCATGCAGTCTCCGTGCCCGAGTGTCACCGCGTGCTCTTGGAAGTCCACGTCCGTGAGGACGCCGAGGGCTGTCTCCCCCCGTTCCATCTGCTCCAGATGTCCGTCTCCTGAACGAAGGATGAGGGGCGGATGATGCCCGGCATTTGCCACGACCGCCTCGCCCGACTCCAGGGAGAGGATCGCATAGAGCCCCGTCACAAACATGCCGTGTCGGGCGTCCGGCACCAGCAGCTCGTTGACCCGCCCCAGGGCGTCGCCGGGGGAGCGTCCCTCACCCGCGGCGGCCCGCATCAGCGTGCGGGTCAACGCCATGAAGAGCGCGGCTGGCATGCCCTTGTCTGCGACGTCCGCGATCACCACGCCCAGTCGACGGCCCGGTAGCTCAAAGACGTCGTAGAAGTCCCCGGCGACCTGTCGGGCCGCGCGCCAGGTGACGGCCAACTCCCACCCGGGCAAGGAGGGGAGATGCTCCGGCATGAACGTCTGCTGGATCTCGCGCGCCAACTCGAGCTCCTGCTCCAGCCGTTCCCGTTCGGCCATCTCCTGCTGAAGCCGGTCGTTCTGGACCGCTAGAGCCGCCTGCTGCGCAATGCCGGTGATGATCTCCGTCCGCCGCTCGTTGAACCGGCTTTGCTCACCCTCTTCCCCTACCAGCAGGACTCCCAGGACGTCGCCCTTCACCGAGAGAGGCACTCCCAGCACGACCCCCGGTACATTGACTGATGCGGCACCCGGATCCGAATCGTCCTGACCCTTTGCCAGGGTCGCGGGGATCAGCCCCTCGAAGTCCTCGACGTCGGCCAGCGTGACGCGCTCGCCCAGTCGGCGCACCGTGTCGAGCAAGGGGAACGCCTCCGGAGGAAAACCGCCCACTGGCATGCGCGTCCCGTACCCCTCCCCTGGAATGAAGACGTTTTCCTCAGCATTCCACAGGAAGACGGCACACTGCTCGACCCCTACCAGCATCGGCGTGATGCGCACGATCGATTCGAGGATCTCATCCAGGTCGTTCAAGCTGACGACCGCCTGCGCCACCTGCAAGAGGGCAGCCGAGACGTAGGCCTCTTCCTGACGTGCCTCCAGAAGCCGCGCGTTCTCAGCGGCCATGGCTGCTTGATAGGCGATCCCCCGCATGATGGCCATCCGCTCGTCGTGAAGCTGGTGCGTCTCGTAGGCCGTGGACTCGCGCCGGTAGTCGACCAGCATCGCGCCCTGTACTTCACCGTGAGCCACGAGAGGCAGAAGCAGAGGGGCCTCGAATCCCTCCATCCCTGCGGGAGCGCGTTCAAGCGTGATCGGTTCCTGTGTCCTGCGGAGTTCTTCGAAGGCGGGTGTCTTGCTGGGATATCCGTGAACACCGTCCGTGGAGTCGCCCGATTTGCCGGGAATCCCGCAGCTATCCATCGTCACGAAGAGTTCGCGCTCTTCCTCCCAGAGGAACAGGGCGCAGCGCTCCACCCCGACGACCATGGGCATCAGCCGGACCACGGTCTCGAGTACCTCGTCGAGTGACGTCAGTGACTGAGTGGCCTCAGCAACCTCCAGCAGGACTGTGGAAATATACGCCTGCTCCTGGGCCCGCTGGTAGAGGCGGGTGTTCTCGATGGCGACGGCCGCATAACTCGCGAAGGCGGCTGTCATCGCCCGCGACTCCGGGCCGTACCGGTTTGGCCCGTGATGGACCAGAGTCAGTAGCCCCAGACGTTGCTCGCCCGCCCTCAGGGGTGCCGCGATGGCCGAGTAATCGGCCGCCATGCCCAGGGTGGTCCCCAGGGGCTCCATTGGATCTGAGGAGGTTCGGACCAGAGGCCTATCTTCGGTCAGGGCTCGGCGCAGCCAGGCGTTCCCGCCGGCACGTGAGTTGTCGACACACACGTTCGCGTCCGCGCCGTGAACGGCGGACAAACAGAGCGTGTGGTCTTGCAACAACCAAATAGCTGCCGCGTCGCAGGGGAGGATGGCCCCCAATCGTTCCAGGACGGCATCGAGCACCTCGTCCAGCTCGATCCCCGCGGAGAGGAGGCCCGCGACATCGCGCATGCTGTCCGCCACTTGGCGGCGCCAACGCTCTGACTGGTAAAGGTGGGCATTTCGGATTGCGATCGCAACGCTGTCGGCTAGAGCTTGAAAGAGGAACTGGTCGTCATCGTTGAACCTGTTCTTCGTCTCGCTTTGCACGTCGAGCACGCCCAGAACCTCGTCCCCAAAGGCCAAAGGGACGGCCAGTTGGGAACGAGCGTCGATCGGGGGCGGGGTAAGCCGCTGGTAGCGCGGATCCTGACGCACGTCGTTCGAGAGCACCGTCTCCCCCCGGCAGGCCACCCAAGCGACGATGCCCTCCGACGCATCCAGATCGCAGACCGGCTGGCCCCCATCGACCATCTCGCCACCCTGCGGCGGCCACCCTGCGCGGTAGACGATCTGCCCTCGTGCCGGATCGACCGTGAAGAGATGGATGAAGGGGTAGCCGAACTGCTCGTGGATCAGGGTCACGACCTGGTCCAGAAGCTCGTCGAGGTCAAGGATCGAGGCCACCACCCGGCTGACCTCGGCGACGGCCGAGAGCTGGTCGGCGTGGAGGCGGAGATCGCTGTACAATCGCGCATCCTCGACGGCGATAGCGATCTGGTCCGCCAGGGCACGGAGGACGAGCATATCCGTCTCGTCGAACCGTTCTGGCTTGTTGCTCTGCACGTCCAACACGCCCAGCGTCCGCTCCTCAATCCGAAGCGGAAGGGCTGCCTCGGACTGTGTCTCCGGAAGGACATCCACGTAGCGGTAGTGACTGTCCTGGCTCACGTCGCCTGCCAGGATCTCCCTACCGGTCTTGGCCACGTGCCCGACAATACCCTGGCCCAGCTCCACGGAGGGGGCAAAGGTCTCGCTTGGAGCGTCACATGTCTCCGATCGGAGGGGACCCGCGCTCGCGCGGCATACGAGTGTCTCCTGATCTGGCTCGAGGGTGAAGAGTGCCACGTAGTAGTAGCCGAAGGTCTCCAGCACCAGATTGACAACCCGTCGGCTCAACTCATCCAGGTCCAGCACGTTGGCCACCTCGCCGCTCACGGCCCGCACGAGGGAGAGTTGCTCCAGTCGCCAGCGTTCCACGGCGATCTGACGCCCGGCCTGCAGCGCGGCGGCGGCCTGCGTCGCCAGACCCTCGAGGAGCGCCACCTCATCGTCCTGAAGGCGCTCCCTTCGGACCTCCAGAACACCGAGAATCTCGTTGGGACCCCGCAGCGGTAGCGCGACGCCCTCATCCGTGATGACGGGGCGCTCAGACGCCGCTGCCTGCTCCATCATGGGGGAGCCAGAGGGTCCACGCTCGGAGGCGGGTCCCGGGTCCGGCGGCCCATAGGCGGAGTCCAACAGCCAGAGCTTGACCTGTCCGCCCCCCAGTTCCCGTGCTGCCTCGATGATCAGCTCGCGCTGCTTGGCGACGTCAGGCTGCGCGACCAGTTCCTTGCCCAGGTCCAGGAGCAGACGCCACTTTGGCCGCCCGGCAGTGTTTGGTGCCCTCATCGTTCGGTCACGTTTGCCGACATCGATCCCCACCCTCGTCGCCCCCAGGACTCTCCGACCTCTTGACCATCGTCAGCACGTTCCCCTCCACCCGGTCGAACTCGAAGTCAACCTCGTCCATCATGTGGTGGATGAAGTAGAGGCCCAGGCCACCTCCGGGGCGGTCCTGGAGACTCGCGTTCACGTCGGGCTCCGGCACGGATTCCGGGTCGAACGGATCCCCGTAGTCCCGCAGGACGATGGTGAGCTCGCCGGAGGAGACGCCCAAGCTGCATTCGATCACCCCGCCGGATTCGCCGCCGTACGCGTGTTCGATGATGTTGGAGCAGGCCTCGTCGACGGCGAGTCGGACCTGGTAGACCGTGCACCTGTCAAAGCCAGCGCCTTCCGCCGCGCTGGCGACGAAGCGGTCGATGGCTGAGAGGCTGTCGAATCGGGCGGGGAAAGCCCGTTCCTCGTGCTTGGACATAGCGGAGGGAAACGTGAAGCGTCGTCGGTCAGTCTCTAGCCCGAGTGCCGCTTCACGTCTTATCGTCAGGGAAGGGGGTGACTAGAAGCTGCCTACGGCGTCGATCTGTTCATCATAGAAGTCAAACAGCGCGACGAACCCGGCCAAGTCAAAGGCCTCGTAGATGTGCTCGGGCACCTCGGCGAGCACCAACTTGCCTCGGTTCAATCGCTGGCAGGTCTTCTGGACGTCGATCAACACCCGCAGGCCCGCGCTGGAGATGAACTCGACGTCGTCCATATCCAGGACCAGGTTGTACTGTCCTTCACTTGTCAGCTCGTTGAAGGCCTCCGCGAGCTCCGGTGCGGTGGCGCTGTCGATTCGACCCGACACTTCGACCACGGCGCAGCGCTTGTACTCCTTCGTGGAAATATCCATCTTAACCTCCTTGTCACGTCCGATCGAGCGATCAAATAGTGGCTGCGATTATAGCACGAGTCTGGTGCCCAACAAGGACCCTGACCCTCCGCATTCACCGCAAACCAGCCGAGGGGGCGCTCGCTTGTGGTGTTATGAGCCCCAGCCGGCGGGTCGTGGATACTGGGAAGGTGAGAGCGCTGGACGGACCGGAGCATGTGCCCGCGGCAATGCCGGGGGCGACCTTACGGTGCGTAAGACTCCTCTCAGTCGGTGCGGAGGCGGCGACGTAGAAAAGGGTGCCGGGGAAGGAGGGTATGGGGTCTGTGTCCGGCCGATCGCTCCCTCTCTAAGGGAAGCGTGGCGAGATCACAGCCGGGGCACCCCTCCCCTCTTTGAGGGTTCCTGATGTGCATCGACGGCGCGGCGGCTCACCGATTTCCCACGCTGAGACATCCTCGTCACGGCTGCGCGCTAAGACCCTCGACGACGTGTGCTGAGGGCCGCAGCGCCAGTCTATGGGAGGTGCTCCAGTCCGAGCAGCGCATCACGGATCCCTCTCGCGATCTCCACGAGTTTGCTCACGTCCACCAGCTCCGGTCGGTCGTTCGGGGTGTGAACCACGCGGGCGAGCATGTCCGGCATACGCTCGGACGTCATTGCCGCGGCTGGCACCTCGTTCATCAGGAAGAGTGCGTGATCCCCTTGATACCACGGCTCCCCTTCAACCAGTCCGTTGTGGGACGAAAACGTCTCCTCCAGCGTCTGGCTGAGCTCAGGGGGGCAGCCGTACAAGGAGTATGCGGTTTCCCCTGACTGGTAGCCGGCGCCGTCCAGATTGATGCCGAGGAGGATTTCGTCGAATCGGCCCTCGTTATCCCTCAGGTAAGCCTTCTGTCCAGGATTGGAGTAGTAATCCTCGCCGTTCAAGGCGACGAGTTCGATCGTAAGCCCTCCCTCGTAGTCCGCCAGGAGCTCGGCAAGCAGAAGCTGCACCACCACCCCGGTTGCATTGTCGAGGGCCCCGGGCGTACCCTCCTTGCTGTCGATATGCGCGAAGACGACCACCCGGCGGCCGGTATCGCCCTTGCGCGCCACCACGTTCGACCCCTGCGCGGGGCTGCGGAGAGCCCGAATCTCCAGTGAGACTTCTTTTCCGCTGTGCTTGGCTAGGTGCGCGCCCTCTTCCTCTGTCGTATAGACCGAGGGGATGTCGAAGTCCCCATCCTCGAAGAGGGGGAATGGATAGACTGCGCCTGCCATCTCCGGATTCCGTGATGTCGCCCCGACGAGGGCCGGAGGCCTCTTTGCCTCCAGCAATGCGATGATCTCCCGATGTCGATCTGGATTGTAGAAGGTGAAGCTCTTGGGCATCAGCGGCTCTCGGGCCAGGTCTCCACGCAGCAGGACGACGGAGCTATCGACGTCGGCCATCTCCAATTCGTCGAGAGTCGAGAGCGCGACCAAGGGCCCGCGCGCGTACCCCCCGAGCGTGTACGGGCTGACGAGCACGTCGAAACGTGTGCCCTCCACCGTCAGCTGAGCACCCCCTGCGCACCAGTCGATGCAGTCGAATGACGGCGAGTGAACCTCAAATCCCAAGTGCGCCACCGCGGCAGAGAAGAAGTCAGTTGCGGCACGATTGCCTGGGGATCCTACGCGCCTGTCCAGCACCCCGTTGCACAGTCTGAGTAGATATCCTCTTGCTCTCGCCGACAGCGAGTCTTCTTTCATCCTTTCTCCTTGCCCCAGTGGGGGCGCTCCTAGTTGTCGCATATGCTGCCTGCCGTCCGGTTCTAACCGTCCCATAGAGGGCACGGGCTTGGCCCATAGAGGGTATGGGGCCGGTCCTCCCAATCGCAGCAGCGACCCTCGTTGGGCCATCGGCTACGAGCCCGTGGAGAACCTGACGCAGTATACACCCCCGGTCGGATAATTCAAGGATGGGCTTCGGCCCGAAACTGTTGTGCCCGGTTAGGCATCACCGGTGCAAGCGCGGGCCCTCGGACTCCGGGTAACTAGCGAGTTGTCGAGCTCAACCCCCGTGCGATGCACCTTTGCGGTGCCCTGCACCTGAC
>Ga0207797_1002632_pt1 | contig 12366 bp, 3 predicted proteins | sample PRCRCaboRojoPR_6_FD_187275 | JGI IMG/M metagenome (GOLD analysis project Ga0207797, IMG submission 187275) | Marine sediment microbial community from Cabo Rojo, Puerto Rico - PR CR 10% Liquid 1 (SPAdes) | ecosystem: Environmental > Aquatic > Marine > Coastal > Sediment | place: Cabo Rojo, Puerto... | reverse complement strand
TTGATTTGAAATGGTTTTAAGACGGTAAAAAATATGTTCATTCGGTGATCATTAGTAGTCATTGAGTTGTTTGACAGGAATTTGCGAATAAGTAAGCAGCAGGCACTAAGCAGTAAGCAGCGATGTAGCTACAGGTATAGCAGTAGAAACGCAAGGCTTGCGTCTCGTAGATTGGGTTACGAAAGAACGACTGCACGACGGAACGACGGCACGAAAGAGCGAAAGAACGATAGTACGATATGGGATAAAAGAAATGAAGGGAAGTTGATATAATTGCTAAAAGTAATAAAGGAGGTATATATTGAAAAATTTAGCTACAGTCAACCCGAGAAACTTTACTCTTTTCTCCCTGCTCTTCGCTCTTCGCATCTATTCCTTAATTGGTTTAATGATATCAAATGACAGGCCGCTGGCGCCTTCGCCTTTGCCGGTTGTCTTCTTACGCCCTATCCAGGTATATACACGTCCGTTATGCCAACGTGCCCGCTGAAAGCTGCGCCTGACAATGGCACCTGCCCGGGGCACTTCTTCCTCATAGATATGATAACGCTCTCCCTCATTCAGTCCTTCCCGGAGCAATTTTGTACGGGGCTCAATTTTGGGAGTATCACTATCTCCTTCCAGGGTGCGCAACATAGCGGCTCGCCGTAGCTGGATCTCACGATTCGACCCGTTGACCTTCACAGGAATAAAGGGGATCCAGTTTTCGGGTACCGTGGTTTGTATTTTATATTGTATGGCAGCTTCGCTTTCATCCTCCTCATCAGGTGAAGTGGGAGGAGTGATAAATTTGCGGATATGTTCGCGGGTCTCCCTGGCTGCTTCCACGCCGGCAACAGAATCACCCGTAGCCAGTCGCAGTCGATTTTCAATTCCCCATACCATATTGGCCATCTCATCGCGGATCAGGTTGATCTTTTCCAATGGTGGCGATTCCATAAGTTTTCCAATGGCCGGGGGAATGAATAACCGTGTATCGGCCCGGCCGGTTTCACTTACCTTATCCAGGTTATACATGTTCCACCGTTCCCAGTCGTTTTCTGCACCCTTGCCGGCCGCTTCGATCCAAAAGTTCCGGCCAAAGCTGTCGGTTATACGCAAGCCCTCAACCGATGCCAGAGTTCCTTCGGGAAGGTCGAAGGGTACAACAAACCAATCATTGGCATAGATCAGGCCGAATTCCACGAGCAATAATTTGGCGATATCCGTGGTGTTGGCGTCGACAGCACCAAAATCGGTGCGGGCATCCTCCATTTCCCACCAACGGGTGGCCGGCATACCCCCAAATTCAAGGGGTGAAGGCAAATGGCTCAACACAACGGTTTGCTCCACATCGTCATCAATGTTCACACTACTGTCCTCATGCAAGCCGTCGGAGGTATCATCTATCATGAATGAATACCAGTCCAGGTGGCCGCTGTAATACTGCTCGGCTTTCAGCACCACCTGCTGGCTGCCATTCTGCGGAGCGGAACATGCAAACTGGTATTCCAGCTGAGAAGGCTCCCAGGTTTGGCTTTCCTGTTCCTGAGGCTGATAATATTGCTGTTTATACCATTTGATAAGTTTTTGGGCAGCTTCATCCAGGAGGGGCTCATCGCCTGAGGCCACAGAAATCGAAGCACCGGCATTGTTTCCTGCCAGAAGATGCCTGATGAATGCATATCCATCCATATAGCGGTTGCTTAATGCCTGCAGGGATTGCCAAACCTGCTTGTGAGCATACACATCGTGTTGATACTTTTCATAGGAAGGCATGACAAAGGGATAAGCCTGTATATAGGGATCCCGGTAACCGGTCAACCCCGATTTCTTCAATAATTTGAACCAGTAACGGGCGATCTCGATACTCAACTGGTAGGTATCCCCGATCTGCTCTTTTTCTACTTTGGCCTCCAGGGGCACATTTTTTTCAAAGGGAACCACCTGCCCTTTCCGGCTTTTATAACGGGTGAGTTTGGTGGTGTGCATCTTAACTTTTGAAAACACGGGCGAACCTGCATCATTGCCTTTAAATTCACCCAACTGCCATTGCCGGCTAAGCATCCACAAGGGATCCCGCACTTCAGCTTTAAGACTACGGCTGAATGAAGTCTTACGTGGCCTTCCTTCCAGCCTGTTCCAACTTAGTATGGTTGGATATCCCTTGAATACAAGATTGCGTATATCAGTCCTCATCGTTTACCAGTTTATATACAGCTTCATTATTAATCGCTAAATTGGTGGAAATGGTAATCAGGTGCCGGGTAACTGCTACCATGGTAGCCGGCAGGAATTGCGCATAGTTCGAATCATCGATCATATCAGGTTCCACGGCCCTTTTCTTTGCATTATCCAGGGTCTCATTCAGAATGGCTTCCAGGTCATTCCATTTCCAGTTCTCATATATATTCGGAGCAACCGCCACCAGTAAGGTTTGAGGTGCTTCCGCATTGGGCGTGTTGTAATTGAGGGCAAGCCCAGTGGTCTCTTTTTCCGTAGGCACAACTTCCACCCAGTCATCCAGCAACAAACCGGCCTGGGATTTTGCAGGATCCCAGCTACCGGGATAATGAAAGGAATAAAGAAGTTTATCGGTTTCAAATTCATATTTGCCGTACTCAAGCCCCAGCCATTTATCGTTTTCAAGATAAGGCAACTGGATGGGTAACAGCTCGGGCGTCAGGGTTTGAAAAACATCCGCATAATGTACCACCTGGTGCAGATGGTTCATGGGTTCCCGAACCCGTGCCAGGCTATTCATCCATTGATCCATTGGAAAATCATCATTAACGTGTTGAGTCAGCTGATTATGATCGTTGTAGGATTTGGACAATTCCTCCTGGTTGGGTAATGTAAACCGGGGAATAACCCTGAAATTCTCCTCAAACAGATGGTTGACAGCACGCATATAGGCTTCGGTCAATTCACGGTCGCTTCCTCCTGAAAGATCCTCATTTTTATATTGATCCAGTTTTTGGTTTGCCTTTTCCAGGATACGTTCGGCCAGGCCGGTAAGCTCCTCCTGGTTATCTTCCATTACCGTAGGAATGGATTCGGCAATGCCAAAGCCATTGATGGCCAGAAGCGCCTCCCTGAGGGAATTGAACATGTCCGGGGTGGGTGATGAAGCACTCTTGATGGTTTGAAGCGCATCGTCAAGATTTTTCAAATGGGTATTTTCGTAAAGATCCACCAGGTATTCGGCCCGTTCTTTTATCTCCGTAACATCGTAGTGTTTGGGATTATCCGACATCTCATGACCTTCTGAAGGCAAATGGATGTCATCGGCTGCCAGGGGTTTTGATTTTGTGATAAGCGCTTTTAGATGCTCCACCAGCGGCATCAGTTCAAAAAATTCAATAATGGATGAATCCCAGCTGGCAGCTCTTTTTGTATATTTGATGGTAATGTTGGACGAGTCATCCAGGTTGTGATCTTTCTTGATAAAATAACCAATAAGCAGGTCCATTTCGGTCTGTTCACTCTCCATTTCCCGGTTCAGGACGTACAACAGATCGATGGGCTGCAAACCAAGCTCTTCCTGTGTAATTTCGGATTCCACCACTGTATCATCCGACATGGAAGCGGGGTGTTCCACTACTACCCTGACTTGAGCGGGATCGGGCAGCACCTGTGAGAGCCATTTGTTGACTCCGGCTTCGGCAGCCGACCTGGGCGTATAGGCTATCCTTCCATGAAACGGGTTGGCTGCAGAAGCATTTTTATAATCAATATTCGTATCGAAATGCACTCCTACCCGATGGTTCAGGGCATAACCAGAACGCGGTGTATTTACAATCTCAGGTTCTGAGGGATTGCCGCCTTCTGATACGGCTTGTAACATAGCCCCTCCCCTGTCATAATTACCACGCACTACCTGGTAAACCCCTTCCGATAATGCAAGATCACTTACAGCATCCAGGGCATCAGCAATCCGGCTGACTTCGGCATCAATAGCCTTCTTTTCAGTAGCACTGGCTGAGGGAAGATCTGAGAAACCAAAAGGATAGGAGAAATTGTTTTGTTTTTCAATATATTCCAACAGGTCGACACCATTTAACACATTTCTGGCTTCAATTGACTGAATTGGGGTATCATCGGATGAGCGGGTCAGTTTATCCGCAACCAACGGAAACTTTTTGCGCAAGGGATAGATGAATTTATCCAGTTCGGCAAGATCATGTTTGTCGTGCAATCCTCTTTCAAACATATAACCCAGCAGTGCCCCCAGTTCCTGCCCGTTGCGTATCCCATCCATCAGGTTCTGGGCTATACGCACCCTTTCAGAGCTTAAATTCACCGCAAAGGCATCCGCATTGTCTTCACCGGCATGTGATAAATAAGCATTGCGCAACACCCCGGCCGTTACAGCATGATTCATCGAAGGAGCGTGAATATAACCTCCGTTACTGGTGTTGCTGAATATTTTATCAACTTCGCGGAATTCTTCCGGTACTTCATCTTTAGATTTCTCCGATAGCTGCGAGGCAGGACGGATGTTTTCAACCCAACCATAAGCGCCCAGGTAGATGCCCTTCTTCAGTGAAGCTTCATTTTCATCGTCTTCTCTTCTATACCTGGCCTCATGCAACAACATATTGGTGATACCCTGTTTCCATGCATCAAGCCGGTAGCTGCACAAATCAATATGCTCGGCAAATATCCGTTCCAGCTTTGCCGTGGGAAGGTCCTTAAGAATGTTCAAAGCATCCACATGTTCGATAATCTCGCCGATATTGGGTTTAAAGGGGATGTCCGGATTGTCTGCATAGTTATTAACAAAGTTGGAAATGTATTCTCCCACCAGTATCTCTTCTCCTTCGGTAATATCGGTATTATAATCATACAGGTACCTGAATTTGGATACAGCCGGAGATGCTCCCATATGCATGAACTCACTTGTTTCCCGGGGCCTGCTGAAATCGGGATCGATTTCGAGATGCATCCTGTTGGATGTTTTGTTATAAACCTGCATGGTGGCATGCCGCAATAAAAGATATAACAGGGCATTGGGAGTTGGCTTACCGGCCCCGAAATCCTGTTGGGTAATCGTATCAAGGGAATTTTTTATCAACCATTCAATATAGTTATAGCCATTATCACTATATACACGGACAGGATCGGTTTCGGAAAATGGTTTGTCATCAATGACAGGGCCATTTAAACGGGTATTGTGGGAATAGAAAACCTTCTCGAGGATGGCAGGGGTTTCCTTCCATCTGAATCCAAGTGCTTCCTGCAGTGTATTGATCTTTTCTGACAGGGCATTATACCAGGAAACGGAAGCGGTATTGGTAGAGACCATATTCAAATAATTGGTATGGTATTGAGGTCCTGAGCTGTACCTGTGATAAAAATCCACTGAGGTAGCATGTAGCCCCAGGATATCGAGCAAATGCTGGTGAGGATCGCCGCTTTTTCCGACATAGGATACCTTTTCTACCATCCGCTCCCATTCTTCATCCAGTTTGTTCAGCAGGGCATGCAATCTGCTTATAAACAAGTTGACCAGGGAAGATTCATACGAAGTGGACAGGTGGGTCAGGGGAACATAGGTTTCCTCATCGGGAAAACGGACATTCTTAAAGGCCGTCACCGGAACCACACCATACGGCTGGTTTCCTATCCGGATGGAGGGTAAGATGCTTCTTCCAAATACAAAATTTTTAAAATAGTTTTCGGTTGAGCGGATATCCGGGTCCCGAACCACCGGGTCCATCATCTCCTCCAGGAAGTACTCCATGGTGGCAGGCCATAAAGCGGTATTCATCGCCCGGGCATCACGCAGGTCGAAGTTGCCGCTATGCTGAATGTGCTGCAAAACATTGGGATCAATGCCCAGGTAACGGGCAAATAAAAGCCCGTCGGCCATGTTCTTCCAATCCCCGGCCAATTCATCAAATTGCTTTTCACCATGTTCAGCATCGAAAATGGCTTCTTCATCCAGGCTAAAACCGGTAAAACCTGATTTTTCTTCTCCTGTGTTGTTGGTAGGCGTTCCCTGTGGGATAAAACTAAAACCGTCCTCGGCATAATGATGGTTCTCCAGCAGATCTTCCAGCTTTTGCCTGCCTTGTTCTTCGTCCATTGAGAAACGAATGCCTGTTACAATAATGCGGTCAAAACCCGATTCGGCCTGTTCAGGGGTAAGTTTTACCTTCATGCCCATTCCCAAACGTATGGCTTCTTCAAAGTCCACCATCCATTGCATTTCATCGTCTACCACCAGCTGATCATCTTCCTGACGCATGCCCTCATCCTCTTCTGAAGCAGGATCAGGCCCGACAATCAAAGGATCGGTAATGGGATTGCCTGTTTCCTGGATGACTTTCTTGTTATCATTATAAAGCATACATACAAAATAATCGGGCATGGCAGTGGCTTGTGGAGGCTTACTCCATGATTCCTGCTTTCTGTTCACCTCGGGAAACTGAGGCTCAACAGGAAGGGATTCCCCTTCTTCCAGGGGCTCCCCGGGTATATCATCCTGATTCAATGGTTTTGTGGTTCGTGTGATGTAGGCAGCTCTGTAAGCTCCATAACTCCTGCAAACAGCCCGCCATGCACCCAGGTGCCCCTCCCTGGAATTACCTGCACGCCAGTATTCCCTCCAGTAGTTTTTTGCATCCTCCAGCTCCTCGGGAGTCAAGCCTTCCTCATGGGTTTCAATAAATACATCATCCGGGAAAAAACGAATCCACAATTCATTTGTTTCAGCTCCCGTGCTGGAAGGTGTCTGAAAAATCGTCTCGATCCGCACCGGCATCATAAGTATGGGATTGTGTCCCTGGCATTCTGCAATTTGCTCTTCCGGATTTACAATACGACTGTATTGTTTCAGCAAATCCAGCTCAGCGGCTTTATTCTCATTATACTGCTGCTTCTTTTTTGAAAGGGAGTCAGCCAGCTCGCTTTTCCTGTCTTCCCATCCCTTTAAATCCGGATCATCGGCAGGGCGTTTCCTGGTTAAGCTGAAAATGGCCTCTTCGGTTCTTTGCAATGATTGTTTCTCCTGCAGCACCTGATCGGCCAGTTGCTTCTTCTCTTTTCTGATTTTCAGTAGTTGTTGATACGTATCAGTGTATTGGCTCATAATTTTTCTTTATTGCTGGGGTTATTCAATACCTTTTAACATTTCGCTGGCATGTACGCCAACCCTCACGGGTAGCTGGAACAGAATATAGGCCATATCCGCTGCATTGGAGGAGCTTCCCCAAATTACATTCTCAGGGTTATCACTGCCGGAATCCAGGGTTATATCATCGCTCAATTTGAGGTTCCCGGCCGAATCTTTATTGATATGCTTCCAGCTCATATCATTCCAGGAATCCAGGCTCGGCGGATCACTTTCTTCTTTCACCACATCGAGTCCGAACCGGGGCTCGCCTACCCGTTCCTCAATCACAAAGAACCAACCCGGGTCGGTATCGCCTGGTTCTCCTGAGCCACCTTTGGCCTCTTCAGCGGTGAGGTCAAACCCGAGAAATGTAATATCAGGCTCTACTTTGGCTCCGTATAACGGGTATTTTATATCCTCTTTGCTCGTTTCGTCCACCTCCTGCAACAGACGGGGCTCCGTATTGTCAATGGTTTCCTCACCATCCTCTGTGGTGGTTTGCCATTTGGCCTTCTGGGCATAAATAACCGCATTCGGGTATTTTTTGAGCAGATCTCCCCTTATGACCAACACCAGTTGAGTGATATCGCCTTCGTCTTCCCGGTTGTTATGCTTCCCTAAATCGCTGGATTTTTGCCAGGTATGAATGGGTTTGATGTCCCTGAGTTTTTCCTTGAGTTCTTCCTCCGACAAAGAATCATCCATATTCACATAATTGCTTACATCCCAAAACTGGCGGAAATAGGATCCCCGCTGGTCGGTAACATACTCCCGCCATAACAATTCGCGGGCCATTTCATGATTTAAGCCGACCATATAGGACTCTATGAATCGCTGATTGGTCTCCAATAAAGTAATGGAGTTCTGAGGTATCAGGTTTAAATTGGGAACCAGCAGCTCAGTGGATATATTCCGCAAGGGTTCATACATGGGCGTGTCAAACTCGGGATAGGCCATTACAGGTTTGATGGTATCCGGGTCCCAATAAGACAGATCAGCGGGGATTTTCACTACAGATACCGATCTTTTCAGAAGTGCCTGATCGGGTTGAAGCGCTGTTCGAATATTCCGGGTCAAGCCGGGAAGGTCCAGGGATGGTGGCTCTTCTTCCTCAGGCGGCAACTGGTTGTGCAATTGAAGAACATCTGCTACAGCCGTTTTAAAATTCCTGGCAGCTTCATTGTCCTCATCGCCTTCCTTAATATCCGTGGATTCACCGGGTTGTACCAGTTCAAAGTCAGGATATTCAGGTAAATCTTCAACTTTTTTCCCGGTATGCTCCTCTTCAGAAGGTATGTGGTATTTTTTCAAATCTTTCCACCATTTTATAAAAGCAGCTGAAACAGCCAACAAAATCAGGATGATGATACCCGGCCATTCCAGTCCTCCCAAACTATTTCTGAAAAGAAGAAAAAGGATCACAGCGACAATCAAAATAAACAGAGGTAGATAAGCAATCCACCATTTGGTAAGGATTTTCCTGATGAATTGGGGTACTTTTTCCGGTTTTACGGATTCTTCCAAATCCTTGTATCCTGTTGCACCTTCCGGTGGTTTTTTGGGGGTGGCGGGTGTTATATCGCCATTATTCATCCTCGATAACAGATCGCCGGAGAATGAGAGGCCGCCCAGGGCAAAGCGTTTAATAAGCGGGCCGCGAATCCGTGCAGTTTTACGGAAAACAGGAGAAAAAACCGTTCCTTCAAGCTTGCTGTTTTTGATCCTGGCAAAGGCCGTCTTTCCCGATACCAGGAGTTTAGAATGCACATTCGCGGTGAATGAAACCAACCGGTTGTTGTCCAGGGGATTCATGAACTTATTGATCATCCTGGAAGTAGCAGCCCAGGCAAATTGTATCCACCTGATCTTTTTGTTGGCTTCAAGTACCTCGCCAATCTGCTCCCAGGCAGAATTCATATATTCTTCCTGATTTTTTCTAATCACCTTTGTTCCAAAACCTGCAGCCGTTCTTTGACGGGGATCAAGGTTAAGCTCATGTACCCAGTTTGTATCGGCATTAGAAGGGATACTTAAACGGCGGGTTAAAGCATGCCAACGGGCATACAGGGGAGGTGTAATTACAGGATCTTCACCAGGTTCGCTTTGTTTGTAATCCTCTTTCAAATTGATTCGCTCCGCTGTGTCCGACTGGAAATCATCCGGAAATGAGCGGGGCCAATCGGTCGGCTCCGTTTGCGGGGCTCGCAGGGCACCTTCCAGACCCAGTGCTGAAGGATCTGTAATTCCGGTAATGGAAACACCTGGATCGGTAACATCCATTGGACGTATACCAACCCGTTTATCGGCCGGTCGGGGTTTAAGCTGGCGAACCAGGAATTCAAAATCACCCGATTCAGCAGTTCGGAAAAACCAGCGGTAATAGATGGGATATTGTTTTTGTGGCCCGTCCCATGCCGATTTTGTTGCTGTCATATCATCCGGCACCTCCTGACCCAGGCCGGCGAGGCGCCCGGTTTCAAAAGTTGGTATCAAAAATGCATGGTAAGCCGTATTGGGCTCCAACTTCCGCGGGCACATCAACCGGGAATAGGCTTTATCGGGATCACTGTCTAATATATTGGTCAACTGGTCTATTCCCTTATTCACATTGTTTTCATCTTCGTCAGATAAGTCCTCGTTCACATGCACATGGGCCCAGGACCAGAGCTGATTCGGGTCTGCAAACAGATCGGCTCCTGTATCCGACTTTAAGGTGAAACTGTTCAAAGGACCGGATACCGCATTATCATCATCGAATTCATCTTCTTTCAGAACAACCAGTGTCAACCAGGGTCTCAGCCTGTGGTTGCTTTCGTTTCCTTTTGCCGGGGTATAACGCCAGGGAAAATCTTCATCATAAAACTCGGCAAAAGCTAGGTAATTGGGTTCAAAATCGGTAATCCAGTCCAGAGGTTCTGTTCGGACAATGGCCTGGGGATTGATACCAATGATATCGCCCGGACCTACCAAATTCACTTTGACGGTATCGGTGGTTTCGGAATCATTGATTTTAAGCCTAACATCAAAGGAGGCCCTTACTTTTGCACTGCCATCCCCGTCGGCCTCATTGATACTATTGGCGATCCCCTGTCTGAGCCAGGGAATAAATGAATAGCGCGTAAATTCACTCATAGCGTATTGACTTCATAATTTGGTACAACCTGAATTTTATCATTTAAACCGGGATCGGAATCAATCTTTTCCTGCATGATGCTGATTGCCTCTGTTTCACTATCCCGGGTGGCTTCGTTATCCAGCAGGGTTAAATCATCCTTCTTCACCACTGAGTATCCTTCCTGAGATACCTTCACTTTTTCACGCCTGGGTTCCAAATCTGAATGATACTTGAAGGATAACCTGGATTTCGCAACAGCATTGCCTCTTAGCAAGAATCCTGCAAAGAAATTCAACAATTTTCCGGCAAGTCCTATAATGCGTTTATAATGGTTGTCAATCACAATGGTTTCATACTCCAGTTCTCGCTTAACAAAGTAGCTGAATTTAAGAGCACTTTCCCCATTGCTGAGTGTAATACCCCCATCAAGCTTCTCAAAGGATTTGCGGGACAATTTCTCATCGTCCGACATCTCGAAATACTGGGCAGGAGCGAATTGTTCCTTTACATAGGCATTTCGTGTCAGGGATGCAGGAATGGTATCATCAACAGAAAGGGCAAATTTCCTGGCATCGGAGGGTTTCTGCGAACCTACCCGATCAATCGTCACATTCAGCGGTACCACTTTCTGCTTCACCGTTAAGGTACCGGCCGGATGAATCACCAATCCATCTGTGGATTCGGAAAGATCACGCAGTTTAACCAGCAGGTTATTTCTTGCAGGAAGTTTGCCCTCCCAGTTATCCTTCTTTGAAAGGGCTTCTTTCAATTTGGGCATTACTTTCACTTCGGGCAGGGTGGTATCCTTTTTCTCGCCGAATGTTTTGTTGAACCTTACCTTTACCTTCACGAAAAGAACCTTGAATGTGGCCTTACCTTTGGCTTTCCAGGGTGTGGGTCCTTCCAGGGTAAAGGCCAGTTTAATGCTGAAAAGGGTTGATGAACCCGATTTTACAGCCAGCATGGCCCCCACCTGGGCAATAAAATAAAAGGGGTTGAATTGTATGAGTACGTCATATCCCAGGAATCCCTGGACCGAGAATTTCCATGCTTTTGCATAGAGTTCTACGGAAGCGCCAAATTGCACAGTATTGGATGTAAGCGCCTTATAGGATGTGAGTGTCAACCGCGGATTGTTGCCTCCCAACAGGCTTATCGTGATCTTTGTTAACTTAGGAATATCCAGGGGAGGAGGATCATAGGAAGGATGAAAACCACCCACCGACATGAGAAAATCCGGGTCATCGCCCCATTTCATCCGTAATGCCATATCCCCTTCCAGGGTATATGCCAGTAAACGTGAATCAAACAGGCTGGCATCAAACGCAAGGAGTTTCTTATCGAACTCGAGGGTTCCCAGGAAATTAACCTGTATCTGGACTATTGCTGCCTTCTCATCGGGAAGGATGGCTCTTACCACACCCAATATGGCAACTCGCACCGGTTCGGGAATTTCTATGATAAGGCCCAGATCAATGGTAATGATGGTAGGGGTGCCCCAACCAATCTTACCCATGGGACCAAAAACGAACTGATCCTCATGGGGTGGAAAAATGGCACGCAGATCGGAAATGATCTGATTGGCGTTGGCCACGATATCGGTAGGGAAAAGCACACTGCTTAATGCACCTGTGCGCACACCTTCGCGCAGGACCTCCACTTTCATGGTGCGGTTCAGTCCAAGCAAGCCTCCTACCCCATTAAGTGTAAAACCAAATCCCAGTTGTATGGGAGTAAATTCAGCAGTAATGATGATAAGCAAAGAAAATCCCTTAGAGCCATCGGGCAAACGGGTAGTTAAAAGACCTATGGCTTTGAGGGATATTGAATTCTGGAACTCAAGCTCCAGAATACCTGAATATCGTTCATTGTCAAAATCAAATGCCAGGTAACCGCCACCCTTAAATCCCTCTGCATCAATAGAAAGTCCAATGCCATTGGGAGGTTTGAAATCCACGCCCAAATCGAGCGGGCCGAGGTTGCCACCATCAGAGGGGAATGAAAATGTGGCTTTCACACCCATATTTTCTACAGTAGCTACTAAAGGGCCCAACTCTGCCTTAACGGAAGCTCCTACCTCAACCGGTATATCACCGTTGTCGAACTTGAGGGCTGTAGTAACCGATTGCAGCTCGATGGGGCCCAGCTCGAT
>Ga0207797_1002631_pt1 | contig 12368 bp, 8 predicted proteins | sample PRCRCaboRojoPR_6_FD_187275 | JGI IMG/M metagenome (GOLD analysis project Ga0207797, IMG submission 187275) | Marine sediment microbial community from Cabo Rojo, Puerto Rico - PR CR 10% Liquid 1 (SPAdes) | ecosystem: Environmental > Aquatic > Marine > Coastal > Sediment | place: Cabo Rojo, Puerto... | reverse complement strand
GTTTGGCAAGAACTAAGAGACCGTGTGAAATCGGTCGATTTCCCCTTGACATATCGGGGCGTTCGCGTTATAATCTTGGCTGCGTTGCGGGGTAGAGCAGTGGCAGCTCGTCGGGCTCATAACCCGGAGGTCCCAGGTTCGAATCCTGGCCCCGCTACCTCAAGGCCTGACGGGCGCTGAGAAGCGCCCGTTGTCGTGCCTATGGCGACGTAGCTCAGTGGTAGAGCAGGGGACTCATAAGCCCTTGGCCGCGTGTTCAAATCACGCCGTCGCCACTCTTTCTTCTTGTCGCCTCCTGTTCATCGCGATACCCCGACGAGCGCAATTGGGCCAGTTCGCTGTGCCATACCACTGACTTCTTGCAGATGCTTGAGGAGGTCAAACCCATCTGGTGAACGAGTGGGATGCTGAGACCGCTGAGTGGTACGCGGCGAACTACGGTGAGTACGCCACGAACCGGCTCGCCGTGGAGGCCCTGGAACTTAAGCCCGACTCTCTGGTCGTCGACGTTGGCTGCGGCACCGGTTCGGCCCTGCGCCGCGCCGCATCCACACTCACCCAAGGTAGCCTTATCGGTGTCGATCCAGTCCTGCGAATGATTGAGATCGCCCGGGAGCGGACCGCTGGCCATCCAGCCGAGCCGCGGATCGAGTTCCGGTTGGGCGCTGCCGAGGACTTGCCTGTGGATGATGCAGCGGCGGATGTTGTGCTGGCCTTCGACTCCTTCGACCATTGGGAGGACAGGGCCCGCGGCTTGAGTGAGATCCGTCGCATTCTACGCCCCGCAGGGAGGCTTGTTGTCGTCAAGGATGCAAGCGTACCGGGCGCACAAGGGGCACATAGAACGCTTGTGAATGCCTTGTCTCGAGCCGGGTTCGTCGTCTCCCGGGAGGAGCAGATTGAGGGGGACGACGTCCGCTTCACCTTGTGGGAATGCGAAGCGCTTGGCTGAAGGGCTGCTCTGACCGACGTGTGCTTTTTGCCTGATATCTCTGGGCACAGGAGTAGCCTCGAGCCTCTGGTGCCCGGTTCGCATGGCATAGAGGTGGCGGTTCATGCACGGACCTCATGTGCCCAGCTCCCCTTCTTCAAGTAGAATGCGGCAGCTGCGCACAAGGGCATCGCGTTCGCGCGGTGCTCTCCCTATTCTTGGCGGCCTACCTTCGATGATGGGCACCACGCCCGGGAGGATAGACAGTGGTCGGCTTCCGAAGGCTCACCCCAGATGATGATCTTGACCAACTGATCGCGCTGTCGAGGGACTTCTTTGAAGAGTACTCGGTCCATCACGAAGCGTTCTTCCGTGTCGATAGGCTGACCGCGCGGTCCATACGGGACTACTTCTCCAGGTCTATCGCCACAGACAAGGGCGCGACGTTCATCGCCACGGTACAAGGTAAGGTCGTCGGCTACATCACCGTCTTCCTGTACACACGGGAGGACTTCTGGACGATCAAGATCGTTGGTTCCATCTCTGGGCTTATGGTCTCCAGAACCTATCGCCGAAGAGGGATCGCGACGGCTCTCCTCGCGGAAGCTCTAGCGTTCTTTCGGGCCAGGGGCATCAGGTACGTTACGACCTATACGGCTGTGGACAACACGGCTGCACGGGCTTTCTTCCAGCACAATGGGATGGAGCCCCTCCAAACCACCTTCATCGGCGAGGTCCCACCGGACTAGGCGTGCGCTGGCTTTGCCGACCGAGTCAGCCGAGGGACAGAGCGGCGAGCCCGGGATCCACGAGTAGGCGATGGGCGCAACGGAAACCCGACAGGTCTAGAGCTCGGTCTCCTGGTCGCTCCGCAACGCCATCACAATGGCTTCGACGGGACAGACCGTGACGCACAGGCCACAGCCCACACAGGTCCTCGGGTTGTCGTCGATCCCCCCATCTACGCTGACGCGGGCGTCGAACATGCATCGATCGACGCATGCGCTGCACTGGATGCACGCCTCGACGTCCGTCACCGCCACGTAGTCCGAGTGGACCATCAGCTCCTTCTGCTCGTAAAGCCGGATGATCTGTAGGTCGTGGCAGCAACACCAACAGCAACTGCAGATCGCGTAGACCTGGTGGTCGGGTCGGTAGAGGGTGAGATGGACGAGGCCGCTTTGGTTGGCCTTCTTGAGAACGTCTGCCGCCTCGTCCAACGACACGTGCCGTGCTTCTCCACGGGCGACGAGCTGGTCGCCTACGTCGTTCAGCAGGAGGCAGACCTCCAGTGGCCCGTCGCATCGGCCGTAGTGACTCCGACACTCACAATCCTGGAGCGCAACCGATCTCGCGTCCCGAAGAATCGTGAGCGCTTGCTCCGTGGGGAGCACCCACTGCTCTGCGTCCAGCGATTCGGCCACGGGGATGACCTTCGAGGAGAAGGAGATCTGTCCCTGGTCCAGCCACGCCTGGTACGTGGCGTGTCTCTCTTCGAGAAAGGGATCGACGCTCTTCGGCTTTCTCACGATATCTCTTCGGCGCCCTTCTGGAACACGTAGATCGCCCACCCCAGCGTCTCCCGGCCCCAGCGCAGATACGTCTCTTTGTCGTGGCGCACCCGCTCCAAGACGTCGTCCACGTCGGGATCGTCCGGATGCTCGCTCGCCCACGTCTCGGCGCCGTACCACTGCAGCCCCTCGTAGCGGTCCCAATCATCGTGGTTGCTCACCAACGTGTAGACCAGCTCCAATCCCAGCGCCTGCCCCACCGTCACGTTCTCGTGATGCGTCCCGTACGCGCTGCGCTCCTGGCCGATCGCCTCCAGGTACGCTGCCGGCGGTTCCCGCCGCCAGTACGGCTCTCCGACCACCACCCAGCTTCCTGGGGCTGCCATCTCGTTCAGCGCCTCCAACGTCTCCCGATGACCGCCGTAGATCCAGCTGGCGCCGATACAGGCCACCAGGCTGAAGCGCTCCGCCGGCTCGGGCTGGTAGTCCGCCCCATCCATCTCCAGGAAGTGCAGCGAGGCATGGGGAGCGCGCTCCCCATGCTTCTCCCTGGCGTCGGCGACGCAGTAGGGCGAGAGATCCACGCCCACCCCGCCGATGCCGTACCGTTCCGCAAGGCGGACGATGAACTCCCCCTTGCCGGTGGCGATCTCCAGCACGCGATCGTCCGGCTCCAGTCGCAGGAGCGCGATCAACGCCTCGAACTTCTGGACGCTCATGGGATTGCAGAAGATGTGCTCCCGATGTGTGATATCAAAGAACTTCCATAGATCCATCGTCAACCTCCTCTTCGAGCGGCGACACGATCGGTGTCCCCGGGAACGACACGAGAAGACCCACTCGGTCGTCTCCACGGCGAATGGGCCTGGGTCATCACGGCTTTTCCACGGTCATCGGCATCCGCGCTGGTTCTGACCCCAGCTGCGGCGCCAGGACCGAGTATACCCGATTTGTCGGGTTGGACAAGCATCCGTTGGCCGCTGGGCGTGCTGACGCGTCCCGCGCCAACGGTTGAGACCGTCGGTTGTCACCGCGACGTGCGTTCAAACGGACTGGAGCCCCACGTTCGGACTGCCGAACCTGTTTCAACCGGTTTGACGTGACAGCCGGCGGATGCATCCGATCGGCTGCTTTGACGGAGCGCGTGGGACCTCATTAGCGCTGACACCCTGTTACAGATCCCGTGCTTGACACGGGGTAGCGGTGTAGTACCATTGCGCCAGAGAGAATCAGCCAGGGGTTCCATGACCCTTGGTCATCTCGAGGAGACCTATGCCACCCACGCCCTTTCCCGAGCTCAATCAGGTCCTGGATCAGCTCGTAGCCCGGCTTCGTCGGATCCTGGCCGAGGATCTGGTCGGCGTCTACCTGCAGGGCTCCTTCGCCCTGGATGGTTTCGACCAGCACAGCGACGTGGATTTCATCGTCGTCGTCGAGGACGAGCTCTCCTCCGCTCAGGTCGACGCGCTGCAGGCGATGCACGAGCAGGTCTACGGCCTGGAGTCCGAATGGTCCGTCCATCTGGAGGGCTCCTATGTCCCGCGGGAGATCCTGCGCAACCCCGCGCGGGTGGGCGAGGCTCTCTGGTACCTGGACCACGGCGCCCGCACCCTGGTCAGGTCCGATCACTGCAACAGGCTCCACGTGCGCTGGATCGTCCGCCAGGAGGGCGTCGTCCTGGCGGGACCTTCGCCGAGGAGCCTGATCGACCCCCTGCCCGAGGAGGCGTTGCGGGAGGAGGCCTTCCAGACCATTGTCGACTGGGGGCGGTCGATCCTCGCGGACCCCGCGCCCTGGAGGAACCGTTTCTATCAGGGCTTCATCGTCCTCAATTACTGCCGTCTGCTCCACGATCTCCGCCGTGGTCATCCGGGCTCCAAGCGCGAGGGGGCCGCGTGGGCCAAGTCGGCGCTCGACCCCGCCTGGGCGGACCTGATTGACCGGGCCTGGGATACGCGACCCGACCCGGCCTGGCAGGTGCGCCAGCCGCCCGATCCGGACGACTTTGAGAGGACCCTACGGTTCGTCGAGCACGTGATGCGCGAGAGCGAGGTGTTCGTCTCGGGATGCAAGGAGGGGGTGCCCCGTCGACCGGGTGACGGCGATAGGCAGAGCGGCTCCGACGAGTCAGGTTGAGCATGATGGGTCACCTGGTTTTGCTTGCATCGACGTACGATAAGGTGGCCGTGGTTGGGAACAGAGTAGGCTGAGGTGTTACTCCAGACCGATCGGCTGATTCTACGTGATCTGGTGCATGATGACTGGATCGCGATGCACGCCTATTCCAACGATCCGCGTTTTCTGGCGTGCCCTCAGACGTCCCCGATGCCGGAGCTGTCGATCCGCTCGTTCATCTGGGAGTGGGTCCCGTGGGGTGGCGGACCGCGCGGCTGCTTCCTCCTGGCGGTGGTGCTGGCCGACAAGGGGTTGTTGGTGGGAATCTGTGGAATCACCCGCAGCGGCCGGGACGAGGGGAAGAAGGTGGGGTGGCTCGGCTACGAGATCGCCCCCTGGCACTGGGGAAAGGGCTTTGCCACGGAGGCCGCCCGCGCGGTGGTCGATTTCGGGTTCCAGGAGCTGGACCTGGATCGGATCAGCGCGGATACGCTGGCGGTCAACAAGGCCTCGGTGCGGGTGATGCGAAAGCTGGGTATGTGGCGCGACACCCGGCGGCATACGGGTCGATGGGCGGTCTACTCTATCCGTAGAGACGAGTGGCTTGACCGCGGGTAGCGGGGCACGGGCGGTGAGCGCGGCTGGTCTCGACGGCTTCGTCTGCGTCACCAGCGCGACCCGGCGGGAGGAGGGGGTGGGGAGGTTTCCTGCCCGAGGTGGCCGTGCTGGTCGGTCTTGCCATCGTCGGCATGGAGGTCGTGGTGAGGACGTTCCACTGAGAGGGTGGCGGCGCCGTCGCGTCTCGCGTCTCGACCTCTGCCCGTCTGCGTTGAACCAGGTCCCTCTCCGCGTCACGAGGGACGAGCCGGGCTATGCTCGCTCCGCCTCGTCCCAGCCGGCCGGCTCTCCTGGGTGCCCAGGGCGGTGATGAGCAGGCCGACGAGCATCATGCCTGCCATAGTGATGAACATGCCGTCGTAGCCGCCGACGGCGGGCGAGGAGACGACGCCGGCGATGGCGGGGCCGATAAGACCGCCCAGTCCCTGGGAGACCTTGACCAGACCCATCAGCTCTCCCTCCTTCTCCCGCGGGGCGATGTCGCCGATGAAGGTCGTCGCGCCGGTGATGAAGGCGGCGAATCCCACGCCGAGAATCACGAAGGCCCCGATCAGGAGCCCGAAAGCGTCGGAGAGGAGCATCAGCAGCGGCGTCGCGGTGGAGAGGGCGTAGCCGGCCAGCAGGACCCGCTTCCGGCCCAGGCGATCGGCGGCTGGGGCCCAGATGGGCATCGAGAGGACCTGGAGCGCCGGGTTGATGGCCGAGAGACTCCCCGAGACGAAAGGCGTGATGTCGCGCTTCTCCTGGAGGAAGACCATCAGCAGGCCGTAGACCCCGACGATGCCCGCCTTCCGCAGCACGATGCCCAGATAGAGGTTGATCAGCCCGTGGGCGGACATGGCTTCGTCGCTCCTCACGGCAGCGAGGGAGGGCAGCGTCTTCCTCAGGAGGGCGCGCCAACTGACCTCGCGGGTGCCGGCGGGCCTCGCCTCCCCGGCTACGAAGGCGGCGCCCAGGGCGCCGAGGGAGGAGATGGCCGTGATCACCAGGAAGCTGTAGCGGAAGGCGAGGACGGTGCTCAAGAAACCACCCAGGACGGAGCCCGACAGGAGGCCCAGGGCCTGGGCCGTGGTGAAGACGCCCAGCCGCCGGCCGCGGCCGGCGGCGTCGCCCTCGGCGGAGAGAAGGGCCATCGCCGCTGGCGGCACCCCGGCGCCCAGGGCCTCGACGAGGAAGCGTCCCGCGAGGACGACGGGCACCGAGCGGCTGGCGGCAGGCACCAGGATCAGGGCGGTGCTGCCCGCGGTCGCCAGGAGGATGACGTCCTCTCGCCTCAGTAGCGTGTCGGACAAGGTGCCCCAGAGGCGGCTGAAGAGCATGATGGCGGCCCAGGCCAGCGTGGTGCTCATGCCCACCCAGAAGCGCGTGGCGCCCAGCTCGCGCAGGTAGAGCTGGGTCGTGATGCCGAGCGCGGCGAAGGACGCGGTCCTGGCCACGACCGATACGATCAGCGGCAGCTTGGCTCGGAAGCGTTTCATAGTCATTACCGTGGGATTATACCACGTTCCACGGAAGACAAGGTTTGGACTCGGTTTGGCTCCGCTTTGAGTCAGGTTGGCGTTTGGTTGGGGCCAAGAAACCCCGCTTACGCGCTTGACATACGTCCAGCCAGGGGTATACTAGGTTTTAGGGACGAGTTGTCCCCGACGATGGATGGGCGCTGCGGCGCCCCAGGGCGGCCCGACCACCTCCCATCGCGGTATCTAGAGATGTCGTCTTCTTCCTTTCGGGCCCGCTTAAGCTGTACATAGGCCTGGCCTCGTGTCCGGGTCCCCCACGCAAGGAGGCCCCAGGCGTCGAGTCGCCGTCGATCGCAGCCTGAGCTCACGTCGTCACACGTTCCGCTGCTTTCATACGTTCTCGATAGCGTTCGTTCGTCAATCATCTACCCTTCAGGAGGGCACGCTGCCATGGCGTGTGATATGTGTCGGCGTCTTCCTGTCGATCATCTGGACCATCCTCCGGCCCTTGGCCGCGGTTGGTTTCTGCGCGCCTATGAGTGCCTGTAGGGCCGCTGCGCGATAGCCATGACGTGGAGAGGAGGGTCTATGAGACCATAGGTCGGTTCCGGGCCGAGATGCTTCGGTGCCTTGGAGGCTTAGACGTGGGAGGGAAACCACACGATGGGACTGAGATCGATTGGATGGAAGAGATTGTTTTGGCCCCTGCTTATGGGGGTCTGCCTTACCTTCGGGCTGCTGCTGGCCTTCTCCAGCCAGGGCCCGTCTGAAGCTCAGATCATCGCACCGGGCTCCGCTGTGAGTCTTCGGGTGGCCCCCGAACGAGAGCGGGTTCCACCCGTCACCGACTCCGACGAGCGGCGAGAACGGGGAGATCGTGCACCTGAGCGTTGGACAACAGGTTCATTCGCATACGCATCTGGCGAGGGCCTGGAGCTGCCAGCCGGTCACGAGCGGCCGCCGTTCCCAACGTCCGACCAAGGCGTCGGTCGCTCGCGTCCCTTCGGGACGGTCGTCGCTGACCCCGGGGACTATCCGGTGGGCCTTCGTGGGTTGTCAGCCCCGGCCGTGGGCTTGAACGCGAAGGCGGCAGGCCTATCAGGCGCAAGGATTCGCCACGCGGTGGAATCCATCATTGCCACGGACAGCGGACCGCAAGACGGCGTTGTCGTCGATCTGGTGTACGACGCTGTGTTGGGATACGTGGCGCCGGGCGATACCGTAACCGTGTCGCGGACCTCCGACGACGCCTACGGGGCAGCGGAGGCGGACGGTGTGGGATTCTTCTGGACGCCGCTGTGGCAGACCACGGGCCTGCCGGCGGACGTGACCGGAGGCGATATCCTGGAAGTCTACGTCAACGGGACGCTCAGGACCACCATATCCCCCAGCGCAGTGACGGGGGATGTGGACGTGGTGAATGATCAGGTCGTGGGCGAGATCGCCGGGGATACCGGTGGAACCGCGGTCACCGTCACGCTGGGCGTCTGGGCCTACCAGCCCAGCCTCACTGGAGCTCCACAGGCGACGGCGACGACCGACGCCTCTGGGCGCTTCACTGTCACCTTCGCGAGCCACCTGGGACCCTATCACTACGCGCGTGTGGCCTATGGAACGGGGTCTGACACGGTATGGACTTTCCTCTATCCAAGAACCGTGTTCCACGTCGACAGCTTTCTCGGCGTTTGGGGCTATGCTGCGCCCTTCGACACCGTCACGATCACGGTTACGCGGGGCGGGGTGCCGGTGGCTTCCACAAGCCTCATGGCAGGCCCTCCGCACGGTGGCTATTGGGCGAATCTGGCCACAGATCCTGGCGATGTCATCTACGTTGAGCTGGATGACGGTACGATCCTGACGACGACGGTGGAGACCCTCACGGCATCGATGGACGCGGACGCTGATCGGGTGACCGGGACGTGTCCGCCGGGCGAGACGGTTTTCGTGTGGGCCTGGGACAGCAGGCTGGGCATCTACGCGGATACGAGCGCTGTGGCCGATGCCTCTGGGAAGTACACCGCGACGTTCGCAAGCTACGATTTGAGGGCCAGCGACTCGGTTTTCCCGACGGTCGCGGACGATGCCGGGAATGAGAGCCTGCTCAGCACGAGTCCTCCTCGGATCGTCGCCATACCCGCCAACGATTACGTGTCGGGATCCGGAGATGCTGCCGAGGTGCCGTACACGGCCACGCTCTATCACGCGCCGGACACGTATGGGGTCACCGGGACCACCCAGATTGCCTACCACAATACGGGACCGATCGACTTCGGGGTCGACGTGGTGGCCGGCGACGTGATCACGCTGGAGACCCCGACGTGGACCGGATCGATGACCGTGGCGGACATCGACCTGGCGTTCGACACCGACCAGGATCGGATTCTGGGCGATGCGGATATCCCCGGACGGATCGGGGCTCAGCTGAGTCAGTGGCAGGGTGGGCGATATCCCGCGCATGGGCAAGCCTCAGTGTCGGCGACGGTCTCCTCACCGTTCGCAGCGACGTTTGATCGCTTCGACGTCCGCGATGGATGTTTCGCCGAAGTCAACCATTACGATCGCAACGACTTCCGCACCATCCTCCCACAAGACGTGCGCTTCCTGGGGGTCGATCTGCCCTGGGGCGCATGGGTGGATTCCGTCCCACCCGGTGACGTTCTGACGGCGACGCTGTACGCGAGCGATGGCACCACGGTGAAGCGTCAGACGGTCGAGGACGAAGCCGAGGGGTGGGGCGGATACTGGCTGGATCTGCACGGCGATATCCTCGCCGGGGACTGGATCACGGTCACGGATGGTGAGGGTTGGACGCGGGGGCTGCAGGTGCCGACGCTGACGATCCAGGCGGATCCCGACAGCGAGCTTGTGTGGGGCGAGGCGCCCAAGTCCCTGGTCTTCCTTGAGCACGACTCGGATCAGCAGGGGTACGGGGCGTTCTTCGTCCCGGCGGACGGCTACAAGATCGACTGGTCCTTCTTGGGACGAGACGTGCGCTGGGGCGACCGGTTGCTCGTCACCTACCAGACCGTGGACGGCACACGCGTCCAGCGCCGAGTGCGCTGGCCTCGGGTCTCGGTCCTCTACGACGCCAGGGGCGACAACGTCGTCTTCGGCAACAACGCTATACCGGGCAACACGATCTTTGTAACGGTCACGGATGAGCTGTCGCAGGTGGTCGCCACGGGTACCACCGCCGCTGGTTCGGGCTGGGAAGGGCCGCTGAGCTACGCCCTGCACTTCCCGAACGGCACGATCTCTCCGGGGGACACCGTGACGGTGGACTTCGGGGACGGATACGTCGAGGCCGTGGACGTGGTTCGTATCACGGGTCATCCCGATGTGGATACCGACGTGGTCACCGGCACCGCGCCTCCCGGGGGGCGGTTGTGGGCCTGGGTCGAGCATCGGTGGGGGGAGCACGGCGAGATAGAGGACGTCTATGTAGATGCCAGCGGCGTCTACACCATGGACTTCGGTGCGGCGGGATGGGACATCCAGTACGGTGATCAGTTCCACGTCTACTTCGACGCGCCGCGCGGTCATTGGGTGGAGTACGCCTTCTGGATGACCGCGCCCGATCTCTCCATCGAGACGTGGAGGACGGACGGACACGCGCGTCCCGACGGCGTCGTCGTTTACGGCATACGCTATCGGAATGACGGCGACGGCGTGGCTGAGACTGTGGCCCTCGTGGACCTGCTGCCCGCGCCTCTGGCGTACGCGGGGGACACCAGCGGGGTGATGCCGGACGTCGACGCCAGCGGCGTCGTCACCTGGTACCTCGGCGATCTGCCGCCTGGTGCGGAAGGGACGTTCATGCTGACGCTGGACGTCATCGGGAAGCTCGCTGGCGACGTCATCGACCCCAACTGCGCCACCATCAGCAGCGCCACCCCGGGCGACTACGACCCGGGGAACAACCAGAGCTGCAGTGAGCCGGTGGAGGTCTGGGATGACGAGGTCGATCTGAGCGTCGACAAGTGGTCCAGCCCCGACGATCCGACGCCCGGTCAGATGTTCCGATACGACGTCAATATCTGCAACGAGCGAGGAGCTGCGGTGGGGCCGGTCTGGTTGACGGAGACGCTGCCGGTCTCCACGACGGTGGTGGGTTGGCGACCAGACGATGACTGGCAGCGCTACTGGCTGGAGATGATGGCCCCTGAGGGGCAGCTGGTGCTCTACGCCCCGGGCTTCCCCGGCGACACATGTGCGGACGTGGAGGTCATGCTGCTGCTGGACCCCGCGGCGACCCTCAGCACCACGCTGTATAACCTGGTTGAGGTCGCCGTCGACGGCGACGTCGATCCTGACGACAATCAACGCTTCGATGATGAGGCCCACGTCAGCCCGCCGCGCTACGACCTGGAGGTCTCCAAGAACGTGCACCACGCCGTGTCCGTGCCGGGTGGGTGGGTGAATTACTTCGTGCGCTATGAGAACCGCGGCAACGTGGCGACGCACGTGCGGATCACGGAGACGGTGCCGCCTGGACTGAGCTATGACTTTGCCCGCTGGGGCGGCGGCGATCAGCCTCAAGCTAGCGAGCTTCCCCCGCCCACCGTTCAGGGCGACAAGCTGGTGTGGGACCTGGGCGAGCTGGCGATCGATGCCGACCGCTGGTTCCACGTCCAGATGGACGTCTCCGAATCGCTCTCGGCCGGCGATCTGATCACCAACTGCGCCATGGGCGGCGTGGATGGCGTCGAGGATACGCCGCTCGACAACGTCGACTGCGCCGCGGTGACCCTCCGTCCCGCCGGTCAGCCGAACCTGTACGTGACCAAGGAGCTCGACCACTACGAACCGGGCAACGATAGGATAGAATATCGTCTTGAGTTCGGCAACTTCGGCGATCAGACGGTCTACAACGTTCACCTCACGGACACCCTACCTCTCTCCACCAGCCTTGACTGGTATAACGTTGAGTGGCACGGAGGGATGGGGCCTTACACCGACACCATGGCGAATGGTGAGATCAGGTTCGAGTTCCAGCGCATCGAGCCCGGTTGGAAGGGCCACGCCCGTTTTGAGGTCGAGCTCGACGATCCCGAGGCGCGGTTCCGCTGGTACACCAACACCGTAGAGATCGACACGCCGCCCGACGACGCCAACCCGGCCGACAACGCCTTCACAGCCGTGGTCTTCAGCGGCGGGGAGGTGGACTGGGTCGATCTGAACGTTGGCGGCACTCGCATCTGGGGCTGCGCGCCCCAGGGTCCGGTGACGGTGACCACAGCCGATGAGCAGCGGATGTACGGCGACTGCTGGGACGATCGCTTCAGTGAGGCGTTTGCCCCCGGCGACGTGGTGACGGTCACGGCTGGCGCGGGCATCCACCCCGTCGTCATCCACATCCCCGATCCCTTCAGCGCCTATGCCTCCTCCATCACCGACACGGTCTGGGGCCAGATCGACGCGCTGGACCACGAGCGCGTCAACGTCAACCTCGACGACGGCCCGGCAAAGGACGTATGGACCAACGGCAACGGCAACTACAGCGCCACCCTCCCGGACGTGCCGCGCGGCGGCCACGGGTGGGTCAACTACGAGACGATGATCGATTATGTGCAGGTCGGCTTCCACCGCGAGTTCCAGAGCCCGGATCTGCTCATCAAGGTGGACTATGGGCACGACTGGGTGGACGGCGACTACAAGCCCGGACATACCGTCTGGCTCACTCTGACGGAGAGCGACGGGACCACCGTCAAGGCGACGGCGATGACCGCCACC
>Ga0207797_1002630_pt1 | contig 12375 bp, 12 predicted proteins | sample PRCRCaboRojoPR_6_FD_187275 | JGI IMG/M metagenome (GOLD analysis project Ga0207797, IMG submission 187275) | Marine sediment microbial community from Cabo Rojo, Puerto Rico - PR CR 10% Liquid 1 (SPAdes) | ecosystem: Environmental > Aquatic > Marine > Coastal > Sediment | place: Cabo Rojo, Puerto... | reverse complement strand
CCGCTCAAGTCCAGCAGCACGCCACGGATCATTGCTGCCCTCCGTCGGGCCCGGGAACGGCTCAGGCCGAGGCCGGATCCTCCCGCACCAGCCCCGCCACCCAGCGGCCGTAGATGATGTCGGCCACGTGCTGCAGGGCGGCGCAGCGCTCCGGCAGGCCGGCGGTCATGGCCCCTTCATCTTGGACCGTGGCCACGGGCTCGGCGATCTCGGCGGCGTTGCGCCGCGCCCAGTCGCGCACCAGGGCCGGGGTCATCTCCAGGTGGCACTGCAGGGCCAGCGCCGAGCCGTGGACGAAGCCCTGCCAGGGGGTGTGGTCACCGCTTAGCAGGGGCTCGGCGCCCTCGGGCAGGGCGAACTGCTCCCCGTGCCAGTGGAACACCTCGAAGCGCTCGGGCAGACCGCCCAGCCACTGCTCGGCGGCCGGCCCGGCGGCCTTGGCCACCGGGAACCAGCCGATCTCGGGGGCGGCCGCCGGGGTCACCGGGGCGTCCAGGGCGCGCGCGATGAGCTGGCCGCCCAGGCAATGGCCCAGCACGGGCACCCCGCGCGAGTGGGCGCGGGCGATCAGGTCCAGCTCCTCGGGGATCCAGGTCAGCGGGTCGTTGACGCTCATGGGCCCGCCCATGAACACCAGCCCCGAGGCCCCGTCCGGGCTCACCGGCACGGCCTCGCCGGCGTCCACGGCGATCAGGCGGTAGGGGATGCCGCGCTGGGCCAGGAAATCGGCCAGGTAGCCCGGGCCCTCGTGGGCCACGTGGCGGAAGATCCATACCGGCTGCATGGGCGGTCCTGCCTCCCGAGTTGGTGGCGATCCGGCGGGCAATTCTGCCGGGCGCCACCGGCGGCGTCCATGGGCAACCAACCGCGTAGCGCAACCCCGCAGCGCTGCCATTGATCCCGCTCAAGGGCCGGCCTCCGGGGCTTCGCCGGGCATGGACAGCCCGCCCCCGTGCCCCTACCCTTTGCCGCAACCCCCACAGCGCCCCGCCGGGCGCCCGACCGAGGCCTGCCATGCACCGCGTCTACACCGCCGAATCGGTGGCCGCCGGCCACCCCGACAAGGTCTGCGACCAGATCTCCGACCGCCTGGTGGACCGCCTGCTGGCGGCCGATCCCGACGCCCGGGTGGCGGTGGAGACGGCGGTGAAGACCGGTCTGGTGGTGCTGCTGGGCGAGATCACCACCCACGCCCGGCCGGACTACCCCGCCTGGGTGCGCGAGCTGCTGCGCGAGATCGGCTACGACCGCGAGGGACTGGGCTTCAGCGCCGAGGACGTGGGGGTGGTCAACGCCATCGAGGCGCAGAGCCCGGACATCGCCCAGGGCGTGGACCGGGAAGGCGGCGAGCTGGGCGCCGGCGACCAGGGCATCATGATCGGCTACGCCTGCGACGAGACCGAGGCCCTGATGCCGGCGCCGCAGCACTACAGCCACCGCATCATGGCGCGTCAGGCCGAGCTGCTGCGCAGCGGCGAACTGCCCTGGCTGCGCCCGGACGCCAAGTGCCAGCTGTCGGTGCGCTACCGCGGCGACGAGCCGGTGGGCCTGGACAAGGTGGTGGTATCACTGCAGCACGCCGCCGAGGTGGACCCGGCGGCGGAGCGCGAGGCGGTGGTGGAGAGCCTGCTGCGCCCGGTGCTGCCGGCGGGCTGGCTGCCCGACGCGGCGCACATCCTGATCAATCCCACCGGCCGCTTCGTCATCGGCGGCCCCAAGGGCGACGCCGGCGTCACCGGGCGCAAGATCATCCAGGACACCTACGGCCCGGTGCGCCCCCACGGCGGCGGCGGCTTCTCCGGCAAGGACCCCACCAAGGTGGACCGCTCGGCCGCCTACATGGCCCGCTTTGCTGCCAAGAACCTGGTGGCCGCCGGCCTCGCCCGCCGCGCCGAGGTGCGCCTGGCCTACGCCATCGGCCTGGCCGAGCCGGTGATGGTAGCGGTGGACACCTTCGGCACCGGCAGCGCCGACGACGACCGCCTGGGCGCGGCGCTGCGCGAGGTGTTCGACTTCACCCCGCGCGGCTGCATCGACAGCCTCGACCTGCGTCGCCCCATCTACACCGAGACCGCCCGTTTCGGCCACTTCGGCCGCAGCGGGGCCGACTTCACCTGGGAGGGTACCGACCGCACGGAGGCGCTGGCCGCCGCCCTGACCTGACCCCGCAGGGGTCATCGCGAAGGCCCGGAGGGCCTGTGGCGATCTCCCTGCCGGGGCCCCGTTCAGCAGATTGCTTCGCTGCGCGCGCACTGACGGTCGTGGGAGCCCCCGCCGTCAGCCCACCAGCCAGGTCTTCACGGCGTAGGCCACGCCCAGGGCCACCGCCAGGCAGACGGCGCACACGGCCACGATCTTGACGCCCTTGCCCATGCCCCCTCCCCTGTTGCCGAACCGCAATGCAAAGCCGCTATGCTGGCCATTTTAGGGTCCAACGCCCCGGAGGCAACGCCATGCGCATCGCCGTGTTCGAGCTGGAGGACTGGGAACAGCAGGCCTTCGGCGAGCTGGAAGCCGACCACCGGGTGAGCTACCACACCCAGCCGCTGGAGGCGGCCAATGCGGCGGATTTCGCCGAGGTAGAAGCGATCAGCCCCTTCATCTACTCCGAGCTCGACCGCCGGACGCTGGACGCCCTGCCCAACCTGCGCCTGATCGCCACCCGCTCCACCGGCTATGACCACATCGACCTGGCCGCCGCCCGCGAGCGCGGCATCACCGTCTGCAACGTCCCCAGCTACGGCGAGAACACGGTGGCCGAGCACGTCTTCGGTCTGCTGCTGACCATCAGCCACAACCTCACCGAGGCCATCGACCGCACCCGGCGCGGCGACTTCTCGCCGCGGGGCCTGCGCGGCTTCGACCTGCGCGGGCGCACCCTGGGGGTGGTGGGCACCGGGGCCATCGGCCGGCACGTCGTCGACATCGCCGGCGGCTTCGGCATGCCCGTGCTGGCCTACGACCTGCACCCCGACGAGGACCTGGCAGCACGCGACGGGGTGCGCTACGTGGAGCTGGACGAGCTCCTAGCCGGCGCTGACGTCATCACCCTGCACCTGCCGGAGACCGACGCCACGCGCGGCCTGATCGACGCCGAGGCCTTCCACCGCATGCGCGACGGCGTGGTGCTGATCAACACCGCCCGCGGCGGGCTGGTGGACGTGCACGCCCTCCTGCGCGCCCTGGCCGACGGCAAGGTGCGCGCCGCGGGGCTGGACGTGCTGCCGGAAGAGCCGGTCATCCGGGAGGAGACGGAGGTGCTGCACTCGCTGTTCCAGGAGGAGTACGACTACCGCACCCTGCTCGCCGACCACGTCCTGCTGCGCATGCGCAACGTCTTCATCACGCCGCATTCGGCCTTCAACACCGAGGAGGCCCTGCGCCGCATCCTGGACACCACCGTGGCCAACCTCGCCGGGTTCGCCGCGGGCCGGCCGCGGTCGGTGGTGACCTAGCCGGTGGCCAGGCTCAGCACCAGCTGCACGATCCCCACGATCACCAGCACGAAGACCAGGGTCATGATGAGCCCGGCGATGATGTAGGGGGCGGCGCGGCCGCTGCCGAAGTCGCGCTCCTGGTTCGCGCGCTTCTGCACGCCGAACATGGCCGCCAGCACGCTGCCGATCACCTGCAGCGTGGTGGGGTCCTTGCGCTCTCCCGTCATGCTCCCTCCTGTGGCCGGAGCCGCGGTCGGATTTCAGGCGGCGCCGCGGCGCAGGGTGCGCTCGCTGTGCAGCAGCGTCGACCCCGCCACGGCGGCCGGCATGGCGGCCAGATTTAGCACGGGAATGGCCATGGCCACCAGCGTGGCCAGGCCGAAGCCCAGGGCCAGCGGCCGCTGACCGGCCACCGCGGCGCGCTTGGCCCGGAACGAGTAGCCGCGCGCGCCCAGGGGGTAGTCGGCGTACTCGATGGCCAGCAACCAGGCGTTGAGGACCAGCCACAGCACCGGGGCCGCCAGGTTGACCACCGGCACCAGGCTCAGCAGCAGCAGCGGCACCGCCCAGGCCAGGGAGTAGGCCAGGGCCTGGGCGGCGCTGGCCAGCGCCCGCGGGCCCTCCTTGACCAGATCGAGCCAGCCGCCCTCCGGCGCGCCTTCCGCCCCGGCCTGGTGCTGCACCTTCTCCGACAGCAGGTCGTTGAAGGGCGCGCCCACCAGGAAGGTGAGCTGGACAAAGGTGAACACCCACACCAGACCGATGACCAGGGCGAACAGCGGCCACAGCAGCCACTCCAGCCAGCCCCAGCCGCTCGGCAGCAGGGCCTCCATCCAGGTCTCGAAGCCCCAGCCGAGCAGGCCCGCCAGGGCCAGGAACACCAGCAGGCTCACCGCCACCGGGGCGGCGGCGTAGCGCCGCCAGCCGGGGCGGCGGATGAGGTCGAAGCCGCGCAGCAGATAGCCGATTCCGGCGACAAAATCCTTCATGGTCCGCCTTATCTCGCTTGTCTCAGGAAGCCTCGGGGGCCTTGCCCGCCTCCCCGGCCCGCTCCAGGGCCCAACGGGTCAGGATCGGGCCGACCAGCTCGAACACCACGGTGGAACCCACCACCAGGGGCAGGATGGTGCCATTGAGGCCGGGCAGGGCGTTGTGGGCCACCAGCGCCATGCCCAGCGCCACCCCGGCCTGGGGCATGACGGCCAGGCCCATCCAGCGGCGGATGCGGGCCTCGGCGCCAAGCACGCTGCCGCCCACGAAGGCGCCCAGGATCAGGCCGGCGGCGCGCATGGCGATGTAGGCGGCACCCGCCCAGCCGAGGTGGGCCAGTTCGGCCACGTGCAGCGACGCCCCGGCCAGCAGGAAGAACAGGATCATGAACGGCCACTCGATGTGCTCGATCTCGTGGAAGGGCCGCTCGTGGTGGGAGGCCAGATTGACGACGGTGGCCCCCACCACCAGCGCCGTCAGGAGGTAGGACACCTCCAGCCACAGCGCCAGCCCGCCGGCCAGCAGCACCACCCCCAGGGCCTCCGCCTGGATCGGCTGACCGGGATTGAGGCGCCCGGTCAGATAGGCCGCCGGGATGCCCACGGCCAGGCCCAGGACCAGCGCCCCGCCCACCTCCCAGCCGCCGTACTGCAGGGCCGCCAGGGCGCCGCCGTCGCCGCCCGCCGCCAGCACCTGGGCAACCGCGAGCAGCAGGGAGAACAGGATCAGGCCCCAGGCATCGTCGATGGCCACGATGCCGAGCATGGTCTCGGTGTACCTGCCCTCGGCGCGGGTCTCCTCCACCACATTGGTGACCGCCGCCGGCGCCGAGGCCGGCGCGATGCCGGCCATCACCAGGGCCAGCGGCAGCGGCACGCCCACCGCCAGCAGGCCCAGGAACACCAGCAGCGACGCCCCCACCACCTTGAACACGGAGATCCCCAGCACCAGCCGCCCCACCTCGCGGAGGTTGGCAAGCGACAGCTTGCCACCGAGCAGGAAGCCCACCATCAGCAGGGCCATGTTGCTGATCAGGGGATACCACGCCTCCGCCTGAACCGGCAGGAGCGCCAGGGCGCTCGGTCCGATCAGGACACCGAACAGGATGAGCAGGGTGACCCGCGGCACGGGGATCCGACGAGCCAGCAGGTCGCCGGCAAGGCCGAGCAACAGCAGGACGCCGAGCGTGGTGATGACGATGCCGAGGTTTTCCAAGCGCGCGGCCTCGCGTCGTTTTTGGGAAGGGGCTGGGGGCCGTCGGCGCCTCAGAAGCCGGCCGGCGAGCGGATGTTGCCCGCCCGGCTGAGCCCCAGCCGGGTCAGCACCGGCCCCACCAGCTCGAACAGCACGGTGGAGCCCACCACCACGGCCAGGACGGTTTCGCCCCAGCGGGGCAGCTCCTCGCTGGCCACCAGCGCCATGCCCAGCGCCACGCCCGCCTGCGGCATGATGGCGGGGCCGAGCCAGCGGCGCTGGATCTGGGGCGCCCGGCCCAGGAACCCGCCGGTCCAGGCGCCGACGATCAGGCCCAGGGCCCGGGCTACCACGTAGACGCCGCCGAGCCAGCCGATGCTCAGCAGGGTCTCGGGGTGGGAGCCGGCCCCGGTGAGGATGAAAAACAGGGCCAGGATGGGCCAGTCCAGCGCCTGCACGGTCTCGAAGGGGCGGTCATCCCCGCGGGCGCTATTAACCAGCACCGCGCCCAGGGCAATGGCCGCCAGGAGGTAGGAGGCGCCGATCCACAACGCCAACCCGCCGCAAGCCAGCACCAGCCCCAGGGTGGCCAGCTGCATGGACTCGCCGGAGCGCACGCGGTGGATCAAGCGACCCGCCGGCAGGCCGGTGACCGCCCCCACCAGGACCGCGCCCACCAGCCCGTGGCCGCCCGCCAGCAGCGGCCCGGTCATGGCCTCGCCGGCGATCAGGGTCTCGGCCCCGGCCAGCAGGAGGTCGAAGGTAATCAGGACCAGGGCGTTGTTGATGGCCACCACCGCCAGCATGGTCTCGGTGTAGGAGCCAGCGGCCTCGTTCTCCTCCACCACGTTCAGGATGGCCGTGGGGGCCGACGCCGGGGCGATGCCCGCCAGGACCATGGCCATGGGCACGGGGAAGCCGCTCGCCACCAGCAGGGCGCCCACCGTCAACGAGGTGCCCAGCACTACCGACAGCGAGAACCACAACAGCCGCCGCCCGTGGGCCCGCAGCAGCGCCAGCGACAGGTGGCGGCCGAGCAGGAAGCCCACGATCAGCAGGGCGAAGTCCGACACCACCGGGTACCAGGCGTCCGCCGCCGACGGCAGCAGGTCCAGCCCGGGCTTGCCGATGAGGATGCCGGCCAGCACCAGCAGGGTGACCTGGGGAACGCTGGCGCGCCTGGCCAGGCCTTCAATGGCCAGCGCCAGCAGCAGCAGGCCGCCGAGGGTCAGGATCAGGCCCGGGCCACCGTGCTCCATGGGCTTTCCCCCCCTGGGTGGCGACGAAAAGGGCGCCGGGGCCCGCCCGCGGCGTTCGGCCCTGCAACAAAAAGGGCCTCCGCCGTGCGGCGGAAGCCCGGATTATGTCGCCGGCGAGCGCCCAACCCTACCGCCCGTCCCGGCCTTTGCCTAGTGGCGACCTAGATCATGCCGTAGGGCGTATCCACCAGGTTGTCCTCGACGTCGATGCCCCAGTCAACCGCGAAGCCGCTGTCCTCGGGGTACAGCAGGGCGTGCGGCCGGGCGGCGATGTCGTCGTAGATCATGGCCACCTCCTCCGGCTGGCAGATGCCGCCGTGGCGGCGCAAATGGCGGACGCGCAAGTGGTCGCGGTCCTCCACCTTCACCAGCACCGGCAGCGGCAGACCCAGCGGCAGGATGTGCTCGCGGATCAGCCACTGCACCGGCGCCGGGCGCCGCGCCGGCGGGCCCTGGTAGGCCGGCTGGCGGGCGTCGATGCGGAAGTGGCCGCCGCCGCCGGGCTCATGCACCAGCTTGCCCAGCCACCCCTCGGGGAGGCCCTGGTGCACGATCAAGGTGCGCCCGGCGTAGCGGTCGAAAAAGCCCTGCCGCAGGGCGGCCGGACTCGGCGCCGGACGCAGCCGCTCGGGGACCAGGCGCTTGAGGCTTATCACCTGCCTCACCCTAGCCGGCAGGGGTCAGTTGTCGGTCGCGGGGCAGGCGCCGGTGGCGCAGGAAGGCGCGGCTTCGCGCTCCTTGGCGCTGGAGTAGCCGTCCTTGTACCAGCCGCCGCCCTTCAGCACGAAGTTGCCGGCGCTGTTGAGCTGCTTGCGCAGGCCGGCCTGGTGGCACTCGGGGCACTCGGTGAGCGGCTCGTCGGTCATGCGCTGCTTCACCTCGAGCTGGTGGCCACACTCGCTGCAGGCGTACTCGTAGGTCGGCATGGGCAGGGGTCCTCCGTGGTTTGGAACCGGTGGGCGGCGCGGGACAACATTCGCCAGCCCTAATATTCGTTCTATATAAGGGCATTGGGGGCCATTTGCAACCCTCAGACTGTCCGAACCCGCCGAAGTTCAGGGGCGGGTCCCGAAGGCGCGGCGTCCACGCCGCGATCAGCGCCTGCCCGAGCGACCATCGCCGCCGGGAGGCCGCTCCTCCGGACAGCGGGAGCCGGTGTCATTGCGAGGGCCCGTGGCAATCTCCATCCGAGCCCGCACCGCCCACCGAAGCCTCCCCGGGGCCGGCGCCGTCGCTTTCAACCAACGCCGTCATCGCGAGCCGAAGCCGCGAGCGTTGCGAAGCGGGCCTGCGGCGAGCTCCCCCCGGGGCTCCGCTCCGGGAGCTTGCTTCGTCGCTTTCAACCAGCACCGTCATCGCGAGCGGGAGCGTGGCGATCTCCCTACGGGGGCTCCGCTCCGGGAGCTTGCTTCGTCGCTTCGCTCCTCGCAATGACGGCTTGGGCCAGGTCTGCCCTCAGGCCGAGCGCAGGCGCAGGTAGACCTCGGGCAGCCGCCGCGGCAGGTCGTTGACGTTGTCCAGCACCATATAGTGCCCGGGGCCGAAGATGGCCGGCAGGTAGTCGGAGCCGGAGGGGTCCAGGGTCACGCAGAAGGGGTGGATGCCCTTGTCCACCGCCTCCTTGACCGCCATGCGCGTGTCCTCGTGCAGGTAGCGCGGGTCGCCGCCGTCGTCGTAGTCCGCCGGCCGGCCGTCGGACAGGATCAGCAGCAGGCGGCGGTCGGCGCCCACCTGGTTGAAGCGCCGGCAGGCATGCCGGATGGCGGCGCCCATGCGGGTGGCCAGGCGGCCGCTGATGCCGGCCAGGGCGGCGCGGGTGTCGCTGTCCAGGGCGCCGCCGAACTCCTTGATGGGGTAGAAGCTGACACTGTCGCGGTACTTGGAGGCGAAGCCGGCCAGGGCGAACTGGTCGCCGAGGGTCTCCAGGGCCTCCGAGAACAGCAGCATGCCGGCGCGCAGCCGGTCCACCACGCGCCCTTCGCCGGACTCGCAGGGGGCCATGATGGAGGTGGACAGGTCGGCGAGCAGCATGACGGCGGTGTCGCGGTGCTGCGCCGTGCGGTGCTGGTAGACGTAGGGCTCGGGCGAGCTGCCGGTGCGCTTCTCGGTGACGTAGTCCATGGCTGCCTGGATGTCCAGCTCCTCGCCGTCGAGCTGGCGGCGCTTGGGCGCCAGGCGCTGGGGCTTTTGCATCTGCAGGGCGCGCTTGAGCCGGGTCAGGGTGTCGCCGTGGTCGGCCATGATGGCGCTCACGCCGCCCTCGTCGCGCTCGTCCAGGGTCTTCTCCTGCACCCAGGCCCAGTCCGGCTTGTACTCCTGGTCGCGGTAGTCCCACTCGGGGTAGCCCGTGCCCACCTGGTCGGCGGTGCGCTGGCGGCGCTTGCCGCTGACCGCGGTGGCGGTGTTGATGCCGGCGCCGATGCGGCCGCCGCTGCCGCCGGTCTGCTCCGGCGGCACCGACCAGTCGGGGTCCTCCTGCACGTCCGGGGACTCGTCCTGGCCGGCGCCCTCCTCGTCGCGGGCGGCGTTCATCTCCTCCGCCTCCTCCGGCACGCCCTCGCTCTCGCCCGGCGTGCGCGGGTAGACGGGACGGCTGGCGTTGGGGCCGCGCCCGGGCAGATAGGCGGCGTCGCGGTCGGCCATGTCCGGGGTGGGCAGGTCGCCCGAGGCCTCGAACCAGGCGTTGGCGATGCGGAAGGCGTCCAGCAGGGTGGCCTCGGGCGCCAGCAGCGGCGCCAGGCGCTCGTCCAGCTCGCCCTCGCCGGCGGCGCCGCGCACCGAGGCCAGGGCCAGGTTCCAGTAGGGGCGGGCGTTGCCGGTCGGCGCCTCGCGGCTCTCGGCCAGGTGCAGCAGGCGGTGCAGATGGCCGGGCACGGCGCGGTCCAGCGCGGCGTCCACGCGCAGGTCCTCGCACAGATCGAACAGCAGCTGGAAGCGGAACAGCTCGTCGCCGTAGGCGGCGTACAGCGGCCGCCAGGTGATGCGCTGGTCGCTGTCCAGCGGCGGATGGGCCATGCCCGCCTCGGTGAACAGCCCCTCGATGGCGGCCTGGTCGTAGGTGCCGTGGTCGATGTGGCCGGCCACGTGGATGACCGCCGCCACCGCCTCGTCGCGGTCGGGGAACACCGCCGGCAGGTAGATGGCCTGGCCGTCGGAATCGGCCAGGGGCCGGCCGTCGCCGGGGATCCAGTCACCCTCGGCGAAGGGGTAACTGTGGCCGAACCAGGCCTGCTGAAGCAGCTGCAGCAGGCGGGCGTGGTCGCGGGTGCGGTAGCCGGGCACCGCCTCCAGCAGCAGGCCGACGCTCTCCGGGCTCTCCAGCCGGAAGAAGGCCTCGCCGCGCTGGCGGCTGGCCTGCAGGATGTCGCCGCCGCGGCGGGCCCACAGGTCCAGGCCCTGGGCGCCCACCAGGTCGCGCACGCGCATGGCGCCGGTGACGTAGCTGCCCAGGGCCACACGGCGCTCCTGGAACAGGCGCTCGGCCGGGGCCAGCAGCTCCTCGATCCCGGCCGCGCCCTGGCCGCCCGCCAGCTCGCGCCACGGGGTGCGGAAGTAGCTGGTGCCGGAGTCGAGGTGGCGTTCCAGCCAGCGGATGCCGATCTCGAACCAGGCCCGCTCACCCGCCAGCCCCAGCTCGGCGATGACCTCGCCCACCTGGGGCATGAAGGCCTCCAGCGCCTTGTAGGAGCCGCGCCAGCGCATGAACTCCGCCGCCTGCGCCACCCAGTCCAGGCAGTCGCAGGCGGCGATGGCGGTCTCGGTGTTGCGGATGAAGGCCTTGCCCGCCTCGCGATCAAAGAAGAACAGGTCGCGGGCGTGCTGCAGCCAGTCCAGCGCCGCCTCGGCGCCGAAGCGCTCGCGCACCGCGGGCAGCACCTGCGACGAGTCGCGGTGCGCCACGAAGCTGACGCCTTCCAGGTGCTGGCGGATCTCCTCGATCTCGAGGAGGGCTTCGTTCTCGGTCATGGGGCTTTCAAGGGGGTTCGGGGCCGGAGGGCAGGAGGGCCGCCGGAGCCGTCATCGCGAGCCAAGCGAAGCGATCTCCCGCCGGGGGCTCCGTGGGAGATTGCCGCGGCCCCTGCGGGGCCTGGCACTGACGGCCGGTCGGGCCTCGCCTCCCGGGCCGGGGCTAGTTGGCCGCCTCGGCCTCGGTCTCGGCACCGAAGTGGGCGTTGACGATCTCCATGAGCGCCTCGGACAGCTCGGGGTCGTCGGTGAGCGGCGCCACCAGGGCGGCGCGGCAGGCGTCGATGGGGGCCATGCCGGCGTGCATGAGCTGGCCGGCGTAGACCAGGGCGCGCGTGGAGGTGGCCTCCTCCAGGCCGTGGTCCTTGAGGTTGCGCGCCTGGCGCCCGGCGGCCACCAGCTTGTGCAGGCGGTCGTCGTCCATGCCGCCGGCCTCCTTGCGCACGATCTCGCGCTCCACGTCCTCGGCCGGGTACTCGAAGTTGTAGGCCACGAAGCGCTGCTTGGTGGACGGCTTGAGGTCCTTGAGCACCGTCTGGTAGCCGGGGTTGTAGGAGATCACCAGCATGAAATCGGGATGGGCGTCGATGATCTGGCCCTTCTTGTCCAGCGGCAGCTGGCGGCGGTGGTCGGTGAGCGGGTGGATGACCACGGTGGTGTCGGTGCGCGCCTCGACGATCTCGTCCAGGTAGCAGATGGCGCCCTCCTTGACCGCCTTGGTCAGGGGGCCGTCCTGCCACACCGTCTCCTCGCCCTGCAGCAGGAAGCGCCCCACCAGGTCGGAGCTGGTCAGGTCCTCGTGGCAGGACACGGTCACCAGCGGCCGCCCCAGCTTGTGCGCCATGTGCTCCAGGAAGCGGGTCTTGCCGCAGCCGGTGGGGCCCTTGAGCATCACCGGCAGGCGCTGGTCGTAGGCGGCCTGGAAGAAGTCGAGCTCGCCGCCCTGGGTGGCGTAGAAGGGGGCGTCGCCGTCCTCGGGGGCCTGGATGACGTCGCGCTCGACGCCGCGCATCTTATCGATGAACTTCTTGACCATGATCGGGCTCCTGCCTACCCCGCCAAGCGGGAGGCTTCGCATTCTTGAGTTTCAGAATGGGGAAATCCGCTAATATATCAGTCCGGGGCCCGTGCGGTCATGCCTCCGGCCCGACCAAGTCGGCGGCGGTCGCCCCTTTCAGGACCTGCTGCTGGCTTTCCTCAAGGGCTCGGGCAAACCGGTCCACCCCGGGCTCCGAGGGCAGGCGGGCCGGGGCGAAGGCCTCCTGGCCCCCGGCGGTGCGCACCGCCGCCAGGATATCGCTGACGGCTAGGCGCTCGGGAGTACGGCCGGGCAGAAAGCCCCAGGCGGCCCCGGACGCCGCCGGCACCGAGGCGACCGCCAGCAGGCCGCTCTGCTGCAGATCATCGGTCACCGGCTCCAGCAGCTCCAGGGGCACGCCCAGCTCCGCGGCCAGGCCCTGGGTGTCCGGCGCCGGGCCCTGCCCTCCCAGGTAGCGGCGGGCTACCCGCGCCATCACCAGAAGCGCCAG